>Ga0265293_10007553_pt1 | contig 16640 bp, 20 predicted proteins | sample Munlanlewell138R_FD_192505 | JGI IMG/M metagenome (GOLD analysis project Ga0265293, IMG submission 192505) | Leachate microbial communities from a municipal landfill in Southern Ontario, Canada - Leachate well 138R | ecosystem: Engineered > Solid waste > Landfill > Unclassified | place: Canada...
TATGATAATAATAAAGATGGTTTTATATATAATTTCTCTTTAGATTATGATCTTATTAAGAGCATGAAAGATGGATATCTTTATGCAACTACAAAAGAAAAATCATATATAGCTATTATAAATATGAATAAACTTGATTCTAATTTAATTGTAGAAGAGGAAGAAGAAAAACCAATTAATACTATTGTAGAATCTAGTGATGGTAAATATAAAACATTACATAGCTCATCATATACAAAATCACTTACAGATGAAAAGTATATCTACATACTAGATGAAAATAGGCAAGAATTAAATGTATATAGTATAGATAGTCTTGAACTAGTACATTCAAAAAGATTTTTATTAAAACCTTTATCTATAGATGCAGACAATGGAAAAGTAGTTTTAGGCTTTGGTGATGCAAGACAGTTTTGGATTATTAATACAAGTGATTGGACTCATGAACTCGTATCTACATTTGAACCCGTATTTTCAACAGTTATATATGAAGATATAATATATTATGCAGAGATAGATCAACATTGTGATGTTAGATACTATAATATGACAACAAAGAAACATGAAATATTAGGCTATTCCGGGTATTATATAGGAATGGCTATAAATAGAAAAGATGGTGTAATATATTTTGGAGATACAAGAAGCTCAGGTTCTGATTTAACTTATTATGATCTTAAAGAAAGAAAAATTATTTTTAAGACATCGGTAAGCTATAGTAGTTCAAATGTAGCTTTTGATGGAAACTTTATTCATTATAATAAAAGCACATATGACAAACAAGGAATAATGGTCTCTAAAAGTGATATTGCAAGAGATTATGATGGATTTAGATTAATGATAAATCCAAAAACTATCTATGATAATAACAATATTTCTGTATATTGTGGTGTATTAAATGATGAGTACAAGACAGTTGTTTATGACTTAACTACTAATCAAGAAATATATTCACTCAACTTAAAGGCTGTGAATGCACAATATGTAGATAATTATTTAATAATTTTTGATGGTATTCAATCTATTATTAAATTAGATTTAAATTAAAAAGCAAGTGGAATTAATCCACTTGTTTTATTTTAGAAATATAATTTTAAAAAGCACGGAATAATTGCTTTACATCTTTAATATGGTTTAGTAAAATTAGACTATGAGGTGAGAAAATGAAAAATTTAAATGTTGATGGTAAAGAATATATTTTTGATATTAACAAATTTAGACTGTCTTTATCAAGATTAAGAAAACAACACGACTATACCCAATCAGAATTAGCGGATATGTTAAACCTTACTAGACAAGCAATTTCTAGATATGAAAATGGTGATAGTTTTCCTGACATCTCTATTTTACTTCGCATATGTGAAATATTTGAAGTATCAATTGATGAATTAATTGGTATTAAAACAAACGGTGAAAAGCAAATTATTAATCAGATTATTGAAGGAAAGGATGTAGAAATTACTGACGAAGCTTCTTTAAATGATCTAGTGAATCTAGCACCCATTTTAAAACCAAGTGTTTTAGAAAATGCTGTGAAAGGATTTAAAGGAGAAGGTATTAATATTGAAAGTATTGTGAAATTAGTGAATTATTTGAATGATAAGAGTATTTATCATTTACTTGCTAATACTGATTTTGCAGCTCCGAGTAATGATATACTAAAATTTCTTTTGCCTTATATGGATGATGATTCAAAATGGGCAGTATTTGCGAAAATATTGGAAGGTAAGGTAGATTATCATTTTCTTGAAGAATTTATTCCTGCATGTAAATGGATAGATTTAGCACTGATTGAAGCTGCTGTGGTAGAAGGTGTACTTGATAATGATGCCTTAAGAGTAATGCATGAAGGTGCAAGAAAGCGTTCAATAATAAATTCCAAAAGTATCTTAAGGTAAAATAAATATTTTATTATTGCTTAGTTTAAATGCCTCATGGTATAATAAATCAATATTGGAGGTTATTTATATGAATCGACCAACAACGAAACAAGAGTTATTAAAGCAAGCAACAGCTAACTTTAATAAATTAATGGATATAATAAACAATCTTGATGAAGAAGTTAAACTTGCAACATTTTCATTTGAAGACCGTGATAGAAATATTAAGGATGTTTTAATTCACTTATATGAGTGGAACGAGTTATTAATAAATTGGATAAGAAGTAACACTAGTGGAGCATCAATTTCCTTTTTACCACAACCATATAATTGGAGTAATTATCCAGATTTAAATCTAATCTTTGTACAAAAACATAAAGATACACTATTCCAAGATGCATATGATGATTTTACTAAATCACATCTTGAAGCTATGGATTTAATAAATATTTTAACGAATGAAGAGTTGTTTGAAAAGAAACATTTTAATTGGACAGAAGATTCGTCTGTTGGTGAGTTTTGTATTGAAACAACATCTAATCACTATAACTGGGCAATTACAAAAATAAATAAACATATAACTACTTATAATAGTTAATTAATAAAAACACACTTTAAGAGTATCATACCAGAGGATAAAGTGTGTTTTTTAACTATTAAATATTGGTAAATTAGGAGGGTTATATGTAAAAACTATGAATATAATAAATACAATTAATGCTATAATAAAAATAAATAAGTAGTGTAGATTCTTAGTTTTTTGTGAAGTATAAAAATTGAAACCTATTATTTGACCAAGGGATGTTCCTAATATATAAGATAAAATATCTAAAAACACTGATTCTATTCCAAGTGCTCCAGTATAAGTATAATAAAATATTATAATAAAACTAATATTTATTAGGTATGAAAATAATGCTGAAGCTAGCCATTTTCTTAAATTTATTTGTTTACTTTTAAGTATTATATATGTTATTAACCACCAAAGAATAGTTGGAACTAAAGGTAGTTTTAAATGTTCAAAGACACTTTCACTTATAGGGGCAATGAATCCAACTAAAAAGAACTTACCACTTAGACCATATAAGAAGTGAAAGAAACTTCCTAGCAGAACAATAAATGGAATACCGCAAGTTGTATATTTATTTATTAAACTATTTTTATCATTATTCATAATTTTACCTTATAATCTATCTAGTATTATAATATGTTTTTCTTGATTTATTATTCTAATTTCAGAGGTTGTTTTATATTAATATAAAGAGTATAATCAAATAAGAAAAGTATATTAAAGAGGTTGTGTTATGGAAAGGAATTTAAAACTTATAATATTTATTTATTTTTTAATTTTAGCATGCTGAAATATAGATTGTTTTGATAAGAAAAGTGCAGAATTAATAGGAAAAAATTACATAGTAACTGAATACAATTTTGTGGATTCACTAATCTCAGCAATCCCATATATTGGAAATATGAGTGTTAAAATTGATGATGAGTTGGATTTGGAAATTCCTGGGCATACAAGTAATGAGAAAAATAGGTTAGGAAGAATAGATATTGAAGATATAAATTTAGATAATATGTTATCTATACATAATCAACAAACAGTTTGGCTAAACGGATCATATAAAGAATTTAGAAATGAATAGAATATATCTTAATGGCTTTAGACAGGACTATTGATGAATCTAGAGGTAGAGATATTAATCAATATTTATATTTATTTTTAAAAGAGGATAATGTACTTTATTTAGGTATTGCTTTTGAAGAAAAAGAGGAGATAATCTTTAGGTTTATCTTCAAATTCGAAGAAGAACAAAAGTAAAAAAGTATTATAGATAAATCGCTTACAATATGTTGAGTAAATTACAAGACTAATATATATACTTATGCTAAAATAGGAATATCTATGATATTTCTATTTTTTATTTAGAAATCATTGAAAAATATATATACATATGAAAGGTGTGAATTCATGGTTGAAGCAAAAACATCAAGCCATTTAGATGTGCTTACTCAAAAAAATCTTCTGATTTTCACAGGAGCTCTAGGATTATTATCTATTGGAGCAATGATTATTTTTGGATTAAATGTCTTATTAATATTAGCAGTTAGTTATGTTACTGCTTATATTGTTGAGCATGCATTTTCGAAAGTTCGAAAAAGACCAATAAATCATGGCTGGTTTGTAACACCAATGGTGTTTGCATTATTAATGCCTCCTACGTCACCGTGGTGGCTTGTGATGATTGGATCTTTCTTTGGAGTCTTCTTTGGGAAGGCAGTCTTTGGAGGATTCGGAAAGAATGTATTTAATCCTGCCGTTGTTGGAATTCTCTTTTTAACAATCTCATTTCCTGATAAGATGTTAACAGAATGGTTAAATCCTGTTACAGGGATGATTGGAGGATCAACACCTATATCAACTCTATATAGAAGTGGATTTAATTACACAGTTACAGATTTATTATTTGGAATGGTTCCAGGTACAGCTGGTGAAACTATTCGAATTGCTATATTATTAATTGGCATTGTCTTGATTGCCTTAAAAATAGTAGACTGGAGAATACCTTTAACTTATATAGGAACAGTCTTTGCAATTAGTTTAGTTTTCTGGTTAGTTGATAAGAATGCAAATGCAAATCCTGTTTATGCATTATTAGTAGGAAACCTATTATTTGGTGCATTTTTCTTAGCAACGGATCCTGTTACTGCACCAATTAGGCCTTGGGGTAGAGTTATTTATGGGGTTGGCCTTGGTATAATAACAATAGTTATTAGAATGTATGCTGGATTCCCAGAAGGAGTAATCTTTGCAATTATATTGATGAATGCTACAAGCGGTTTAATTGATAACTGGAAACAACCGGTTGAAGAGACTCAAGAAGAGGTGGAAGCATGAGAGACTACTATAAAATGATTCTTTTTGTATTAGTAATGGGTGTACTTACATCTGTCTTTCTAGGCGGAATGGACCTACTTACTAAGGATAAGATATTGGAAAACCAAGATGCTGAGTTGAAATCAGTAATTTTAAGTGCAAATGATGTAGAATATAATTTCTCTAATATTCATGATATATTCGAAGAAGCAGTTGTAGAAGAAGAACATGATGGTATTGCATTTTATATTGATAATAAAACTGGAACGATAAGTTATATTTTTGAAGGTAGTGGTTTATGGGGAGATATTATTGGAGTTGTAACTTTAGAAAGTGATTTTGAGACTATTCATAAGGTCGCAATTCTTCAACAAGAAGAAACACCTGGTTTAGGTGGAAGAATTGTGGAAGAGCAATTTTTAGTTTTGTTTGTTGGCAAGAAAATGGTGCCAAGTATTCAAATAACAAAGAATGCTACAGATTCTCCTAATGAAGTTAAAGCAATTTCTGGTGCTACAGGAACATCCAATAGATTACAAGGTATTCTAAATACATCTTATGCTGATGCATTAGCAGCATGGGAAGCTAGAAATAATTAGAGGTGATGAATATGAAATGGGTTAGATTACGATATAAAAAATGGTTCAACATTTTAAAAGGTGGTTTATTAACAAATAACCAAGTTGTTGTTGCTGTCCTAGGGATTTGTTCATCACTAGCTGTTACAAATAAAGTTGAAAATGCTATTGCAATGGGACTTGGTGTTACTTTTGTAGTTATGGCAAGTTCTGCTATTGTATCTATGATTAGAAATATTATTCCATCAAAACTAAGAATGGTTACTTATATGGTTATTATTTCCACATTTGTAATTATGGTTCAAATGTTTTTAGAAGCTTATTTCTTCTCTATCGCAAAAGCACTAGGTGCTTATGTTGGATTAATTATTACAAACTGTATAGTTATGGGTAGAGCAGAAGCATTTGCTGTAAAGAATCCTGTAAAATATACTTTAGTTGATGGATTTGCAAGTGGAATGGGATATACTTATATCCTAATATTAGTTGCTATTATTCGTGAATTATTAGCCTTTGGAACAATTCTTAATTTCCAAGTTATGCCTGATGGATTCCCTAAATGGGTAGTTATGGCAATGGCTCCAGGTGGATTCTTCGTTCTTGCAATAATTATCTGGATTATCAGACATGCATCAAAGAACTTTGAAGAAGAAACTGTGGAAGCATAGGAAAGAAAGTGAGGATTTAGTATATGGATAGAATTATAGAATTATTGATCGCAACGATAACTAATCACAATATTGCATTAGCTTATATTTTAGGGATGTGTCCACTAATTGCAATCTCAACTAATATAAGAAATGCAAAAGGAATGGGTATTGCTGTAATCTTTGTTGTTACACTAACTGCGATGATTAATTACCCAATATATATGTTACTTAAGAGTACGGGAACATCTTACTTATCATTATTAATATTTATCATAACAATTGCTGCAACAGTTCAATTTTTAGAAATGTTCTTAGATAAGTTTTTCCCTAAACTATATAATGCATTTGGTATTTACTTACCTCTAATAACAGTTAACTGTGTAGTATTAGCCGTTTCTTTATTCTTTGTAAACAGAGAATATACATTTATTGAAACAACAGCATTCTCATTTGGTTCTGCTGTAGGTTGGTTCTTAGCAATTGTTTTAGTTGCTGGTATTAGAACAAAGATGGCTAAAACTCATAATAAAGGTGATTTACCTAAGGGATTAGCTGGTAGAGGAATAGTATTTGTTATTCTTGGAATTTTAGCATTAGCATTTATCGGATTTACCGGTTTAGCTAATATTTAGGATGGTGAATTATGGGCTTTAATATTTATTTACCAATTATACTAGTTGGAATTTTACTTGTTATCACTATAATATTGATTATTTTAGATAAAGTATTAGGTGGTAATAGTGAGAATGTTATAACTGTGAATAATGACACAGAAATAAGATGTTTAGGTGATGATACTGTATTAAATACTTTATCTAAAAATAAAATATATGTTCCATCAGCATGTGGTGGTAAAGCAACATGTGGTCTATGTAAAGTAAGACTATTTGAAGGTGGTGGAGATGTTAAACCAACTGAAGAACCATTTTTATCTGCTGATGAAAAAAAGAATAATATTCGTCTTGCTTGCCAAGTTAAAGTTAGAGGAAATATTAAATTATCAGTTCCTGAAAGCTTACTTACTGCAAAAGAATATAAAACTGAAGTTACTTATATTGAAGATTTAACATATGATATTAAGTTAGTACGTTTAAAATTGATTAATCCAAATTCAATTGATTTTAAACCTGGACAATATGTACAAATCAAAGTTCCAGGAATTGAAGTTGAAAGAGCTTATTCAATTGCATCTAATCCAAAAGAAACAAATACAATTGAATTAATTATTAGAATGGTTCCTAAGGGAGAAGCTACTACTTTCGTTCACTTTGCTTTAGATGTTGGAGACAAAGTAAATATTACTGGACCGTTTGGTGATTTCTACTTACGTGAAACAGATGCAGAGATGATCTGTATTGCTGGTGGATCTGGTAAGGCACCAATTAGAGCCATCTTAGCTTATCTAAAAGATAAAGGAATGAACCGTAAAGTAAAATACTTCTTTGGTGCAAAATCTAAAAAAGATTTATATTATACAGAAGAATTTAAAGAACTTCAAAAGGAATTCCCTAATTTTGAATATATTCCAGCACTATCAGAGCCACACCCTGATGATAAATGGGATGGAGAAGTTGGGTTAATTACTGATGTTGTTGACCGCTTAACAGGTGACTTAAGTAAAGCTGAAGCTTATTTGTGTGGATCACCGGGAATGATTAATGCATGTATTCGTGTATTAAATAAACACGACATAAAAGACGAAAACGTATTTTACGATAAATTCTAAAACAAAACTCCTATTAGTTTCTAATGGGAGTTTTTATTATCTAAAATCTATGCAAATCAATATTGACAACGCTTTCATCTTTTTGTATAATAAGGTTAGATTAATACAGAGGTGCAGTATTTGGGTATGATGCCAATAGTTAGAGGATGGACACTCGATGTGGCAGAAGAAGGTAAATATTGCCGAAAGAATTAATGGGTCCATCCATTAATATCTTGGTAGTAAAGTGAGTGCTTTACTACTGCCATTTTAATGGTGAGCTGTTATCTTTTTAAGATAACAGCTTTTTTTGGGGGAAAATATGAATTACAAAATTACTGATTTGTTTGTTGGTCAATCTTGTTCTTTAAAAAGAAGATTTAGTGAAACAGATGTTTTAAAATTTGCGGAAGTTACAGGAGATAAGAATCCTGCACACATTGATGAAGATTATGCAAAGACTACTTTTTTTAAAACAAGAATTGTTCATGGAATGTTAGTTGGATCACTATTTAGTGCAATCCTCGGAACTAAACTACCAGGTGTTGGCAGTATTTATACTTTTCAAAGTTTAAAGTTTATTAGACCAGTTTATTTTAATGAAGAAATTACTGCAACTGTTAGTGTAAAAGAGATAATTCAAGATAAGAATCGTGTTTTATTTGAATGCGTTGCGAAAAACGAAAAGGATGAGGTTGTAATTGTTGGAGAAGCAACAATTATGCCTCCAAAATAGGAGGGTAAATGAGAGGTTTTATTGGCAAAGAAGATTTTAAAAAGCATTTGAAATCTGGGCTTACTTTAATGGTTGGTGGTTTTTTAGCTAACGGAAGTCCAGAAGGTTTAATTGATGCTATTTTAGAAACAGATTATACAGATTTCACAATAATCTGTAATGATGGTGGATACGAAGATAAAGGTGTTGGTAAGTTAATTGTAAACGGTAGAGTTAAAAAACTAATAGCTTCCCATATAGGAACTAACCCCACAGTTGGAAGACTTATGCAAGAAGGCAAATTAGAAGTAGAGCTAGTTCCGCAAGGAACCTTAATTGAGGCAATTCGAGCAGGCGGAGCAGGCTTAGGTGGTGTTCTAACTACAACTGGTCTTAATACTATTGTTCAAGAAAATAAAAGAATTATTAATATTGATGGAGTAGATTATTTATTAGAAAAACCATTAAAGGCAGATCTTGCATTGATTGGTGGTGCTATTTGTGATAATTATGGGAATTTAATTTACCATAAAACTATGAGAAATTTTAATCCTATTATTGCACTTGCTGCAAAGATTACAATTGCAAATTGTATTAAGCAAGATATGGTATTTGATCCAGAAGTTATTATTACACCATATCCATTTGTTGATTATATAGTAGTGGAGGATAATGATGGAAGATAAATATATTATTGCAAGTAGAATTGCTTTAGAATTAAATGATGGAGATATTGTTAACTTGGGAATTGGGACACCTACTTTAGTTGCAAACTTTGTTCCTAAAGATAAACATGTTGTTTTCCAATCTGAAAATGGAGTTATTGGTTTAGGTCCAGTTGCTGATTGTGATAATGGTTTAGTTAATGCAGGGGGAATTTGCGCTACTATTAATGAAGGTGGTGCTTTTATAGACTCTGCTACTACATTTGCAATTATTAGAGGTGGTCATGTTGATGTAACAGTTTTAGGTGCTTTAGAAGTAGATCAAGAAGGAAGCCTAGCATCTTGGATAATTCCAGGCAAAAAAGTTCCTGGAATGGGTGGAGCTATGGATTTAGTTGTTGGAGCTAAAAAAGTTATCATTGCAATGACTCATACTAATAAGGGAGCTTCCAAAATATTAAAGAAATGTTCATTACCATTAACTGCCTATAAACAAGTAAACTTAATTGTAACAGAAATGGCAGTTATGGAAGTAAAGGAAGACGGCTTACATTTATTAGAGGTGTATCCAAGTTATACTATTGATGATGTAGTTAAGGCAACTGATGCAGACCTTATTATAAATGATGTAATACCTATGAGAGGAGTGGAAATATGAAAGCAATGTTAAGGCTAAGAATGTCTACAAGTGATGCCCATTATGGTGGAAATTTAGTTGATGGTGCCCGTGTTTTAGGATTGTTTGGAGATGTAGCTACAGAACTACTTATTCGTAATGATGGTAATGAGGGATTATTTAGAGCTTATGATAAAGTTGATTTTCTAGCTCCTGTTTATGCTGGTGATTTTTTAGAGGTTTATGGAGAGATTACTAATGTTGGTAATACTTCTAGAAAGATGATTTTTTCTTGTTATAAGGTTATAACTGCTAATCCTGAAATATCAGAGTCTTCCGCAAGCTTATTAAAAGAACCAATTTTAGTTGCAACAGCAAGTGGAACTTGTATTGTTCCTAAGGAGTTACAAAGAAAAGTATGAATAAATTAATTATTACTTGCGCAATTACTGGTGCTGAGGTAACAAAGGAACAAAATGAAGCAGTTCCATATACTGTAGAAGAAATGGCGGAAAGTGCATATCAAGCATATTTAGCTGGTGCTTCAATTATTCATTTGCATGCAAGATATGATGATGGAACACCAACTCAGGATAAAAATAGATATGATGAAATTATAAAAGCCATTAAAGCTAAGACTGAAGATGTAATAATTCAAGTATCAACTGGTGGGGCTGTTGGAATGGGTAGGGATGAAAGACTTGGTCCAGTATTCCTAAATCCTGAAATGGCTACTTTAGATTGTGGAACATTAAATTTTGGTGGAGATGAAATCTTTGTTAATACTGAAAATGACATAATATATTTTTCAAATGCTTTAGAGTCTAGAGGTGTTTATAAGGAACTAGAATGTTTTGAAAAAGGTCATATTGATACAGTTTTAAGATTGGTAAAAAAGGGTTATATAAATCCACCACTACATTTTAGTTTTGTTTTAGGTGTTAATGGTGGCATGACTGGTGAAGAAAGAGATTTCCTTTTTATGAAAGATAGTATTCCTAGTGATGCAACTTATAGTGTAGCTGGAATTGGCAGGTTTGAGATGAGCCTTGCAAAACTAGCTATTATCCATGGTGGCCATGTTAGAGTTGGTTTAGAAGATAATTTATTTATTGAAAAAGGAAAATTTGCTAGTTCTAATAGAGAACTTGTGGAAAAGGTTGTCTTAATGGCTAAAGATTTGGGAAGAGAAATAGCTACACCAGCTGAAACTAGAAAAATATTAGGAATGAGGAGTAGGGTATGAAAACATTATGTCCATACGGGACTCATAGAGTAATCTCACCAAGCGGAAGTCTTCCTCAAGCTGCTTTAAAACTTGATAATGATATGAAATGTTTTGATAATGAGATACTAATTAGTGTAGAGACACTTAATATTGATTCTGCTTCATTTGCTCAAATAAAAACAGCTACTAATTCTAATTTGAAATTAATGGAAGAGATGATTTTAGATATCGTTAGTACAAGAGGAAAAATGCAAAATCCTGTTACAGGAAGTGGAGGGATGTTGCTTGGAAGAGTAAAAGAAGTAGGAAAAGATTTAAAACTGGATTTAGATATAGGAACAAAAATAGCTACTTTAGTATCGCTATCTTTGACTCCTCTTAAAATTAACAAAATAAAAAAAATTCATTTAGATAAAGATCAAGTAGATATAGAAGGTGAAGCAGTTTTATTTGCAACTGGTATCTATGCAAAAATTCCAAGTGATCTAGATGAGCATCTAGTTTTATCTGCTCTTGATGTTGCTGGAGCTCCAGCACAAGTAGAAAAATTAGTTAAACCAAGTGATACTGTATTAATTTTAGGTGCGGCTGGAAAAAGCGGTGTTTTATGCAGTTATCAAGCTAAGAAGAATGCTGGTCCAAAAGGTAAGGTTATTGGTTTAGTAAATGAGCAAAAATTATATGACGAATTAAAAGAGTTAAATATTTGTGATGAAATTATAATTGAGGATGCGAAAAACCCTGTTGCTGTTTATAATCAGGTATTAAAACATACTAATAATCAACTTGCCGATGTTGTTATTAATTGCGTAAATGTGACTGATACAGAAATGGCTGCAATTTTATCTACAAAACCAAAAGGAATTGTTTACTTTTTTAGCATGGCAACTTCCTTTACAAAAGCTGCCCTTGGAGCAGAAGGCGTTGCTAGTGAAGCAACAATGATAATAGGAAATGGGTATACCGCAGGTCATGCACAACTAACGCTTGATCTATTAAGGGAATCAGAAGTCTTATACGATTTATTTATGAAAAGGTATAACTAGAAGGGGTAAATTATGATAAAAGTAAATGATGAATATCTTAAAAGAAAAGAGAAGTACTTTCCTAATGTTTCAGATAAGGATTGGCAAGATTGGCATTGGCAGGTAAGAAATAGAGTTACGAATGTAGAAGATCTAAAAAAATATATTGATATTACTAAAGAAGAAGAAATTCAAATAAAGAAAGTATTAGTTAAGTTTAGAATGGCTATAACGCCCTATTACTTATCTTTAATTGATCCGCTAAATCCTAACTGTCCAATTCGTAAACAAGCAATACCTTGTATATCTGAAATGACAGTTGGTGAGCATGATTTAGAAGACCCATTAGATGAAGATACTGATTCACCAGTACCTGGTTTAACTCATCGTTATCCTGATCGTGTTCTATTTTTAATAACAGATATGTGTAGTATGTACTGCCGTCACTGTACTAGAAGACGCTTTGCAGGCCAAACAGATCATGAAATGTCCAATGATAGAATTGACAGAGCAATAAATTATATCAAAAACACTCCAAGCGTACGAGATGTTTTGATTTCTGGTGGAGATGCACTTTTAATGAGTGACAATAAATTGGAAGCAATAATTGCTCGCTTAAGAGAAATTGAACATGTAGAAATAATAAGAATTGGCACTAGAACACCTGTTGTTATGCCCCAAAGAATTACAAATGATTTAGTTAATATGCTTAAGAAGTATCATCCAATTTGGGTTAATACTCATTTTAATCATTATGATGAGATAACAACTGAAAGTGTAGAAGCAGTTGCAAGAATGGCTGATGCAGGTATCCCGCTTGGTAACCAAAGTGTTTTACTTAGAGGTGTCAATGACTGTGTTGATATAATGCGTAAACTTTGTACAAGGCTTGTACAAATACGTGTTCGACCATATTATATATATCAATGTGACCTATCGCTTGGTATTGAACATTTTAGAACACCAATAAGTAAAGGGATTGAAATCATCGAAGGATTAAGAGGACATATTAGTGGTTTTGCTGTTCCAACATTTGTAGTTGATGCTCCAGGTGGTGGAGGTAAGATTCCAGTAATGCCTAATTATATAGTTTCTCAAGCTCCAGGTAAAGTTATTTTAAGAAACTATGAAGGTGTTATTACAACCTATAGTGAACCTAATTTCTATAATGATAATAACTGCGGTAGTGAAATTATTAGAGAAGGTATAAGTGGGCTTCTTGCTGGCAAGAAAACTGCAATTGAACCAAAGTATTTAGAAAGAAGGTCTAGAGTATTAAAACGCTAAAAGCTACTGTTGCTGATGAAAGAATTATTTGTACAGTTGGAAATGCGAAAAATGCAGGCAAGACTACAGTTTTAAACTACTTTATTGATGAATTTAAAGATATATCAATTGCAATAACTTCAATAGGGTTAGATGGAGAAAAACTAGACCAAATAACTATTTTACCTAAACCTAGAATTTTTGCTTATAAAGGTATGATAGTTGCGACTGCCCAAAAATGTTTAACTGAATTTGAAGCTAGTTTTAAAATTTTAGAGACTACTAATTTAATGAGTGCACTTGGATTGATTGTGATCGTAGAAATAACAAAATCCGGTAATGTACTAGTAGCTGGACCATCTACAATTCCTCAAACAAAAGCTTTAATTAAAATCTTAAGTAAGTATGAGTTAGAGAAGGTATTTGTTGATGGTGCATTTTCAAAAACAACATTTGCTTCAATTAGTGATGCAATTATTTATTGTATTGGCGCTAGTTATTCTAATGATTTTAATAAAATAATAAGAGATTCAGTTTTAAAATTAAAAGTTTTTAATTTACCACAAATTGATATTAAATTAGACTTAGAAAATATCAAAAATATTGCTTTAATTGATAAATTTAATAATATAGAAATTTTAGACATTTCATCGACTATTATAGATGGGTCTAAGATCTTTGAAAAGATTAACGATAATACAAAATATTTATATATTCCAAAAGTAGTCAGTAAATCATTCATAGAAGCGTTTATTGAAAATAGAGAAAATATAAACTTTGATATTATTTTAAAAAGTCCAACATCTTTAGTTTTGGATGAAAGATTATTGAATAAAATATTTTTATTAAAACAAAAAATTTATGTATTAAAGCAAGTTAATATTGTTGCAATTGCGTTTAATCCTTTTTCACCTACTGGATATAGTTATGATTCAAAGGTATTTAGATGTGAATTAGAAAAAAACATTAATCTACCAATATTTAATGTTTTAGAAGAGAGATAAAAAATGAACAAATTAAATTTAGATAAAAATATAATTAAAGAATGCAGGGAACTTGCGAAAAAAATTGCTGATGATGTTCAAACTTTTATTAATAAAAGGACAACGGTATCAGTAGAAAGAACAGTCTGTAGATTATTAGGAATTGATGGAGTCGATAAGTTTGATGTGCCTATTCCAAATTTATTAGTTGATCAAGTAAAGAAGTATGGTAATTTAGAAAATGGAATATCAAACTATTTAGCTTCTTCAATCTTTCATACAAAAAAATCATTAGAGGAAGTTATTAAATCCGTTTTAAATGACGAATTTAAGATAACAGATTTTGATTTAATAGATAAACAAAAAACAAAAGAAATTTTAAAGCCTTATATTGATAAAAATATTGAGCTAATAAAGAAGAATAAAAAAGACAGAGATAATTATTTGCAAGAGTATCCTCCAAAGAAAACAGAGATCTATGTGATTGTTGCAACTGGAAATATCTATGAGGATGTAATCCAAGCAAAATCAGCAGCTAAAGCTGGTGCAGATATAATTGCGGTAATTCGTTCAACTGGACAATCTTTATTAGATTACGTACCATACGGAATTACAACTGAAGGTTTTGGTGGGACTTATGCAACTAGAGCCAATTTTAAGATAATGAGAGATGCTCTAGATGAAGTGAGTAAAGAAGAAGGAAGATATATTAAATTAGTAAATTATGCATCTGGATTATGTATGCCAGAAATAGCCGCCTTAGCAGCTATGGAAAGACTTGATATATTACTTAATGATAGTTTATATGGAATTATATTTAGAGATATTAATATGCAAAGAACCTTAATTGATCAGTCGTTTTCAAGAAAAATTAATGCTTTAGCTGGGATAATAATAAATACAGGTGAAGATAATTATCTTACAACAGCAGATGCATATAAAGAAGCACATACAGTTCTTGCTTCACAGTTTATTAATGAGCAATTTGCATTTAATGCTAATCTACCAAGTGACCTTATGGGCTTAGGTCATGCATATGAAATAGACCCACAAATTGAAAATAGTTTTTTATATGAAGTAGCTCAAGCGCAAATGGCTAGAGAAATATTTCCAAATGCTCCTTTAAAATATATGCCACCTACAAAACATATAAACGGAAATATCTTTACTGCTTATTTACATAATACATTATTTAATCTAGCAACAGTAACAACTAACCAATCAATTCATTTGCTTGGAATGATGACTGAAGCTATTCATACACCATTTATATCAGATCGCTATCTCGCAATTAAAAATGCACAATTTGTTGCAACAGCAGCAAAAGATTTTGGAAATGATATTTTGTTTAAAGAAAATGGGATTATGCATACAAGAGCAAAAGATATTTTAAATGAAGCTCATAAATTATTAAAACAAATTGCAGATATGACACTGTTTGATGCCCTAGAAGCAGGAGTCTTTGCAGATGTAAAGAGAAGTTTCATAGGTGGAAAAGGTCTAGATGGTGTTTATGAGAAGAATAGCAATTATATAAATGTAATAATGGATGAACTAAAAGGAGGTAACAATGCTAATTAAACCTTATGGTGATACTATAAATGATGGTAAAGTCCAAATTAGTTTTTCACTTTCTTTAGATAATGGGCCAAAAGCTATAGAATGCGCAAAAGAGATTGCGAAAAAAATGGGTATTATTGACCCAGAAGTTGTTTCTTCAAATAATTTAGGTAAGGGATATAGTTTCTTTATTATCTACGGATCAATAATTCACTCAGTTGATGTAGATACTTTAAAAGTAAAAACTCTAGAGAGTCCAGCATATACAATGGAAGAAATTGAAAAACTTATTGATGATAACCTAAAAAGAGAAATTGTATTTGTTGGTGCTTCAACTGGGACTGATGCACATACCGTTGGTATTGATGCTATTATGAATATGAAGGGGTATGCTGGTCATTATGGATTAGAAAGATATAAAAATGTCAGAGCATATAACTTAGGAAGTCAAGTACCAAATGAAGTGTTTATAAAAAAGGCCATTGAAGTAAATGCAGATGTTTTACTAGTTAGTCAAACAGTTACCCAAAAAGAAGTTCATCTAAAGAATATGCTAGAATTAGTTGAGCTTTTAGAAGCAGAAGGTATAAGAGATAAAGCACTTTTAATTGCTGGTGGAGCCAGAATCACACATGAACTTGCGAAAGAATTGGGCTATGATGCTGGATTTGGTCAAAATAAATATGCTGAGGATGTTGCAGCTTATGCGGTTTTGGAATTAGTAAGAAGAGAAAAAGAAAAATGATGTCAATATGACATCATTTCAGAGTGTTGACAAACAGGTTTTGTAGGCACTCTTATTTTTGTTTTAAACAAATATTTTAAATAAAATAAAAAAAACAACATTTAGATAACATTATCCTTATGTTGATAGTTTTTTGCTTTGAT
>Ga0265293_10007554_pt1 | contig 16639 bp, 7 predicted proteins | sample Munlanlewell138R_FD_192505 | JGI IMG/M metagenome (GOLD analysis project Ga0265293, IMG submission 192505) | Leachate microbial communities from a municipal landfill in Southern Ontario, Canada - Leachate well 138R | ecosystem: Engineered > Solid waste > Landfill > Unclassified | place: Canada...
TTACTTAATGTGGCTATCGTAATATTATCGGGCTTTATTACTGAAAACCTCTTTCAGATTGCTGACAATCCCCTTATCGGATTTTTAATCCAAATTGTTGCAATAACTTCCTTGATTTTGCTGGTAGGCGAAATAATTCCTAAAGTTGTTGCCAACAAACACCCACTCAAAGTGGCTTCCATTATGGCCAGGCCATTGGGCATTTTGATCGGTATTTTTAAGCCTTTAAGCTATATGTTGGTGGCTTCAAGCACTTTTATTGACAGGCGACTGAGCCGAAAATTGCGTGGGATATCGATTAGCGAACTCTCAGACGCCATCGACATCACCTCCGATGACACAGCGCTTCCTGAAGAAAAACAAATGCTGAAAGGTATTGCTACTTTTAGTGAAAAAGATGCCCGAAGTATTATGAAATCGCGGGTAAATATCACAGCAATCGATATTGAGACGTCTTTTGAAAACTTGCTGGAACTTATTTTGAATACCGGCTTTTCGCGCATTCCGGTTTACGAAGATAACCTTGATAAAGTGCTGGGAATATTGTATATCAAGGATTTGCTTCCCTATCTCAATCAATCAGAGCTCGAATGGAAAACACTTATCAGGTCAGCTTTTTTTATTCCTGAAAATAAAAAAATTAACGACCTGCTGCAGGAATTTCGCGAGAAGAAAATCCACATGGCGATTGTGGTGGATGAATATGGAGGCACGTCGGGCTTGCTTACGCTGGAAGATATTATCGAAGAAATTGTGGGCGATATCAGCGATGAGTTCGACAAAGAACCTGACGACAGCTTTTATCAGCGACTTGATGAACGCAATATTTTGTTCGACGCCAGCACCAGCCTGCTCGATTTTTGTAAGGTGATGGAGCTCGATGAGCATTACTTTGAAGATGTGCAGGGCGAATCGGATACGCTGGCCGGATTGCTACTCGAACTGGAAGGCCGTATTCCAGAACAGGGTTTGAAAGTGAATTGTAAAGATTATGCTTTTGAGGTAACCGATGCCGATGCACGACGCATCAAAAAGTTAAATGTGAGTAAAAGAGCGGAAAATGATGCGTAAAATTTTGACTTTTCCAGGTGTGCTGTTTTTTATGCTTGCATTCGTAAGCTGCGATGCCGAATTTTCCCCCAAGCCGAGAGGTTTTTTTCGCATTGACATGCCCGAGAAGAAATATGAAACGGTTGACACTTTGCCCGCCTACAGCTTTGAAAGCCCTGTTTACGCGGAGCTTACGCCGGATTATCATTCTATCCAGGAGAAAAACTGGTTCAACATGGATTTTCCGCAGTTCAAAGGAAGCCTGCACATCAGCCATAAGGTAATCGACAACAACCTACCGGTTTACCTGGAAGATATGCACACCATGCTCACCCAACACCTGAGCAAGGCAAGCGCCATAACCGATAGCCTGATCATCGACGACGAACGCCGGGTTTACGGCCTATTGTTCAGGGTAGAAGGAAAAAGAGTGGCCTCGCCCTTGCAGTTTTACCTAACCGACAGCACGCGGAATTTCGTGCGTGGCGCGCTCTATTTCAATATCCGACCCAATAACGATTCCTTACGTCCGGTGATAAATTTCTTGCGCGAAGATGTTGATCACTTTATTGAAACCTTAAGCTGGAAATAGTTGGAATGGGGTGGGTTAGGTTCGGGGTTTCTGTTTCCCAAAAAACCAAGATCGGAATTTTTCTATAGAAGGCACGAATTGCAAACCAGCCACGACCAACGGGAGTTACTGGGTCGGCGAAGCTCCAGCTTCATGCAATTACTCCTAGCAAAAAACTGTTTTTCTTCCAGTTCGTCTTTTCGTGATTACCAATACTTTTTCACCTTGCGGCATGTATTTCAAAGTATTAACGCACACCAATTAGAAAACTCCTGACTTATCGTGAACCATAATGTCTCGGATTAGCACGAAAGTAGAGTATAAGTGTCCCGCCGGAAAAAATCACAATCGTTAGTTAACGCCCCGGTGAGTACCTGTGGTGAGCTTGTCGAACCACTTGTGGTGAGCTTGTCGAACCACTCCTTCAAATCCAACTATCCCAAACCCACATCACTTCCCACCACCAATTCATCGCCGCCTTCGACCTTCACCTCGATAAAATCCGTGTAATCCCTTTAATCCGTGGACAAAAAAGATTATCGTTAGTCAAGACCTGCGAACTTTTGCTATCTACGACAATTGTGTTTTACGAACGAAAACTGCTAACAAGCTGAATATCTGTTGATGGGTCAGGAGTTCAGAATCAAGTCAAACGAAAACCAGAAGTACACAAATCTGAACTTGACAGCTGCGAATTGCTTGATAAGCAAAGGGTTCTTTCGAGATAGTTGCGAAATGGGGTAAGTTTATATCACCCTTTCAGGGTTTTTTATCGGTTAACTTTTCAGGTGTTATAATAATGCCAGCCTTTCAGGCTTGATTTAACACGCGACATGATAAAAAACCTCCCGTCAGCCACAGCAAACGGGAGTTTCATCTGAGTAGGCAAAGCTCCAGCTTCGCGCAACTACTAATATCAGAAAACTACTATTCTTCTAAGTCTTCTTTTTGAGATTGCCAATAGCGATACATTTTTCGTCCGCTGTATGCTGCACCGAGACTGAGTAGTATAGCAATACCACTACCAATAGGAGCAGGGCCTCCAACAGGTGGTCCTCCTGTGCCCGGTTCTCCGGGAGGTGGAGGCGGGCCGCCATCGGCCATTAATGCCGAACTTGAAATTGTAAATGCAATAATAAACGTTAGTTTTACGAGTATCTTTTTCATGTTTTAAATGTTTTAGCGGATGAATACTTTTTGGGTATAAACTTGTGTTCCGGTGATAATACGGGCAACAAGCACCTGCTTGGTTAAGCTGACGGCAAGGATCTCGGGATTGCTCAGATGCTGCTCACCCTCGTAAACCACTTTCCCTTGTGCGTCAATCAATTGTATCAGAGCTTTCTCGCCTGTTAATGCAGGAATACTTACATATACTTTGCTGTCGTAGCTCCATATCCGGTAAGCCGAAAGCCCCTGTTCGTTCACGCCCACGGCAACCGCATCTTTAATAAAATGCAGGTTAAACCGCAGTGCCTCATAGCTTTCATCATGCATAAATGAATACATCGGTTGCTCACGTACATCAAATATCTCACCTGAAAGCAAGTCTTCGAGGAAGATATTAATGCTCGGGTCAAAGCTTTCCAGTTCGGTAATCTTAAAGCTTACCTCAGCTTTGTTTGGCCACTCGAAACCAACAGGAACCACTGTCGGCTCATCTTCGAGAGGAATTGTGTTGATGCTCAACATCCGCTCATCGGCAGAGAGGCTGTAAAGTTGTGGAAGCGATGCTGAGCCGAACAACTTGCTGGCATCAAACTCGCGGTCAAACTCGGGAGTGGCACCTTGGTGTAAACGCACTACGATTTCATCGTTGCCATTATCCGTGGCAGATGTAATGCGCATCAAATCAGGTATTTGCTGATTTGATTTATAAAAGGGCTGATCGCTGTGCACACGCACATCATTGTTCATTGTCAATGAAGGCTTGCCACCACCATCCGTTTCTACAAAGAATGATTGCCCCATGGGAATGTATCGTGAGCCATTATTCGTGGAAGCACCATTAATATAACTAGCATATTGCCCGTTAGGATTAGCTTCGGTCGCCTTTGCTCTGTTCCAGATGTAAATAGCATTATTCAGCTTGGTTTTTGTCCAGCCTGTTCCGGCATCCCAGTCGATAGGAGATGGGTAGGGATTAGGCACCAGGTTATACTGGTACTGCACCGCTCCCGAAGATGGTGTGGTAGTTGTGAAGACACCGCTGATAAGGCTCCCGCTGAAATTATAGGTGGTATTGTTTCCGGTGTACCAAATCATATAACCCTGATCGTTAGTAATTGTCGCGTCAGGATCATTGCCAACACCTGCCCATACCTGTGGATCAGCAGCAGCATCATAATAGTAGAGGTACGAATTCATAAACATACCCGCTGTAAGTGTTCCGTTAATAGGCACACTCACAAAGTGATAGCCTCCGCCTTTGATATAGCGCTGAATGGTTGCATTGCCGTTAACAGTCAGTAAACCATTGTCCAGCAAAGAGGCTGACCCGCTAGCATTTGATTGCAATATAATATCATTGCAAGATGCTGCACTACTGATTGTTGGGTAGTTAGCGAGACCGGCTGAGATGGTCAGGTTATCGTTAGCAGTAGGCACGCGAGCCGGGTTCCAGTTTTGTGCATCATGCCAGTCATTGCTCGTTGCACCCGTCCAGCTTAGAGCACTTAAAGCGCGTATGGTAATGTCGTCAATGGCTGCGGGTGGGTTTTGGCCCGCCGAGCCATCATTTCTCCATGAAAACACGAGCCTTTTGGTCGTGCCTGAATAATCACCTGGTAATTCAAGCTCGGCTAAGATCCAGTCGCTTGTTTGATTAAAATTACCGCCGATCTGACCGCTTGTCGGGAGAGTCCCGGCTGTGGGTAAATAAGAGGTTTCAACCACATAAACCCGCATATAATCATAGGCTGTTTCACCAAGTCCTTTCCACCAAAACGATAAATTAAACTTTTCTGATCCTTCTGTAAACGCGATATCTATAAAGGTATGCACAATTGAGTGTTCAGTTGAGTTATAGGAGTTTGAGGTGCCGGCATCATCTGAAATATAGGCAGCTTGCGAGCCGCCGTGTGCTGTGGCTGTGCCTACATGCCATTGATTGGTTTGTGTACCATTAATGACAACAGTCCAGCTATTAGGCCATATTTCAAAATCTTCCGTAAATGGAAGAGTAGCAACAAGTTGTGTTGTTGTAAAGCTGTCAGGCCCAACCCAATCACTTTTATCGCCGCCGCAATCCGCCTGCACATACCAATAATAGGTGGTGTTCGGAGTAAGACCTGAAAATGCATAAGGATTGCTAACGCCTGAAACAAGTGTTCCCTCCGTATCAGGATCAAAATCTACTGTAGCCCACTTGATATTCCAGGAGGTGGCGCTGCCATTTTCAGTCCAGCCCAGATCAGCACTGTTTTCCGTGATGTTTGAATTGACAAGAAGCGTGGGGGCAAGGCACGATGCTGGCACAGCAACACTAAAATTGTCAAAAGCCAAGTAATATGAATCATAAGAAGTGCTTTTAGCAGTGATTTTTACCTTCACGTATTCACCATCATAAACAGTTAAATCATAAAACTTATATTGCCAAGTGGCGGTGTTGTTGTTGTTGACTGTTTCCAGATCCGTATAGCTTTGTCCATAATCAGTACTTACGGAAACAACAAAATTTCCGGAAGCATCACCGGGAGGAGAATAAGGTGGGAAAACACTAGCATGCGCGTAGTAAAAGCTGAGAACCATATCAGCCGAAACGGGACCGATATTGATCGTTGTAAATGTTTGCGGGGTGCTGTTATACAACTCTTTTCTAATATAGTTACCGTCAATAGCCGGTATCGCGGTTGTTGTTCCTATTGTCCAGCCTGTAGTTGTCCAGCCTTCAGGCGTTGTTTCAAAGTCTTGAGCATAGGGTGCCGGGCTAAAGCTATGGGTGGTAAATGTTTTCGGACCAACCCAATCACTTTTATCACCACTGCCGCAATCAGCTTGCACATACCAATAATAGGTAGTATTTTGAGCAAGACCTGATAGCGTATAAGGATTGGTAACGCCTGAAACAAGTGTTCCTTCCGCATCAGGGTCAAAATCTTCTGCGGCCCATTTGATATTCCAAGACGTAGCGGTACCAATTTCAGTCCAGCTTAAATCAGCAGAATTGAGGGTGATGTTCGATTCGGTTAATGTAGTGGGGTCAAGACAGGATTGTGGAATAGCAATACTCAAGTTGTCAAAAGCCAGTAAATAGGTAACCGAAGTACGGTTAGCAGTGATTTTTATCTTAACATCCTTACCAACGTACGCACTTAAATCATAAGATTTATATTGCCATCCGGCTGTGGTATTATTGTCAACTGTTTCCAGATCAGTATAGCTTTGACCATAATCTGTACTTACCGAAACAATAAAATTTCCGGAACCATTACCGGGGGGATCAAAAGGTGAGCTGTAATTTGCATGCGCATAGTAAAAGCTGAGATGCATATCCGCCAATACAGGGCCGACATTGATCGTTGTAAAAGTTCGTGGTGTAGAGTACTGCATAATTCCTCTAATATAATTGCCGTCAAAAGCCGGTATAGCTTCTGTTGTTCCTATTGTCCAGCCTGCTGTTGTCCAGCCATCAGGCGTTGCCGTTGTAGCAAAGCCTTGATTATAGGGTGCCGGACTAAGGTTATAGGTGGTAAAGGATTTTGGCCCGGCCCAAGCACTTTCGCCGCTGCCGCAATCAGACTGCACATACCAATAATAGGTAGTATTCGGGTCAAGGCCTGAAAGCGTATGCGGATTGTTAACGTTTGGAATAAGCGTTCCTTGCGTGTCGGGGTCAAAATCTTCTGCAGCCCATTTGATATTCCAGTTGGTGGCGCCTCCAATTTCAGTCCAGCCTAAGTCGGCACTACCTCCTGTGATATTTGAACTGGTAAGAACCGAGGGGGCAAGACAGGACGGTGGTATAGCAACACTGAAATCGTCAAAAGCCAAATAATAACTACCTGAAATGCCATTAGCCGTGATTTTTATGTTCACGTATTTATCAACATAAGTGCTTAAATCATAAGACTTATATTGCCAAGTGGCGGTGTTGTTATTGTTGACTGTTTCCAGATCAGTGTAGCTTTGGCCATAATCATCTGAGACCGAAACAACGAAATTTCCGGAACCATCACCTGGGGAAGGATAAGGTGAGTTGTTATTTGCATGCGCATAATAAAAGCTGAGATGCATATCGGCCGAAATGAGTCCGATATTGATCGTTGTAAATGTTCTTGGGGTATAAGAGCTGGTCAAATAGGCGTTAATATAGTTGTTCTCAATAGCCGGTATCGCGGTTGTTGTTCCTATTGACCAACCTGAAGTTGTCCAGCCTTCAGGCCTTGTAGTTGTTTCAAAACCTTCGAAATAGGGAACTGAAGTGTAGTTTGGGGTGGTAAACGTATTCGGCCCAACCCAATCACTTTCACCACCGCAATCAGCTTTTACGTACCAATAGTAGGTAGTGTTAGCTGTTAAAGCCGTCAATGAATGTTCAGGGTCTGTGTTTACAGTAACCTGACCGTCACTTTCCGAATTCCCGGGAGTAAAATCCGTAGTTGCATTCCACTCCAAATTCCAGGAAGTGGCGCTGCCATTTTCGGTCCAGCTTAAATCAGCAGAGTTGACCGTGATGTTTGATTCGGTTAATGCTTTTGGGGCAGGGCATGCCGGAGCTTCGATAATGCTAAAATCATCGATTGCTATATCACCTGTAGAACCCGAACCTCTTTCCGCCCTAAACCTAACCCGAATAGTTCCGGAATAAGCACTAACATTTACATACTCTTCTATCCATGGCTGATTACCATTTATTTGCTGCTGACCATTTATGGTAACTACCGCATTATTCCAGGCTGTTCCATCGTATATATCCACAAATAAATTTCCAATGGTTCCACCATACATATAATAATAGAATGTTAAGGCGGGTGAAGTCAAACTGCTCACATCGATATGTGGTGAATATAACTCCGCAAAATCACCGGCTGCTCCCGAGTTGGCTTCTGTGTATGCAAATTTTGTTCCGCTGTGCGCGGCATTTGGACCCGTGTAGTATGAAGGCGTTGTCCCCGAAGCGGTCAAGTTCCATCTGAATGCAGAGGTGGTAGCGGCAGGCGAGGCGCTCCAGCAATTGTCCCAAGTTGCGTTAGTTGTGGCTGTATGCGCTTCAAAATCATCAGTCCATGGAGCAATTTTTGTAGCACAAACTGTCGTAAAACTCGCCGGCCCAACCCAAGTGCTTTCATCACCACCGCCGCAATCAGCTTTTACATACCAATAATAGGTGGTGAGCGCTGATAAGCCTGTCAGGGTATGTTCGGGGCTGCCACTAACAGTAGCTTCACCGTCGCTTTCCGAGTTTCCGGGAGTAAAATCTGCACCTGCTTTCCATTCTACCTTCCAGTTGGTGGCGGTGCCTTTTTCGGTCCAAGACAGATCGGCACTCTCCCCTGAGATGTCTGATTCGGTTAATGATATGGGGGCAAGACAGGAAGCAATACTCAAATTGTCAATAGCTAAATAATAATCGCCCGAATTACGGTTAGACACGATTTTTATTTTCACATTTTCACCTATATAAGCATTTAGATCGTAAGATATTGATTTCCATCCGGCTGTAGTATTGTTACTGATTACTGTTAGAAAAGTATAGTTTATACCAAGATCTTTACTTATGTAAACAGAAAAATATCCTGAATTATTGGCGGGGGGAGCATAAGGATAGCTGTAATTTGCAAATGTGTAATCAAAGCTGAGAGCCATATCAGCCGAAACGGGTCCGACATTGATCGTTGTAAATGTTCTTGATGTAGTATAGTTATAAAATCTTTCTCTAATATAGTTGCCGTCAATAGCCGGTATAGCACTTATTGTTCCAATTGTCCAGTATGTTGTTGTCCAGCCTTCAGGCGGTGCCGTTGTTTCAAAACTTTGAGTATAGGGTGCCGGTAAGATATCCGGAGTGAAAAATGTTTTCGGGCCAATCCAAAGGCTTTTATCATCGCCGCCGCAGTCCGCTCTTACATACCAATAATAGACAGTGAGAATTGTTAAGTCTGTCAGAGAATGTTCCGGACTGCCATTTACAGTTGCCTGACCATCACTTTCTGAGTTTCCGGGCGTAAAATCTGCACCTGCTTTCCATTCCACAATCCAGCTAGTGGCACTGCCATTTTCAGCCCAGCTTAAATCAGCAGTATGGGCTGTGGTGTTGGTTTCTGTTAGCGCGCTGGGGGCCGGGCAGCTTGGTGGAATATCAATGTTAAAACCATCAAAAGCTAACCAATAACGACCTGAAATGCGATCAGTCGTGATTTTTATTTTCACGTGTTCACCAACATAAGCATTCAAATCATAAGACTTAGATTGCCATCCGGCTGTAGTATTATTTTCAACCGTTCCCAGATCAGTAAAGGTTTGACCATAATCTTTGCTTACTGAAACAACAAAATTTCCAGAACCATCACCGGGAGGAGTAAAAGGGTAGTAGATAGATGCATGGGCATAGTCAAAGCTGAGATGCATACCATCCGAAACAGGCCCGATATTGATCGTTGTAATTGTTTGCGGGGTGCTGCCATACAACTCGTTTCTAATATAGTTGCCGTTAACAGTTGGGATAGCAGATGTGCTTCCTATTTGCCACCAGCCTGTTGTTGTCCAGCCTTCAGGCAATGTCGTTGTTGCAAAGCCTTCGAAATAGGGTGTTGGAGCAAACGCTGGGGTGGTAAAAGTTTTTGGTCCGGTCCAACTGCTTTTATCATCGCCTCCGCAATCGGCCCTTACATACCAATAATAGGTGGTGCCTGCTGTTAAGCCTGTTAATGAATGTTCAGGAGTGGTATTTATAGTGGCCTCACCGTCACTTTCCAAGTTTCCGGGAGTAAAATCTGCACCTGCCTTCCATTCTAAGTTCCAGCTCGTGGCGGTTCCATTTTCAGTCCAGCTTAAATCAGCAGAATTGATAGTGATGTTCGAGTTGGTTAATGTTATGGGGGTAGGACATGATGGCGGTATATCAACCCTAAAATTGTCAAAAGCTAAAAAATAATCTGAAGCAGGATTTGCCGTGATTTTAATCTTCACGTTTTTACCAATATAAGCACTTAAATCATAAGACTTATACTGCCATCCGGATATAGTATTATTGTCAACTGTTTCCAGAATAGAATAATTTTGTCCGTAATTATCTGAGATAGAAACCACAAAATCTCCGGAATTTTCACCGGGCGAAGCGTAAGGATCATTATATACTGCATGCGTATAGTCAAAGCTGAGATGCATATTAGCCGAAACAGGCCCGATATTGATCGTTGTAAATGTTTTTGATGGAGAAGAGGAATAGAAATCTCCATACATATAGTAGCTGCCGTTAATTGGTGAAATGGCAATGACTGTTCCTATTCCCCACCAGCCTATTGTTGTCCAGCCTTCAGGTATATCCATGGATTCAAAGTCTTCAAGATAGGGTGTTGAACTAATGTTCTGGGTAGCAAAGGTTTTTGGGCCTGCCCAACTGCTTTTATCACCACTGCCGCAATCAGACTGCACATACCAGTCGTAAGAGGCATTTGTTGCAAGTCCTGATAGAGCATGAGAATTGTTTGTAAGGCCTGTAATAAGTGTGCCTTCTGAATCTGGATCAAAACCTTCCGCACCCCACTTGATATTCCAGCTAGTGGCGGTTCCGTTTTCAGTCCAGCTTAAATCAGCAGAATTGAGGGTGATGTTTGACGTGATTAATGTTGAGGGAGTCAGACAAGATGGGGGAATAGCAACACTAAAATTATCAAAAGCCAGATAATAATTACCTGAAATTCGATTAGCTGTGATTTTTATTTTCACGTTTTCACCGGCATAAGCACTTAAATCATAAGATTTATATTGCCACTCGACTATAGAATTATTGTCAACTGTTTCCAGGATAGAATAATTTTGTCCGTAATCATCTGAGATTGAAACAACAAAATTCCCGGAACCATCACCGGGGGAAGGATAAGGTGGGTCGTAATTTGCATGCGCATAATCAAAGCTGAGATACATACCAGCCGAAACGGATCCTATATTGACCGTTGTAAGTGTTAATGGTGCAGAAAAATACAATTCTCCAAAAATATAGTTGCCGGCAATAGGTGCAATAACATCAGTTATATCTATATACCAATTTGTTGCTGTCCAACCTTCAGGCAGTGTCCATTCTGTAAAGCCTTCGTGATAAGGTGTCGGGGCAAGAACTAGAGTCTTAAAGGTTTTTGGGCCTGCCCAACTGCTTTTATCACCACTGCCGCAATCAGACTGCACATACCAGTCGTAAGTGGTGTTCGCTGCAAGTCCTGATAATGCATAAGGGTTGCCGGTAAGATCGGGAATAAGTGTGCCCTCTGAATCAGGATTAAAACCATCCACACCCCACTTGATATTCCAGGAAGTGGCGGTGTTATTTTCAGTCCAGCTTAAATCAGCAGAATTGGCCGTGATGTTCGATTCGGCCAGCGCGCTGGGAGCCAGGCAGGAAGGTGGCGCACTATGCGTTACAACTATATAAGGTTTATTGGTTTCATTCCATCCATCACAGGATAAAAAAGGCGTCCCACTTAAATCGTATTCATATAAACCTATGGCAAACCAATCGACGGTAAGCCGGTTTTTTAAATCTACAGCTGCAGTGGCTCCTAAATCAACAACATACCAATCCGGGCTAGGGAAGTTAGATGTATAGGTTGTATAAGCTGTCCCATCCCCGGCATCCATATATACGGATCCTACATCACCGCTAAGGGGATCATTTTCCATGGACATAATTTTGAAAAACGCCCAATTATTATGATTAATATAAATATGGAGTTCTACAGACAAAACTTCATCTCCATCCGGGATAGCTGAGGTGTTAAAACGAGCCCATCCCCTTTCAGCATTGTTACCTTGGGCATGAATTTCACTCGTCTGTGTAAAGTTGATTCCATTAGTAGAGCCTGTGTTATAATCCGCATTATCAGGATAACAGCTTGTTTGTCCGATAATCCAGTTAAAGGAAGTGAGGACAAACACCAGCAAAAGTAATTTTCGTTTCATAATCGTATTATTAAATTAATTATTGATTGTTTTACGGGATTGGTTGCCCGCATGGTTCGATATATTTGAATGTTGCATAGCAGTTTTTTTTGGTAAAAAAAACCACAGCATTTCTCCTTCCCAAGCTGCCAAAATGAGTATTAGTAAAAATTCTCAAATAAGGTAGTTTGATAGCCTTAATGGGCACGCATTATGTCTAAATTATTTTAGGTTGCGTATTTTGACTGGAGAAGATGTTGGTGGTTTTTTTTTCCCAGTCAGACGTTGACAAACGTATAAATTCTAAAACGATAAGGTGTTAATGAAATGTTAAATGTTTTTATTTTGCCTGTTTTTGTGGAAAAGATAATTTCGTAAAGTTGAGAAAATATATTAGTAACTAGATTTATTGATGCTAATAATGCTCACAAAAATAAAGTTATACGCCTCATAATGAATGTAATGTAGTGGATGTATCAGTTGTGAAAATTTATGATGCGGTATATCTACAGCACAAAACTATTTTTTTGCTGAAAAAAATTTTATCCCGCAACTTTTAGAAAAAATAGCTTAATTATCGGTTGGATTTGGTGATTTACGTTTACAGCAATCATCTTTATCATCCTTCTGCCGGTTCTGTTTTGGTAAGTTTTACAGACTTCAACAAAGGTTTCGTCTTCAATTTTTTTTGATTAGGCTGGGTTCAGAGAAGCTTATGCCTTTTGTAATTATAATCTGCATCGCTCCTATTAACGGAACGTATTGTCGTCAATTTACACATCGCTCGGAGTCTGAGACTACATCGGCGATAGCTTGTTGCAATATTTATCAATCAGGTCAGAAGCGGATTGAGTTTTACAAGAATTCAGATTATGAATCTATTTTTTTTAGGGATTTTGCGAAGTAGCCAAAGATTACTTCGTGCTTCGGGAATAGATATTTCGTAGTTTTGTTGAAAATAAATTGAGATGGAAGAAAGGGTGAAATATTGGATTGACCTTTCAGATTATGATTTGGAAACAGCAGAAGCTATGCTTGATAGCAAAAGGTATCTTTATGTTGGGTTTATGTGCCATCAAACAATCGAAAAGGCTTTTAAGGCCTATTTTACTTTTCTTAAATCAGATATTGCACCTTTTTCACATAGTTTATCTTAATTAGCGAAGAAAGGTGAATTTTACGAATTATTTTCTGAGGAACAGAAAGATTTTATTGACCAAATTGAACCTTTAAACATTGAGGCCCGTTATCCTTCGGCTAAAGAAAGACTTTTGAAAAGTTTAACAGATAGCAAATGTTTGGAGATTATTGATAAAACAAAGCAAATACAAAAATGGATAAAGCAGAAGTTATAAATAAAGTAAAAGAATATAGTGTTCTGCTTAAGAAGCACATAAAGCTTGATGAAGTGTATCTATTTGGTTCTTATGCCAATAACACGAATCACATTGATAGTGATATTGACATTGCCATTGTCGTGAAAAATATAGAGGGAGATTTCTTTGATATCCAACCGCTACTCTGGAAGCTAAGAAGACAAATTGATGATAGGATAGAACCAGTCCTGATAGAAAAGGATAATGATTTGAGTGGCTTCTTAACTGAAATCCAAAGAAATGGAATTGAGATTGTATAGAGATACTACGTGCTATGGCTGATGTGAGCAGGCTTTTTTTTAGACCCCAAGGGTTTTCGAAAACCCTTGGGGTGTGAAAAAACAACCACCCCCTTACTTTTGATTATTCTCATAAATCCAACCCGCATCCAGCAGCAGCATTTCTTCTTCGCTTAGGCCTTTTTTTAGGGCTTTCTCGCGGATCATTTCCATGTAAGATTCGCTTCCCCTGATTCTGGCTGCGATGGCTTTGATGGCTATTTTCTTTTGCAGAGCTTGCGAACCGTCATCTTTGATCAATTCATATAAATCGTCGATAAAGCCAAAGCCGAAGCGGTTCATATTGGCATCGGTTTGGATAATCAGAATCACATCATTATCAGTGATATAATCGAATAAATCTACCTGTGATCTGTCTTTCGGTGGCGTGTTATCGGGAAAGAAAATCTGTTTATTATAATACCAAAAACTATTTTCTCTAAAGCTGCGTAAGGTATAGCCGCCGCCAAACCACTGCCAGTAATAGCTGTCTGCAACGGTAATAACCGACGGCATTTCTGATTTATTTTTCACCTCAAATTGAAATTTTGGATAAGGCATGGCGTAATCGTTAGGCGGAAAAATAATGTTCATACCTTCCCAAAGGTCACGGTCGGGTGAGCGCAACTTGTTCGTAAGCTCAATGTTTCCCAGCTCGAAATCAATAAAATCTGTTTGAAAATGGTTTTCTATCAGCTTAAAAACAGAGTCGAAAACCAAGCCTAAACCATAATAACTCCAGTGGATTCCAGCTTTTGGGAACAGGGCGTATCGGCTGCTGTCTTTCATAGCATCAAACCAATCGTTTCCGCCAATCACATCAATTTGTGCCTCGCGTAATGCTTTGTAATAGACCGTATAATTTTGTTTTCCAATGGAATCAGGGCGTAAATCATCAGGAATATATTCCGGAAAATAACTACCTTTTCCCGGTGCGAGCACCACAATAAGCTGTTTGCCATTTTCGTTGAGCCAGTCATTAACAACAAGCGTTTTTTCAATGTCAGCCTTTGCTTTTTCGTCGCCCACATAATCGAGGCCATACATCGCTTTAATGTAGTTCATCTCAAACAAATAGCCTTCTTTCCCAACAATCACACCTTGGGCGTTTACCGTATCAAATAGGCTGTATTGCAGTTGGTTATAAAGCCTCACTAAGTGTGCCCTATAGCCGATATGGTGTTCAACAAAGCTGTTAAGGCTATCCTGAAAGCTGCTTTCCAAGAAGTTGGGAAAAGACCATTTGGGTTTTTGTGGCACAACAATAGCGCCTTTCAGCGGACGAATTTTTGGTACGTCAAATGCTTGCTGGATAAACGGCAGAATCATCATCAGCAAAAGCAAAATGAACAGGCTATGTTTGATCCACTTTTGCATTAAAACCTAAAATAAATAAAAGGATTAAATCCACTGGAGGTGATGGCACTAAGGCTGATAATAAACAGCAAGATGGAAGCAATAACCATTAGCAAAATTGCGCGAAATGACTGCTTTTTGCCATACACTTTCTTTTGCCAGCTTTCTATTTTTGGTGCATAAGCTAAAGCAGCAAAGAGCGCGGCAAAAATCATTGTCATCCAAACTGACTGGTGCACGAACACCGTTTCTCCATTTCTAAAACTAAACATTCCGCCAACAAAATGCCTTAGCTGATCCATGCTTTCCGAGCGGAAAAGTACCCAGCCTATCAGCGTGATGACAAATGTGATGACGACGCTGGGGAATTTACCAATGACTCTGAAAAACTTGAGTAAAAACAAGCGATCGGCAACCAGAAAAAAGCCGTGGAAAGCACCCCACAGCACGAAATTCCAGGCAGCGCCATGCCACAATCCCGAAATTAAAAACACCAGCCAAAGGTTGAAATACATGCGTAAGGCATTCACCCGGTTTCCGCCCAGCGGGATGTACAGATAGTCGCGCATCCAACGCCCCAGCGTGATATGCCAACGCCGCCAGAATTCGGAAATATTTTGTGAGATATACGGATTGTTAAAGTTCTCGGGAAAGTCAAATCCAATCATCCGGCCCAGGCCGATAGCCATATCAGAATAGCCTGCGAAATCGTAATAAATCTGGAAAGCATACGCCAAAATCCCAATCCATAACGTAATGGTAGCCAGTTGTGTAGGGTCGGCAGCGAATACGCTGTCAGCATAAGCGCCCAGCGGATTGGCAATTAATACTTTTCTGCCCAGACCTACCGCGAAACGGAAAAATCCGGTAAGCCGGTTGTCCACATTTTCATTGTGACGGCGGTCAACCAATTGCTCGGCAATTTCGTTGAAGCGCACGATCGGCCCAGCGATAAGCTGCGGAAACATCAGTATATAAAGTGCGAGATCGCTTACTTTTTTCAATGGGGGATGCACACCGCGATGCACATCAACGGCATAAGTCATCTTTTGAAAAGTGAAAAACGAAATGCCGATTGGTAATGCCACATGCGTCCAGGCTATAGGTTCGCTGCCAAACTGTTGCAGCATCCAGTCGAGGTTGTCAACAAAAAAATTGGCGTACTTAAAATAGGCCAGCAAGCCGATATTTAGAGCAACGCTAATGCCTGTAAGCCAGCGTTTTTTGTTTCCCGAAGCGCCATACATCCATTTTACGATATAAAAATCGATGAGGATACTGGCGATCACGATAAAGATAAAATCGGGTGCGCCCCAGGCGTAAAAAAAGATGCTGGCCAGCAAGGCTACATAGTTTTTAGCGACGCGCGGCACGATAAAATACATCAGCAAAAATGCCGGAAGGAAATAAAGTAGAAACAGACTGCTGCTAAAAACCATTGCAATGGATTTGGTTCAGAAAAGGCAAAATTAACAGAATATCGTTTAAAACGGATAAGTATTGAAAGCTGTATTGCTAAAAACTTTTGAACTGCAACGGTCTGCGTAACAAACAGGCGGTAATTGGTCAGATTTTACTAAATTTGTCAACTTTTCTTTTCTACTTTAGCGCATTCAAAAAATAACGTTCATGCGAAAAACTAAGCCACGTCTTTCTTTCTGGGATATCTGGAATATGAGTTTTGGTTTCCTGGGCATTCAAATGGGTTTTGCTTTGCAAAATGCCAATGCCAGCCGAATTTTACAAACTTTTGGTGCTGACGTAGAGCATCTTTCCTGGTTTTGGCTCGTGGCGCCGATCACCGGAATGATTGTGCAGCCCATCATTGGTCACTATAGCGATCAGACCTGGAACCGCTTAGGTCGCCGCCGTCCGTATTTTCTCACGGGAGCTATTTTGGCTTCTATTGGTCT
>Ga0265293_10007555_pt1 | contig 16638 bp, 13 predicted proteins | sample Munlanlewell138R_FD_192505 | JGI IMG/M metagenome (GOLD analysis project Ga0265293, IMG submission 192505) | Leachate microbial communities from a municipal landfill in Southern Ontario, Canada - Leachate well 138R | ecosystem: Engineered > Solid waste > Landfill > Unclassified | place: Canada...
TCATCCATAAACCAACACCTCCAAATGTAAAAACCGCCCTTTCTGATAAAAAGGCGGTTTAGCGTTCGTGTTCACGTTGTTTTTTTCTGTGCCAATCCTCAAGCAGTTTCAGCAAGGTGTCCTCCATCTGCTTTGCAGAATAGTGTTTCGGAAAGTATTTTCGTAATTTATCCTCTTTAAAAGTAATTTTCACCTTTTCCGGTTTCTGCTCTTGCATAATGGAGTCCATAACATCAACATTTATCCGTCCTTCCTCTGCAAACTTACGTATTTTGGAAGCCTGTGCAATAGAGGGGGAGGTTTCTTCTTTTTCTATAACCTTTATCAGTTCCGCCTGCTCCTTTGAGCCTAAATAGGATATTTCAACAGCGGCATTTAAAGCGATTTTCTTTTCATCTACCATTTCAAGTAGGGGGTCGATGAGGTTGGTAAGACGGATATAGCGTTGAACTTGTGCTTGACTTTCTCCCATCTCCTTTGCCAATTCTTCTCTTGAAGTATTAGTATTTAAATTATGTTCAATTTGAACATAATTTTCTTTTGGCGGTCTGCCTGCCTTTCGTTTCATCGCCTCCAACTTCAACTGATAGGCAAAAGCCTTTTCGCTGGGGAGAATATTCTCACGCTGTAAATTGCTATCCACAAGAAGTATGGTAGCAGTATCATCATCAAGTTTTTTAACCACAACAGGAATTTCGATTATCCCTGCAAGTTCACAGGCTTTTACCCGTCTGTGTCCTGAAAGAATTTCATAGCCGCCATCTTTATGGGGTCTTGCAATAACAGGGGATAAAACACCGCTTTGCTTGATACTCTCAACAAGTTCATCCATACTTTCATCAAGCAAAACCTTGAAAGGCTGTGATTCAAAGGGTTTCAACTCTGAAATGGCAACAGGCTTAATTTCTTCTGTATTCCGTTCCTCGTCCGTTTTGAAAATATCATCGTACGGGGTCAGACTTATGTTTAATGCGGGATTTTTCACTATTTAGCACCTCCTTCGTTAAAGCACGATACGCCTGTGCAACCTTACCGTTTTTGTCATAGCTGTATATACTTTTTCCTACTGCCGAAGTTTCGGCAGCTCTGATAGATAGGGGAATTTCCGTTTTGTAAACCTTCAGATTGTTCCCGTATGTATTTCTGATTAACTTAGAAATACCCTTTGCAAAATTTGTTCGACTGTCTACCATTGTCATCAGAATGCCGCCAACCTTTAAACCCGGGTTTATCTGCCTCCGCACCTTCGAAACGGTTTTCAAAAGTTGTTCCAACCCCTTTGCAGGTAAATATTGAGCCTGCACCGGAATGATTATCTCATTTGCCGCCGTAAGAGCGTTTGTGGTCAGCATACCAAGGGAGGGAGTACAGTCGAGTAGCACAAAATCGTAGTCAGCTTTGATTTGGCTGATATATTCCTTTAATACTTGTTCCCGACTCATGATGTTTACAAGCACCGTTTCAATGCCCGATAATTCAATGTTTGCAGGCACTAAGTCCACGCCCTCGTTGTGGTGCAGGATACCTTCGTCTTTTGCAATTGGCTTTTCATCAATAACTTTTTGCAAGAGCGTTGCCAAGGTAACAGGCAAATCGTCTGGTTGGGGAAATCCAAGACTTTCAGTTAAACTGCCCTGTGCATCACAATCAATAAGCAAAACACGCTTGCCCTCGTTTGCCAAGCCAATGCCTAAATTGACCGTTGTGGTGGTTTTGCCGACACCGCCTTTTTGATTTGCTATTGCTATAACCTTTGACATTTTTAACACCTCCATAAATTTATCCGTATAAATCATGATTGACCTTTGCAGTATAAAAATTATCTATTGTTTCAAGTGAGTTGTATATCGTGGTAATTAAAAACGCCCGTATGTTACGGACGTTAGATGTATTATCTTTTATAGAATCATGGATATATTCAATATGCTGGGATGTAATTTTCAAAAAACGACTTTTCACCACATCTGTGGGATAATCTTGTTTGTTTATCCGAATCGTGGGGGAGCGTGAGCATACCACATCGGTCATGATTAAAACAATTTCATCAAGCCATGTCCCATACTGTGCTTTGATAATGTCATATTCAATGTTTTTCTTGATTAAATCTTTATATGATTTGCACTCATCAATCCATCGTATCGTATCAGCAGATGATTTTTCCATAGGCTCACCGCTGATAGGATATGATATGATTTCAGTATCATTATAATCAGTATTATTAATATCAGTATTATTAATATCAGTATTATTAGGGTCTGCTTTGCCGAAGTCTTGAATTCGATTTTTCAGAAGTGTAGACTTCGGTTTTTCAGAAGTCAAGACTTCGGAAAAACCGAATAGCTCTTTTACATAGATAATAGTGGGTTTTCCCTGACCTTGCTTTTTTCGTTCAATAAGTCCGTAGCCTTTGCCAGTATCAAGTTCAGCAAACAACTTGACACCTTTATCCTTACCGCAGTTAAGCTGTTCCATTGCATCCTCTAAAGAATAATAAATATATACACGCTTTTCCTCATCAAACCATTTGTTCATTACAGATAAACTCATACGGTCAAGCATCAAGCCATATAAGACCTTTGCTTCTGTCGAAAGTCTTTTAAAACGATTGTCTGTAAATAAAATTTTAGGCATACGATAAAAACTATATTGTTCGGCTCTTTCAGCATAGTGATAATTAAGTTTCAAATTCTTGGTCAAAGTTGCTCCCCCCCACATACAGAATTTATATAAAAAAAGGCATTACTTTTATTGCTATAGCAACCAAAAGTAATGCCTTTTAATCATTTTCTTGAATTTTGAACATTGTTTATTCGCTCAAACCCTTATAAATACAGGGTTTCCCTATGCCCCTTATGGTTACCGCAACCATCAAACCCTTGAAATCACTGGATTTCAGGGGTTTTTACTTTTCCATTTACCACTACTTTTTTGCTGTTTCATACCACCATTTTTGCAGGTGTGAAAAGTATGTTTTAAATATTTAGTTACGATAGCCTTTTTAAAATATACCACTACAAAATACCACCACTACATTTATACCACTTTTAAAAGAGATAAATTGTTCTTTACAAACTCACTCGGATTGGTACAATCAAGGTTTTGCTTATCTGCGTGTTCAAGGAATAACTTCATAGCTTCCTGAAGTGATGCAAAGCGATAAAAATCTGTTCAACCATTTTTTCATTTTTTTCACTCTTTTCTATATAAAATTGATTTCAAAAACACTTCATTGCCCATCTCTTGCGCCATTTAAATATCTGATATAAAAATATCTATTATCGGCATAAGCGTATTCACCGCCGTCCAACTGAAAATTCTGACCTCATAGATTTTTGCGGGGGGAACGGAAAATAACAAATCTTCAAGCTCAATTTCGTTTGTTCCTTGATTAAGTGTTATTGTAACCTTTTTTAAGCCTTCAAGTTTATTTTTGTCTTTTTCATATATAGCTATCATAATGTCACAGCTTTCCAACCCTGCATCGTCATTGACAATTCGAAGCGTCAGACCGCCGGTAATCAGACCGCCGCTTTTTGTTAGCCCATTAAAAATCAGTCCACTTTGCGGTTTGGAATCCGCTATGGTAAGAATAACCTCGTCATAGGCCGTGCTGCTTGCTGTTGCTGTTATGGTATAGCTGCCGGGGAGCGTATTTTCACCGATTGACACCATTCCGTTTTCAACATTGATCCCCTGCTCTGAAGGCGTTACAGTCCATGTCACATTTTCTCCGGACAGAAGGTTTCCAAGCGGGTCAAAGACTTCGGCGGTATATTGAAGTGTTGAGGATGGCTGGGCGAAAATATTTGATGCGTCCACTCCGTCATTTTTAATAATAAGTGATGTGGGTATTGTAGATTCGGTATCTTCAACATAGGCAAAAACGCTGTAAACCGGCTTGTCAAGCTCAAGTGTTATTTCGGCGGTCTGCATATTGTCCAAAGTATCAAGGGGTGTGCCTGCTGTTGCAATCGGTTCGCCGTCCTCGCCGTAACCGTTCACATAAACATAACTGCCACTGAGCGTATTCCCTGTCAGATTGGTCACGGTAACGATTGCCGAGGTGGAGCTATCCTCCTGCATAGTTGCCTTTACAACAACAGTCGGCTCATAGGTTATGGTTTTTATCATGTCACCTTCTTCGTACATTGTGTAACCGTCAACGGTGTAGCTAATATCCCAGTCAAATTTATATTCCGTGTTATTTTCAAGCCCCGCTGTATACATGGAAATGGTGTCATTCTCCTTGTCAATTACAATTTCCACATTGTTGTTTGTTCCAAATAGCCCAAGTTCGGTGTTGGAAGATAAATAGCTTCCGCCGCTCTTTGCAACGGTCATTGGCAAAACGGTGCTACCTGTATCAAGGGGTTCCCATCCATTATCGCCATATACAGACACGGTTGCTGAAGCATTGGTTATGCTTGATGTAACCGGGTGGTACAAGGGAGCTGTCATCTCCACCCTGTCGCCCGAAAGTGACGGTTCTGCAAAGCTGCCCATAGGATTATAAGAATCCGTACCATTGTCAGACGGCAGGTTATAGAAACCATAGGCGGTACCGTTATGCTTATCTGTAATATCATAAAGAGTTCCCTCAATATCTCCTGTGCCCGTTCCATTTCTGTAAATCTGCAAAAGCTCTGTCCTCTGGTCTTCTGTCATAAGGCTTCCGGTGTAAAAACTACCGTCGTAAAGCTCATATACTCTGGAAGCATATTTATATATATCATGCATTCTGTTGCTAACCTTAACATTATTGACCGACGAAGCGCCAAGATAGCCAAGCAGCTCGCTCCGGTAATCCTTCATCAACTGAATCATTTGCGTGTCACCCGAAACAGCATTCATAATGTACTCAATGTCATGCAAGTCAAAGTATGAGTTGTTCCCAAGTCTTATCCAATTGATCGTATTATACTCATCCCGGAAATGATAAAAGTTTTTAAGCGTTTTTCCTTTTTGGGCGGCGTAATCGTAAAGCCCACCGCCTAAAAGTGCGTCCATTTCGATGTCAAGCATTTGTATTTGCGCCATCAAATCCGTTGCTATAGCTTCGTAAGCCGCGGAGTATTCGGCCAATGCACGAAGGCTTGAAAGAAGAGTGAATCTGTTACCGCCGCCCCTTAGATAGTTTCGGATTCCGTTTGCGTCAAATGCGGAATACTGTATGTTGGTGGTGTCGTAATTATAATAGTTGCCATAATCGCCTGCCCCTTCAAAGTATGCGCCCTCCCACAGGTTTTCATAGCCATCGATGATTTGTTTTAGCTGTACAAACTTTTCTGCCATTTTTTCCTGAACCTTTAAATAGGCATTTAGGCGCGTGTCCAGCTCATGGTTGTATGCGGCCTCATCAGCAAGAAAATTGTCGTAATAGTCCTTGACCTTTTTCTTCCTATCTTCCACATATTCCAACTTCTCTGATACTGTTTCATAAAGCTCGTAGCCTCTATTGAAAATGGTGATGGGTATTGTGCTTTGAAGCTTTTCAATAACAGTTGTTGTTTTGTTAATTACATCTGTATACAATGTATTGTCCTCCGGCCAGATGACCTTTGTATATGCATCACTAACGGCATTAACCCGGTATTCCACATGGTTGGCATTGTTGAGGGGATTGATAAAGTAAGACGAATTATATCCTTCCGGCACCCAAACCACACTATTATAAAGCTCCCAATAATCATCCTTGAGCTGCTGAAGTTGATCCATATATGAGGATAAATCCGTCAGATAAGGCTCAAGTTCGGAAGGAAGTGTGTCCTTCGAGTCTATAAACGGCTTTATGCTGGCTTTTAGTGCTGTAAGCGCCGTTTTCCCGTTTTCAAGGTTTCCCAAAAGTGGAGGCCAACTTTCCTTAAATAGTGTAACAGCATCTACATACAGAGCTTCCTCAAAGGTACGATTGCCTAAAAAATCCCAATAACCGTCACTGTCCCAGTCAACGCTTATGTAGGAACTTATGGTTTCAGGAGAGCACCCGTTTTCTACATCAGTTTCCAATATTCCAAGCTCCAAAGCCTTTTGAGCCAAGCAATCCGCCGCCATGTTGTATGTGTCAATAATATTTTGGCATAGGATTAGGGCATCGCTGCCCGCTTCCGCATCAAGCTCCGCTTTTTTGGTTAGCACAGCATCAAAAACAGCAGCTTTTCGCTCCGCCTGAGTATATCCTATAGATTCGCCGTACTGGTTGGCAAGTTGCTCTGCGGTAAACCAAGAAAAATTCAGCCCTTCGTAATTTCCTGATGGCGGAATTGGTTCACTTGGATACTTTTCAAGCAAAGACTCCTCATAAGCTGCCTTTTCCTGTGCTTTCTCCCGCTCTTTAAGGTCAAGCTCATTAAGATAAAATTGGTGTCCGGCTTTTAACATCTCATAGCGGTATTTTAATTTTTTCATGGCTGCATCAATGCGAGGAAGGCTGTTTTCTGCCATTTTTGCATAGGTGTCCATAAGTGCGCCAAAAAGCTTGACGGTTTCTTCCGGGGTAAAGGGAACTCCCGTTTCACCGTTTTTATATCGAATAAACTTTTCGTTAAAATCGCTGTCCTCCATTGAGGCAAAGCCCGTTAAAACATTGAAAATATCGGCAATTTGGCTACTTGCTTCATTGGCAGCACCTTTTGTGACGCTTGGTACAAAAAGCATATCGGAAAGCATCAGCGTACATTGTGTAATGGTAATTGTTACAACGTTTGCAATACCCTTGGTACGCATTTCCACCGTCTTTTCATAGTATTCTCTGCCTATTTGATATTCCTTTTCCACCGCATCAAGGGCAGATTGAAAGTTTTTTGCCCTTTCCCACCATGCAATTGCAGAAGGAATTTGATAGCTTGCAATCTCAGAGTATTCCGGGTACAAAGTAGCAAGTGACCTTCCGTTTCCAAACTTGGCAGTCAGCACAGGGTAATCCCGCTTTGCTATTCTTGACTTCCAAAGCTTGTTTGCTTTGTAATATGAACTGCTTGCCTTATTCCAAAGCGTTATTTCCTGGAAGCCTTCATTGCCAAAGGCGGCTTTCTTTGCCGATTTTGTATAAATGGCATTGTATGTAGTCCTTTTTTGCTTATCGGTCATTTTGCTCCATGCCTCACGATTCTTGTAGGCAGGGGCAGTTTTTGTGTTAAAGGTATAGCCATCCATCTCGTATTCAACGTATTGACCAAACGCACCCCACGCTGCTCCGGCAGTGTTAATAATTTTTACCTCTCCTTCGCCCTCCTCTGCTAAAACAGTTAAGGGCACCTGGGAAAATATAATAACAACAGCTAATAACAGTGCCATACTTCTGATTTTTGATTTGATTTTCATTTTATCCTATCCTTTCTTTGCCAAGTAATATTTTTACCAACCGCTAACCGTCGCCTCTACACCTGTTTCATGAAGAAACTTTTGTTTCACCTGCGAAACCTTTTCAGTATTATCTAAGCCATGAAGCAACTCCAGTTTTAAAGTTTGCACTTTGTTTCCGAAAGTCAGGCTTATTCGCTCACTGTCTATCTCAATACTTTGCAGTCTGGAACCGTTTAATCCATCGCATCCCCATTTGTAAACCTTGTCGCCCACCAATGCGCCAAAGGTTGATACCACCGTTTCATCCATCGTTTTTGTCTCCGAGCGTTCCAAATCAGACACAACGGCGGACGGAACCGTAAGTATGGAATTATCGCAAATTAGCCCTGCGTCAGAAGCCACACGGCTTTGAAAGATAAAAAGTATCAGTAGGGTAATACCGGCACCACCAAAGGCAAGTGCAGTTTCTCTCATATGACCTGCGACAAAACATGTTATCAGCAAAACACAGCCTGTAAAAAGCGCCGCATACAGATTGCGCCGTTTTCGGATTGCTTGCATTTTATCAGACCTCCTTTATAGAATAGTGTAATGTAAAAAAAATAAAAAGTCATCGTCCGAAAGTATGAAATTACAGAAAAAGCCCCTCATACTAAAGTATGAGAGGCAGTATTTATGCGGGTTTTCAGTCACGCATCGGATTGGTTTTTCAAGAGAAGGCTGATAAGCTCCGCCCTGCTTTGAACATCATATTTTGAAAATATGTTCCGAACATGGGTTTTAACAGTGCTTTCGCTGATATATAATGCCCCGGCAATTTCACGGTTTGCCTTGCCCGAAAGAACGAGCTGCAATACCTCCTGTTCCCGAACGGTCAACGGGTCGAGGGCTTGTATCCGGTTTAGAGCCGTATCTTGCTGCGCCTGTGTCATACGGTCATAGGCGGCAAGGTAGGCATGGCTTTTTAAGAGCAGGATAAGCTGTCGGTTCAGGGTTGGCAGCAGCACCAACGTGACACATACAATCGAAAGGGCAATAACCGCTACCTCCGCACCGGAAATCCGAATGGAGGTTACCCCCATTCCAATCATTCCGCCGCACAAAACACCCGCCACATTAGCCGAAAGTCCAATGCCAAATACCCGTGCAGGGTTATCAGTATAATCAAGCATCTCGCCGAGAATACTCCACCAAAACAAATCAAAAATCCCACAGGCACCAAGCATCAGAGTATTCACAATAAGATAGTCCGTTTCGTTTTGCCCGAGCAGCATAAAGCTGATGAACGAAGCCATAATCATACCCATGCCCACATACAAGATTTTAGACCTGTTTGCTCCCATCGGAAGGTTTCTTATTACGGCAAGGGCGGCAATGTATGGAACCGCCCAATACCAACTTGTCAGTTCCGTAAGATGTTCAAAATCAGGGCCAAAAACATGATACATCAGCCCGGAATTGATGGTAATGATAAAAACGAACAGACATAATAAGAGCAAAGGCTGCTTTACGTCTCTGTGCTGCACGGTTTTTTCTTCCTCTGACCGGCCGTGCTCCGTATTGTCGGGTAATATAATAAAAAGTGTTATACCTATAATAAGACAAATAATAGCAAAAGAAAGTCCCGAAAAAGGCGATAGGTGTACCGCCGTCATATTTATGGCAATCATGAGCAAATTGGAGTAAATCAAGGCATCAGCACAGGTTTTAATGCGCTGGTTTTTAGGAGTAAATGCTTTGAGAAAATATCCCCATGCCGCTAAAGAGCAGCCGGTGGTATAAGAGGCAAGAGGCAGAGTCGTCAGCCACAGCACCGTAGGCCGAAAGAAAAACGATATTGTGGCAAGCAGACTCACCAGCAAGCCACTGCACAAAACACGCTTTGCCGCTTTTGGCGTATGTACGAAGAAACCACAGGTGAAAAGCCCGGCAAGGTGTGCGATAATAGCACTTAGGATGTAAGTATTCGCAGGAACATTAAAATGCTCCAGCAAGCCGTAAAGTACCTGCCCTTCAAACAGGAAGGACAGCAAATATGCAAATGAAAAGGAAAATGCCGCAACCGATAGCACTCTCGGGTTTTTTATAAATAGACGCATAAATGCACCCCCCAACAGTTGAATTTATCTTTTCCATATAAAAGGATTATATCATAGTTAAGGGGAAATCGCAATTGCTTTTATTTTTTAAAAAGGCACTATAATTTTCCAAAATGTTAGGTCTTTTTTTATGGAAACAGTGAAGGGAGAATATAATCGCACGAAGACTATACCGTTTTGAGTGTGGTTTTCCAGTTTAAGAGTGCAAAGACGATCCTATTTTCGAATGCCCCCTGCATACTTAATAAAAACGTAGTGTTGATACGGGATTTAAAGGTTTTTAAAATGGCGAATTTTATGTGGCTCTGCACCTTTAATTAACAACAACTTTTTATATCACGGTCTTCTTTTTCCTCTTGTTTTTATACATTAGTGTATCCATATGATGTATAAACAGCTTAAAATTTTCCCAACGCAAAGGATTGTAGACATCATTGCAATAAGCCGGTTATTTCATTTTCTAATATATAGATTATTTATATATAAAAAGTAGGACACCTGATTAGATGCCCTACTTCCATGCTCACTAATAAACTGACCTTCAAGAAATATTCCGCATTTTTCCAATTAAGCATACCACTATAAGCGTACCACCATACCACTAAACCGTACCACCATAACGTACCACTTCACGCGATATTACTCATTGGAATTATTGGAATTAAAATTTCCCAAATGCCTGAAAGCCGCTTGCTTACTGGGTTTATTAAGTCTTAATAAAATTATTGGAATAACTGCGAGAAACTCATAACCCAAAGGTCGGTGGTTCAAATCCGCCCCCCGCTACCATCAAGCCCTTGAAATCATTGGATTTCAGGGGCTTTTACTTTTCGTTTTACCACCATTTTTTTAGTACCACTATTTTTTAGTATGCGAAAAATGTTTTTTAAATAAACGAGGACAACAGATTTTTATCATTTACCACTATAAAGTACCACCATTATATTTATACCACTTTTAAAATGGATAAATTGTTCTTTACAAATTCGCTTGGGTTTGTAAAGTCAATGCCTTGATCTGGAGCATGCTTTAAAAACAACTCCATTGCTTCCTTATCGATGACAACTGTAACATTTTTATTTTCACTTTTTTTGCTTTTGACAAACTCATCTGTTTTACTGTCGTTTTCCAATAAAGCAATAGTTGCCTTCTTCTTTTTATCATGGGTATGCAAATAGATAAGTGATGTCTGTTCGTCTGAATGTCCTAACAGCGATGCAAGACTTTTTAAATCTCCCCCTCTCTCAACAATGTTCATCGCAAAAGTGTGTCTAAGTCATGGATATCGAATTGATTATTTTATTGCATTATTTTGTGGTTTATTGAAATTAATTTTAGAATCGCACTTCCTTTATTCTCGATAATCTGCTATAATGAAAATAAATAATATAGCGATTGAGGGATAGAAATGCGCCCGTATACAGGAGATTACACTGAACAGAGAAAAAATGAAAAATTGAATTTTTCATATTATACCTTCACTCCTCGTCCATTGAAAGACGCTACGCTTTTCAAAATGGACGAGGAACTTGCTGCTCTTTTGGTCACGGCACATCGCAACCTTGGGCTGTTGGAAGGTTTGATTCAGTATGCGCCAAATAAAAACTCGTTTTGTGAACTAATTCTCATAAAGGAATGCACCTATTCCATAACGATAGATTATAATGCACCAGATTTTAGTGATATATTGGTTAGAAGGGGTACTGGCAAGGGTGATATAGAGCCTATAAACAATTTGGCTTCAGCATATAAAGCAGCAACTGGTATTCAGTTTACAGCCCAGAATTACAGCAAAATAAGCAGTATTGCTTTATATGGTTATCAACCAGAGCAAAAAATAGGTATCCGCAACACCCAAACATTTTTGCAACATGCAATATTGAACTTAAAAACCTATAATCCAACGGCTCCCGAAGCCGTTTTACCGTCATTGGCCGATATTTCTGCTTATCTGAATGACAGCGGGGATGATCCCCTGATTCAAGCCGCACTGGTACACTATCAGTTTGAAATGATACACCCATTTGAGAAGTATAATGGGGTTGTTGGACGTATCTTGATATTCATGGCTTTGCATAAAATCGCAGGCAAAGCATTGCCCGGACTGTGCCTATCTGAACATCTGTTTTTCAATAAAAACGAGTATTTTGATATACTAAGTACAACACAATACAGCGGCGGTTATGTACGTTGGATTAAATTTTTTGTACGGACTATCATCGAAGCTACCCAAAACAGCGTAGCACTGTTTAAAAAATATGAAGAGGTAATCAAGCTGGATGAGGAAAAATTGAAAGCGGCAACACAACAAACGAGAAGTCTTTGGAGCGTGTATAAGTACCTTAAGGCTTTTCCCGTTACAAGTATTCCTGTTGCAGCAAAGCATCTTAGTTTGTCGTACAATTCTGTTTCTAAAGCGTTTTCTACCTTGCATGAAAATAATCTTATTACGCAAAGAAACAAAACCACAAGGAATCGTGTATGGGAATACTCAAATCTTGATTTTGTATTTAAATTACCCAGCACCAATAGCTACTGATGATATATCATGATGTCAATAATCCTTTAAAAACCACAAAACCCGACTTCCAGTATTTACATTTTGCCCTTTTTGTATTATAATGTAGATATCAGTTGTTTTCTACTGGGAATTAGTGTTGGATAATATAAATGTACTTGTTATTTGAATATATATGTGGCTTAGTTTTTATATAATCGTAAATTCAAGTATAGCAAAAATACGCAATTCGATTCGATGCTGATTTTGGTTATAATGAGTGGCATGATGCTGGAGGTTATTTGGTTATATTCGCTACCTCTTTGACGTTCTGACAACCGACATTAGCAATGGCCTCCCCGTAGAAATCAGCGCGGCAAAAGCAATATGAGCATTACCGTGATTTGCTGCGAATCTTTAAGGAAATTAGTAAGGAGAGGAAACGCGGATGGCAAAGATAAACCCTTATGAGAATAGCGCTATGAAAGCCATGTTAGAAAACATGAGAGTGGCAACAAACCTCTTTGCTTCTAACCCTGCGTTGGAAAGTGCGGTAAGACAAGCAAATATCTTCGCTACAAGTACTGCCATTCAATCAGCAATGGGCATTACAAGCCAATTTAATGATGTTTTTTTAGGAAACGAAAAGATGATGAAGTCGTTTTTAGATGCATTCAGTTTTCAGACTGAAATTCTACGCAGCACGCAGCAATTTTATCTGACTGAGACTATAAACACTTTTCGTAGCAGTCTTATGCACAATAATTATTTTTCTGCTATCGAAGCAATAACAAAATCTTTGCAAAGTGCTATTATTGAAGTGCCTAATATTGCGTTGCTAAGATTAAACAAACCATTGCTTAATTTGATTGATGTAGATTTGCCAAGAGGATTACGCACTTCAATAGCTACCCTGCATACAAAAACCGCAATAGACTTATCAACCTCTGAAAACATAAGCTACAACAGTAAGGATGCAACATTTTTTGTTGAAGCAAATCCGGACGATAACTGCAAAGCAAAAGAAGTAAACGTCATATTTTCTGCCGCAAGACTATTTAGCGATTTAACTGAGGAAGAACTGTTCGCATTGCATCGTCATTTGTCTACGTATCCGTCATTAGGACCAGCACACTATGTAGGCGAAAAAATAATGAAACTCGTGAAGAATATCGAAACCACCATATCATTTGATTCGGAGTATTTTTATCATGCTCGAACAATAGATGATGATGCATCCCCCTATACTGACGAAGATATGACTTGTGCGCCGCACGGGATTACATCGTTTGGACGGTTTAATCATATTGGCGATAACTATTTCTATTTTTCAGACCAAAAAAATGGGGCTGTCGAGGAAGTCAGAAAGCACAGCCCAAAAAACAAGGTGCAAGTGGCAAAGTTAAGACCAAAAGGAAAGATACGAATGGTTGATATTTCAAAAAATGAGGAAAATGTATTTTTGAAATATTGCCGATTTAAGTTTGACCCTACATCAAATAAAAAAGTCCCGAGAGAATATTTGATACCATCATACTTTTCTGATTGCTGTAAATTACAGGGGTTTGATGGGATTAAATATCACGGAACTCAGAGTTACAAGAATTATGTCACTTGGAAAGACGGGCACTTTGTTTTCGTTGACCAAGAAATAATAGATATGGTAAATGTGGGAAATTAGCACCTATTGAACGATGGAAGAAAAAATAAGGCTAAAAAATTCTGTCCAATATTTACATCCAGCAAGGGTTGCCAACCTGATTTATAAAATTGTAAGCAAACTTATCATAGCAATTATGGGAAGTTGAAAGCCAAATCGAGAACACTTGAAATATGAGTACTTTGGATTCCAGTCTAAAGTCATACGCAACTAAAGGGTATATTAATTCGATCCTGCAAATTGTGAGGGGAATATAAAGGAGTGGTAAAATGAGCGAAGTGACTTTTACATTCGAACTGCCAAGCGATTCCGATGGGTATGTAACTTTTGAATGCCCATTTTGTGAAGCGGAGTTTAAATTGTCAGCGGCAGAATATCAAGATGACGAGAAACCAGTTGATGAGTTGTTTTGCCCATACTGTGGTTTAACTCATAATAAAGACCATTTCTACACAAAAGAAACAATTGCGATGGCACAAGAAGTTGCTCAAAATTATATGATTGATCAAATCAATTCAGCCTTTGGTAAGATGGCTAAAAACATAAACAAATCCAAGTTTCTGAAAATGAGCTTTAAACCTCTCAAAAAAGGAAATGTTCGCGAACTTAAAGAGCGTGATACTACCGAAGAAATTTTTAAGTGTAAAGTTTGCGGGCGCACTGAAAAGGTGATTTACTGCGCTGGCTTTTCAAAAGTATTTTGTGCGTATTGTGGGGTGGATTTATGAGTGACATTATTGAGTTAAAAAACACAAGTCTTGAATTTAGGCGAATATCGTCGAATTTTCTTCGGTCAGCATTTCAACAAGAACGTGTTCAACTTTTGCGATTTAGAAATTATATAAAAGGAAATGTAGCGATTACTAATATTATAGAAAGAAAAATTGCTGACTCCGCATACGACTGTGAACTTTTCGCAACTTCAGACAGCGGTTATGGATGTAACAATCAACTCAATATTCCAATTGATGAAGGTGACCATGTAAAAGCAATGGTAGCATTTCTTAATGAGTTAGCCGCAGATGAAAGCACAAATATTTTAGGGATAGCGATGGCTTTCAATTTTTCTTCAAGCAGGAAATTTATTGATCAAATTCAAGCATTTTATGAAAAAGCGTTTAAGCCACTTATTGATTTTATTATTGACGAATTAAATAAGGAGATTATGGTCATGGAAACACAAAACCCCAAAAACGGTACTCAGATTAATCAAAATATCCAAAACAACTACGGAACTGCTAATGCTGGGGAGGGCATTAATTCTAACAACATTGTGACCCTAAATGATTTGCATCAGATCGAAAACCTAATTACTTTGCTTCGCACAGAGATATTAGGATGTGCTGCTACGCAGGATGAAAAAGATATGGTTTTGGATGATTTAGAGATTATTGATGAGCAGGTAAAGTCTGATGAGCCAAAACCTTCGCGCTTAAAAAAGGCTTTAACTGGAATAAAAGGTTTTGTTGCAGGTGCGACGACGGGAGCAACAACCGCTACCACTCTTATAACTGCAGCCAACGCACTGTATCAAAAAGTTGAGCCGATTATTTCGGCAATTACGACATAGGAGAGTAAGAAAATGACCAATAGAGAAGAATTGTTAATTAAAATTATCATCATGGCACAACTCTTTTTGTATAATGTGAAATTGGAACTGCGGTTATCATGAATAGAGGTTTCACGGTAGATTGTGATGCTCATGCTATAAAATTTATTTAAAATGAATTAAAAGCATATGCGTTTAACCAATAAAGTATACTATTGTGTTGTCGATTGTTGTATCGAACCTGCGTAAGGTTTTTTATCACTTTTTTCAGATTCTGTCGTTGTGAACAGACCGCTTATTCGCTGTAGGAAAAGGCTCTTTGCTCATAGACATTATTAAAATAAAAATAATGGGGGTTTTAGAATGAGTATCGAAGGAACTATTGAGGTTATTAATAATTCATCAGAAACTTTCTGGAATAGTGGAAATATTATTGCAATTATAGTTTCTGTAATATCTATAATTGGTTCAATTATAGTTGTAGTACTTAATAATCGGGCATCTAATAAAATCAGTGAACATAATAATAATTTTCAGGAAAAAATGAATGATGAAAACACAAAGTTGCAAGCAGAGTGGCACAAGGAAAATTTAGGGCTACAAGAGCAAATAAATAAAGCTAACATAGATGCCAACCTTATTGCAAACGCAAGAATTGAATGGATACAAAAAGTACGAAATCTTTCAGCCGAGTTACTATCTTTGTATTTCTCAATGCTTAATCCACAAGAGGCTGATAAATTTCAAATAGATTTTAATCATTCAATAGAAAAAACAGAGTTACTAATTTTATACTTCGGACACGAAGATGATGAAATAAAAAATGCAGATATGAACACTCTACTCAACAGAGAAAATAATAAAGGTAAAAATGAGTTGATTGTAAGTTTTTTAATTTCATTATCTCAAAAATTAAATAAATACAATGTTTTTATTCAAAAAGGCGGATTGGCCGAACTTCAAAAATCCATAAACAAAGCTCAACAAGAGATGTACCATAATGTTGAAATGATTAAAGTCGGAGAATATTACCACGAAGAAGCTGAGGAGATGATGGATGTGGAAGAACCGCACTATCAAACTGAAGATATTTTAAATGTGAACCGATTAGAGAAAGAAAAGAAAGATATGGTAAATGAAATAACTAATCTGCAAAACGATTTAATTTTCTTAAGGAATATTATTAGAACTTATTTGAAAATTGAATGGAATAAAGCAAAATTAGCTAAATAACAAATTTAAATCACCCTTGGTGGTGGGTTTTCTTATGTCCAAAATCAAGATAAGTTGTTAATCCTATATTGAAGTTTCCTTTGTGGGGGGTTTAGCTTAACCTCCCATTATGAGCATAATAAGGGTAAATCAGGCAGCCTTCTATAGCAGGCGTTCTTGTAGAGGTTGTTTGGGAATTTAAAAATAATTTTTAGTTATAGCTTGACATAAGGGTGCCTGAGCGAGTGCATTCCGCGCTTTGCCCGTTCTCCGATATCAATTCCGGCAATCGTTCTGTACCTGGAAATGATGCCGCCCA
>Ga0265293_10007556_pt1 | contig 16637 bp, 12 predicted proteins | sample Munlanlewell138R_FD_192505 | JGI IMG/M metagenome (GOLD analysis project Ga0265293, IMG submission 192505) | Leachate microbial communities from a municipal landfill in Southern Ontario, Canada - Leachate well 138R | ecosystem: Engineered > Solid waste > Landfill > Unclassified | place: Canada...
TATTCAACATTATTGACGTGCCCGTAAGGGTCGCCATCCATCCAGCGGGTGGGAATATCGACCCAGTAGAAATACTGGCTTCTCTGCTCGTTGGTTTTCTCGTTCATGAATTTTTGTCCTGAATGTTGACCTTGAATAGTGGGTGACCTGAGATACAAAGGATTGAGGTTTGGGATGTTGTTGTCAATATTGATAATGGCTTTTGGTCTTTTCGTGCGGTTAATGTAATGGGAAAAACAATACTGTGGATACCGTAGATTGCGTGGTGATCGGTGCAGGAGTAGTGGGGTTGGCCATTGCTCGCGAACTCTCTCTGTCCGGTAGGGAGGTCGTCATACTGGAAGGGGAAGATGCTTTTGGAAGCTGGACGAGTGCGCGCAACAGTGAAGTTATCCATGCCGGAATTTATTATCCGCAGGGATCACTCAAGGCACGCTTATGTGTCAGGGGACGCGATCTGCTATATGAATACTGTGAGAGCCGAGGTGTAGCCTACAGCCGCTGCGGCAAGCTTATAGTGGCAACTGACGCGGAGCAGCTGGCTACTCTGGAAAGCATCGCCAGCGCGGCCCGCCGTAATGGTGTTGATGATGTGAGCTTGCTCAGTGCTGACGAGGCTGTGGCACTGGAACCCCAGTTGAGTTGTGTGGGGGCTTTGCTGTCTCCCTCCAGCGGTATTATTGATACCCATGCCTACATGTTGTCATTGTTGGGAGAGGCGGAGGCACACGGTGCGGTGCTGGCCTATTGCACCACAGTGACAGGCCTGCAGCGGGCATCAGATGGCATTGAAATAACCACGAACGACGAACAGAGTCCACAGTTAAAGGCACAGTTGGTGGTCAATTCGGCTGGATTGGCAGCTCCCGCTGTTGCCTCCCTGCTCGAGGCCCTACCGCCGGAGCAAGTGCCCAAGGCCTATTACGCCAAGGGTAGCTACTACAGCCTGGCTGGACGGTCGCCATTCTCCCGGTTGATCTACCCGGTTCCGGAGCAGGGTGGGCTTGGCGTCCATCTGACTCTGGATCTGGGCGGGCAGGCGCGCTTTGGGCCTGATGTGGAGTGGGTCGAAGAGCTGGATTATGAGGTCGACCCCTCTCGGGCAGCTGGTTTCTACGAAGCCATCCGGTGTTATTGGCCGGGTTTGAAGGAGGGAGTCCTCAGCCCGGGCTATGCCGGTATCCGCCCCAAGATATCGGGCCCAGATCAGGCCGCAGCAGATTTTCTTATATCCGGCCCAGCTGATCATGGCTGCCGCGGAATCATCAATCTGTTCGGAATCGAGTCACCAGGCCTTACGGCGTCACTGGCTATTGCTGAGCTTGTTGCCGATATGGCGAACACAACGAATTGAGGTTGAAGGGTGATGCGCAATTGCGGGGATTATGACTTTATTGTTGTCGGTGCGGGTTCTGCCGGCTGCGTGCTGGCTAACCGTCTGACAGCCTGTGGTAAGTACCGGGTACTGTTGCTGGAAGCCGGAGGGCGGGACAGCAATCCGTGGATCCATATTCCGCTGGGCTACGGCAAGCTGTTCAAAGACAGCAAGGTCAATTGGCTATACGAAACGGAACCCCAGGCACAGCTGAATAATCGCCGTATTGCCCAGCCACGGGGCAAGGTGTTGGGCGGCTCAAGCTCTATCAATGGTCTGGTGTACATCCGCGGACAGCAACAGGATTTTGATGGTTGGCGTGATGCGGGCAATCACGGCTGGGGCTGGGAGGATGTCCTGCCGTACTTTATAAAGGCTGAGGATCAGGTACGCGGTGAAGATGAGTTTCACGGCGTCGGTGGCCCCTTGTCGGTTTCCGACCAAAGTGAGCCCCATGAACTATGCGACGCTTTTATTGCCGCAGCAGAACAGTATGGCTTGCCCCGTAATGATGATTTTAATGGCGCGGCCCAGGAGGGAGTCGGGTACTATCAGACCACCTCGCGCAAGGGGGTGCGTTGTAGCAGCGCCAAGGCGTACCTTGTTCCGGCCCGGCAACGACCGAACTTGACCATCATGACCGGTGCCTTGGTGACGCGAGTGCGTTTTGATGGCGTTGTGGCTAGTGGTGTCGAGTGGCTGTCGCAGGGGCAGCCCTGCTATGCCCGTGCCGGGCGTGAGGTCATTCTCTCCGGCGGTGCGATCAATACACCGCAATTGTTGCAGCTGTCGGGTGTTGGCCCGGCACCGTTGCTCGCGCAGTATGGAGTAGAGCTGGTGCACGACCTGCCGGGAGTGGGAGAGGGATTGCAGGACCACTTGCAGGTTCGCACGGTCAACCGCTGCACCAAGCCGATAACACTGAATGATGATATGCGGAGCCTGTGGCGGCAGGCCCGGCTGGGGTTGCGCTATGCCTTGTTTCGCAAGGGTGGGCTGACTATCAGTGCCGGGTATGCGGGGGCTTTCTATCGCACAGCGGCAGAGCTGAACAGACCGGATATTCAGGTGCATTTCATTACGTTCAGTACTACCAGGATGGGTGATCAGTTACATCCCTATTCCGCATTTACAGCCTCTGTCTGTCAACTGCGGCCGGAAAGCCGTGGCTCAGTGCGGATTCAAAGTGCCGATCCTGCCATTGCTCCCACTATTGACCCCAATTATCTAGCAGCAGAGATCGATCGAACGACAAATGTTGAGGGACTCAAGGTGCTGCGCCAGATTCTGCAGGCGCCGGCCATGCGTCCCCTTATTGAGTCTGAAGTGGAGCCTGGTCCCGCCTGTGTGTCGGACGACGATCTGCTTGAGTACTGTCGCCAGCAGGGGGCTTCAATTTACCACCCAACCTGCACAGCTCGGATGGGCAGTGATAGGCTGGCAGTAGTGGATGAGCGCTTGCGGGTCCACGGGGTACAGGGGCTGAGGGTGGCTGACGGCTCCATCATGCCCTCTTTGGTGTCTGGAAACAGCAATGCTGCGATTATCATGATAGGTGAAAAGGCAGCCGACATGATTCTTGAAGATTGCAATAGGATAGGTGCCCCAGAATAGGTGCCACGGTCCTTGGGGATTAGCTGGCGGCATCTCTTCGCGACTCATGCCGCCAATCCTCAGTGAGATGCTAACTGGCAGCTGGCAGAGTGAGAGCAGCTCAATCTGCCGCTGGTGGGGTAAAGGGGAGCGTTTCTGGCGTTGCTGATAAGCCCCGGCTTCACTTGCTGCTGGCTACTAGGCCTCAGGAAAGCTGCCTGCACGCACAGCCGTGGCAAAAGCCTCCATTGCGCCCTGGATACTGCCTGTTTCCGCCAGGAAGTTTTTGCTGAAACGTGGCTGTCGTGGTGAGAGGCCGAGAATATCGTAGAGCACCAGTACCTGGCCATCGGTACCGGGTCCAGCGCCAATGCCGATCACGGGAATGTCCAGGGTCTGACTGATTTGGGTGGCGAGGGGTGTCGGTACACATTCCAGTACCAGCAGATCGGCACCTGCTTCCTGTAGCAGAACTGCATCTCCGAGTATTTGTGTCGCCGCCGCGTCGTCCTTGCCCTGTACTCGGTAGCCGCCCAGTTTGTGCACGGACTGCGGCGTCAGGCCCAGGTGGGCGCATACCGGGATGCCGCGCTCTGCGAGCAACAGTACAGTCTCTTCCAGCCAGGCACCGCCTTCGAGTTTTACCATATGAGCACCGGCCTGCATCAGGGCTGCGGCATTGTCCAGTGCCTGGAGTTCGCTGGCATAGGCCATAAAGGGAAAGTCGGCGATGATCAGCGACTTGCTGTTGCCGCGCGCCACGGCCTGGGTGTGGTGACACATGTCATCCATGGTGACGGGTACAGTGCTGTCGTAGCCCAGTACTACGTTGCCAAGGGAGTCGCCTACCAGCACCACTTCGATACCAGCCAGTTCGGCAAGACGGGCAAAGGAGGCGTCGTAGGCCGTGAGCACGGCGAACTTTTCGCCGGCGGCTTTCATGGCCTTGAGGCTGGTCAGGTTGATGTTTTTCATAGCGCTGATCCTCTCGCTGGGGCAGAGTCGCTGCCAGCTGCGTAAAGCATGCCCCGTTAGGGGTGCGGAGTGGGATTGAAGTAATGTTTGCCGCTCTTGATGGTCAGCAGGTACTCCACCAAGGTACGGTAGTCGCCATCGTTGTTCACCAGGTCGATCTCGGTGGCGTTGACGATCAGCAGTGGCGCCTGCTCGTAATAGTAGAAGAACTGCGTGTAGGCATCGTTGAGGGTGCGAAGATAGGCCGGGTCAATATTCTGCTCCATGGGCGTACCGCGGTGCTGGATGCGTTCCATCAGCACATCGGTGGGTGCCTGCAGGTAGATCACCAGGTCTGGAGTGGGGGCATCGACAGTGAGCTGGGAGTATACGTTTTGGTACAGCTCCAGCTCGTCGTCATCGAGCGTGACCTGAGCGAACAGAGGGTCTTTCTCCATCAGAAAGTCGGCGATACTCACTGGCTGAAAGATATCCCGTTGGCGCAGAGCCTGGAGTTGCTTGACGCGCTGGAACAGAAAAAACAGCTGGGTAGGCAGTGCTGCTGAGCGGCGATCGGTATAGAACTTTTCGAGAAAAGGGTTTTCCTCGGCCTGTTCCAGCAAAGTGTCGTAGTTGAAAGTATGGGCGAGGCGCTTGGCGAGGCTGGTTTTACCCACACCAATGGGACCTTCTACCGCGATAAAGCGCGGCAGTTCATAGCTACTCAGGTCCAGGTTGATATCGTTGGCGAGCAATTCCACATCATTCTCCGTCAGAGTCGCGGACAATACCGCCTGACTCGCACTTTGCCAAGAGTTCCGTGAGAGGAGTTCCGTTCGGCAGAACCAGTGTTGGCACCAGATCAGCAAGAGGGTAGAGCACGAAGTTACGCTCTGCCAGGCGGGGATGGGGCACGGTGAGGTCGGGCTCGGTGACCACTTGATCACCATATAGGAGGATATCCAGGTCAAGAGTACGCGCTGCCCAGCGTTGGTTGCGCTGCCGGCCCTGGGCCTGCTCTATGGACTGTAACGCTGCCAGCAAAAGTCTGGCGGGAAGGCGAGTGTGGAGCTCGGCGACTCCATTGAGGTAGTCGGGTTGCTCGCCGGGGCCGATTGCGGCGCTACGATACCAGGGTGAGACCGCCACCAGCTGTGAATCCGGCAGCTTGGCCAGGGCGGCTATGGCCCTGTCCACCTGGCGCCGGGGGTTGCCGAGGTTGCTGCCTATGGCGATGAAAGCGGTTGCCTCCGCGCTCAAGCAGGTTCACCTCCACCGGATTTGGGGCGCGAGCGGCGACGACGGCGTTTAGTGCCGCTGCCGCGGTTGCCCAGGGCATCGACCATCGCTTGGCGCTCAGCTTCGCCAACATCTTGATAGCGAGTCCACCACCGGCCTAGTCCATCAAGATTCTCACCGGCTTGTTCGCGCAGTAGCACGAAGTCGTAGGCGGCGCGAAAACGAGGTAGCTCTACCAAGTGTGCAGCGCGACGACCGTGGCGTAGCGGCAGCCGTTGTTGCATGTCCCAGATTTCACGCATGGGGAGAGTGAAGCGGCGCGGGATGGCAAGGCGCTCCACTTGCTGAGTCACCACCTTGCCGCCAGCCCTTTGTAGCGCCATCACCGGATTTTCCCCCTTGGCCTGCAAGTAGGCTGCGGTCTTCAACACCACGGGCCACAGCAGTGCTGCGAGCAGGAATGCCGGGGTCACTCGCTTGCCGTCGTGAATTCTGGCATCGGTGTTAGCCATGGCCTGCTCGATAAAGCGTAGATTGAAGCCGTCGTCGGTCTCCAGCAGTGGCGCTACAGTGGGGAACAGCTCGCTAAACAAGCCAAGCTCGCGCAGGGTACGGAAAGTAGCGAGAGCGTGGCCGGACAGGAACAGTTTCAGCCACTCGTCGAACAGCCGCGCGGGGGGAATATCCCGGAGCAGCGGCGCCAGAGGGGGAATGGCGGCGGCGGTGGCAGGCTCGATAGTGAAATCTAGCTTGGCGGCAAAGCGAGCGGCGCGCAGCATGCGCACGGGGTCTTCGCGGAAGCGGGTTTCCGGGTCGCCGATGATACGCAGTAACCGACTGTCAATGTCGGTCAGGCCATTGGCGTAGTCATAAAGAGTGTTATCGCGGGGGTGATAGTAGAGGGCGTTGACAGTGAAGTCGCGGCGCAGTGCGTCTTCGTTGATATCGCCGAACACATTGTCGCGCAGCAGCAGGCCGCGATCATTGCGCTGGGCTTCGCGGTGATTGTTGCCATCGTGGCTGGCGCGGAAGGTGGTCACTTCCACCATGTCCCGACCCATGTGGACATGGACGATGCGAAAACGGCGGCCCACGATGCGCGAGCGACGGAACAACGCCTTGGCCTGCTCGGGAGTCGCGTTGGTGGCGACATCAAAGTCCTTGGGGCGACGGCCTAGCAAGATATCCCTCACGCAACCTCCAACGACAAATGCCTGGAACTTGTTGTCCTCGAGGATGTCTACCACTTTACTGGCGCCACTGCTGATATCTCGCGGTCTGATGGGGTGCTCCCCGGCATGGAGAATCTGTGGGCCGTCGGCAAGAGTACGAGATTGGCGAGGGGTAAGAAACTTGATGAGCTTTTTCAGCATCGCTTGTCAATCGTGGGAAAAACGGCAGTTTAGCACAGGCAGAGCCAGCTCAAATTGCTGAATAGATGGGAAAGGTGTTATGAGCAGGTGGCAAGATAGGATAAGTAGAAAAGCAAAAGGGAGGCTTGCGCCTCCCTCAAGGTCCAGATGCTTGTTGGAAACGGGTCCTAACCCCCCTGTGTCCTGATAAGCATTCCGTCAGTCAGTTTATTTTTAGTGTTTTTTGTTTTTATTCCGCTGGTTGCTTTTATTCTTATGCTTAATAAGGAGCACAATGCGTGCCAAAAAATAATACCTCTCTATATTCAATGGGTTGTGATTTTTTGAGCAAGGTTTCTGTGCTTGTGGATGTCGTATAGTGTTACTTATTCTCCCAAAAAGTGTTTCCGCCGGTTACGTTTTGATTCGAGAGTCAGTAACGATTATGGAGTCATCAGGCTGATTTTGCCCGCGGAATACCTAACTTCTGGCGGCGTTCCCACAGACACTTACGGCTGATACCAAGCTTTTTAGCCAGCTCTGTTTCACTCATAGCATGCTGATTTTCCAGCACAAAACGGGTGAAGTAGTCTTCCAGCGAGAGCCCGTCGGGAGAGTCGGCATCCATCAGTCGGCTAGCTTGTTCGGTTTCGGGAGTCTGGGTCACCGCTTTATCGTCTTCGATTTCCACTAGTGCCAGTTCAATCCCTAGCAGGTCATGGGTGATCGGTTGATTGTCGTCGCAGAGAATGACAGCTCGCTGGATGGCGTTTTCCATCTCGCGAATATTGCCGTGCCAGGTGTAGGTGGTGATGGCCTGGATGGCATCAGGTGCCAAGGTCATTGGAGCTTTGCCCAGCCGTTTGCAAAACTTGTCCAGGAGGTAGTCTGCCAGTCGCAGAATGTCCTTGCCGCGCTCTCGCAATGGTGGGAGACGCAAGTTGACCACATTGATGCGATAAAAGAGGTCCTCGCGGAACAGGCCTTCTTTACAAAGTTTTTGTAGATTGCGGTGAGTTGCGGCCACTAGCCGCACATCCACATCGCGGGATTTGATCGCACCGATGGGGCGGACCTCGCCTTCCTGAAGCACTCGCAGTAGCCGTGCCTGGGCCTCGAGGGGCAGCTCGCCGATCTCATCCAGAAATAAAGTGCCGCCGTCGGCGGCAGTTACCAGGCCGGTGCGATTCTCGTGGGCGCCGGTGAACGCGCCTTTTTCGTGGCCAAACAGTTCGGCTTCGATCAGCGTTTCAGGAATGGCAGCACAGTTGACACTGATCAGAGGGGCTTTGGCGCGACGGCTCTCATTGTGAATAGCTCTGGCAACCAACTCTTTGCCGGTGCCGGTTTCACCCTGGATCAGTACCGTGGCATCAGTGGGCGCCACTTTATGGATAATGTTGTAAACCTCCTTCATTGCCTGACTGCTACCAATCATGCCGCTGCTGGCGTGAGTGGGAGAGTTAAATTCACGAGGTGCAGGTTGCGCGTTGAGTATGCGCTTGACGGAGTTGAGCACTTCCTTTTGATCGAAGGGCTTGGGGATATAGTCTACTGCCCCCAGCTTCATGGTATCCACCGCTGAGCGCAGGCTGGCGTAGCTGGTCATGATCAATACCGGCACATCCCCGGCCAGTTTGATCAGATCGGTCCCTGGCAGGCCGGGAAGGCGCAAGTCACTGATAATAAGAGAGAAGTCGGTGAGGTTGTGGTGCTGGAGTGCATCCTGGATATTGGCCGCCGCTTCCATTTGATAGCCGTTGCGTTCCAGCAACTTGAACAGGGAATTGCGAATGACCTCCTCGTCTTCAACAATCAGGATTCGTTGCATGGCGAAACTCTGGTCAGTTGAGGGGTCGTCTAGTGTTACCTTCCGTGATCAAGGAATCAAGTGGGGGAGGGGGCGGCGGGTTGAGAGCAACGGTTATCCGCGTCCCCCGACCATTGGAAAGGGGGCTGGTAATGGCGATAGTACCGCGATGCAGGCGCACGATGCTGTACACCAGTGACAGCCCCAAGCCGGTACCTTCGCCAGGTTCTTTGGTGGTGAAAAATGGTTCCAATACCCGTTCCTGCAGTTCGGGGGGGATACCGCTGCCCGTATCGCTGATATGCACCAGGCGGGTATCGCTGGGGCCCGCTTCGTATTCGACTTGGATGGTGCTGTTTTCGGGACTGGCATCGCGTGCATTGGCCAGCAGATTCACAAATACCTGAGTCAGCTGGTGGGCGTCACCATTGACTAAAAGATCAGGAGGAACGCTCGAAGTAAAGTTTACTGCCTTGGCAGCCTTGTCCAGGCTCAGTAGCTGGATGGCATCGTCCACAGGCCTGGCGAGGTACACCGGCCCATGGTCGCTATTGTCGTCGCTGCGGGAGAAGTCGATCAAGGTGCGCACGATCGCGGTAATGCGCTCGGTCTGGGCGAGGATGATCTCCGCAGTGGAGCAGGTTTGTTGATCGTTGCTCTCACTGATCAGATCCTGGGCCAGACAGGAAATCCCGGTGACCGGGTTGCCGATTTCATGGGCCACACCGGCGGCCAGGCGTCCCACAGAAGTAAGCCGCTCGGCGTGAGCCAGCTCCTGGATGAGGCGCAGGCGTTCACTGATGTCCTCAGCGAGAATAATTTGATTGCCGGCATGTACCGGCGAATTGTCGTCTACCCGGTATTTGTGCAAGTGAAACCAGCGGCTGGGTGTACCCTTGGCAGAGGTCGGTGGCGGTGGTACTTCGTGGGCCGGCCAGTGGTCGTCGTCGCTATCGGCAAAGGTGAGTAACAGCTCGCCCCAAGGGGCGGGTAAATCGGTGAGCTTGGCGCCCTCCGCCAGTCGGGGGCTGATGCCACTACCACTGGCCAGGCTGTGGTTCCACAGCAGGATCTCCCTGTCGCGGGCAATGGAGCACACACCGACGGGGAGGTTCTCAAGAGTCTGACGGTGATAGATACGCAGTTTGTTGAGCTCGGCGGCAAGGCCGGACATGGCTCTGCCGGCACCTGCGAGGCGGGTTTCCAGCAGGCTGATATCGTCGACCGGGGTGTCTCCTTGTCCGTCGAGGGGCATCACGGCATCAACGACCCGCTCGCTGGCAAAGGTGCCGAGTTTATCGCTGAGATTGTAATTTAGGCGGTCGCGGAACATGCGCAGGGCGAGGGGGCGGTTGTCGTCGCGATCCAGTTCCAGTTCGTGCAGCACCTGGGCGACTTCGCGGCTGGCCTGGGGGCCGATTTGTTCTGCCAGCCGTTGTTCCACCGCGCTAAAACTGATGGGATCAAGGCTGGATCGCTGAGGCACGGGCATGCTGTCCACCATGGTGTGGTGGGCGTAGGTGCGCTCCTCTCGGGACATGCTGGTCAGACGCGACACCACTAAGGTGACCAGCAAATTGGTAATCAGGGACTCCAGCAGCCAGGAGGGCCAGTTGGCGGCGCCGACCACCAGAGTGCCGCCCAGGAGGGGGGGGCTTGCTTCGGTGTGACCTGACAGCAAGGGCAGCAAGGCACCGTAAGCCCAGATTGTCATTCCCACAGCGAGCCCGGCCAGGCAGCCGGTGCGGTTGACCTTGGGCAAGTAGAGGGTCGCGGCCAGGGCGGGGATTAGCTGGGTCAGGCCCATCATACCCGTGATGGTGAGGTCCGTGACGCTGTGGGAAGGAATGTCGATAGCAAAAAGCAAGGCAGCCAGTACCCACAGCGCCGCCGCTCGGAAGCGCCAGCGCTCCAGCCAGCTGTCGAGCACTCTGTCGCGAAAGGAGTCCTGCAGGGGAGCCACGAAGGTGGTGACAAAGAACTTGCCCACCGCCAGAGCCATGACAGCCACCAGGCCGAGACTGATAAACAGGCCGGCCAGCAGTGTGAGGGTGTGCAGCCATGGCTGGCCGAGCAGTGCCGGCAGCGCACTCACATAGTGGTGGAAGGGTACCTCTAGCTGCAGGTTCAGACCCGTCCACAGGATGGGCAGCACAGGCAGTGCTGCTAGCCATAGCATCAGCGGTTGCAACCAGGACGAGGTTAGATCCCGGCTTCTGTCGCGCGTCAAGCTCAGCAGATGAGCCAGCTGGGGCATAATGAAAGGCGCGGTAAAAAACAGCAAAATCAGCGCATAGGCGTTATCGAAGCGCTGCACGACGGCGACCTGGCCGCTGGATTCTGCCCAGCTGTTGAGCTCAGCGAAGCTGCCGAACCCCCCGTAGACGGCGAGGAGGCCGCACAGCAGCAAGGCGGCAATAGCCAGCAGGCCGCCGCAGGCCATTACCAGAGGGATCGCGCGGCGCTGATGCTGGGTGCGACTGAAGGCAGCGAGAAAAAGTATTGCCAGAGCGGCCATCGCTGCCATCAGTACGTTGCGCAGGGCAGTGCTGACCTCACTGCCGCTGAAAAAGGTATCAGGGATGGACTTGAGCTGAGCGGCGGCGATGGGCAGACTGGCGAGAGCCAGTACCAGAGAGGCGATCCGGCCGATCCGCACCGAGCGAAACCGGTACACCAGCAGGTCGGGTATGGAGGAAAAGGCCTGGGAGCGGGAGATCCAGCGCAGCGGCTCGATAAACAGGGGGGCAAAGATAAAGACCACCGTGTAGGATATGACACCGAGCAGTCCCGCCAGGCCATAGCGGCCCATCATTTCTACCAGTCCGTAATAAAACAAGACGCCACTTACGCCGAGAAAGGACAGGGCGTTGATCAACGGGTGGCTCCACAGGCCGGCGGGCATCCGCCGATACTGGGCGAGCAACCCGAGCCCAAAAAACATGGCTGTGAACAGAAGCAGAGCCAGTACCGCTTCAGCGCTCATAGCGACCCCGCCGCCGCTGCCACAACCAGCTGGCGATGATGACCAGCAGCCACGCTTCGTAGGGACGCCACCAGCCGGCCCCTGGCGTCGTGATCCAGTGGATGGTCAGGGGGGAAATGACGCAGGCCAGTAGGACCAGCAGTGCCGCGAGTCGATGGTTTAGCATGAGAGCATGGTAATGTGCTGTGGGTGCGGGGTAAATGGTTTCGAGGTTAGCGTCAGACCACAAATGGCAACCGCCGCGCCAGGGTGATTTCTTCGGCTGTCACTTTGCATCCATAGGCCAACACTTCCACTCCTGCCGCTAGAGCCTCGCGCAGAGTCGCGCCATAGACGGGGTCGATATCATCGGCGGGACCGGCTCGGGTGGCGCCGCTGTGCTGTACACAGTACAGCAGTATGGCGCGGTGGCCAGCGCGTACCATGGTGGACAGTTCTCGCAGATGCTTGGTGCCCCGAGCGGTGACAGCATCGGGAAAGGTGAGCAAGCCGTCGCCCACTTCCAGGGTAACGTTCTTTACTTCCACATAGCAATCGGGTCGATCGTCGCCCTGCAGTAAAAAGTCGATGCGACTATTTTCTTCACCGTAGCGCACTTCGCTGCGGATGTTGCGGTAGCCGGCGAGTTCGCTGATAACGCCCTCGGTGAGAGCTTCGCGGACTAGATGGTTGGCGCGTCCGGTGTTGACTCCCGCCAGCCAGCCGAGAGGTGTGGTTGTGATTTCCAGGGTGCCGGGCAACTTGCGTTTGGGATTGTCGCTGCGGGAAAACCAGCAGGGGGTACCCGGTACCACGCAGTTTTTCATGGAGCCGGTGTTGGGGCAGTGTACCGTCAGCAATTCGCCGCCGGGGAGCTCCACATCGGCGAGAAAGCGCTTGTAGCGGCGCAGCAGGGTACCCTGCTCAAAAGGGGGCTTAAATTTCACGGCGGGCAAGTACTTTGGCGAGGCGCTCCACCGCCTGCTCCAGGCGCGGCAGTGGTTCGGCTGTATAGGAAAAACGCACGTGGTTGTGTGCCTGAAAGTGCCCAAAGTCCGTACCTGGGGTGATGGACACCCCGGCGCGGGCAAGCATGTCCCAGCAGAACGCTTCGCAGTCGTCGGCCAGGGTCTCGATACCGGCGTAAATATAGAAGGCACCGGGTGGCGGGTGAGAGATGCGCAGGCCCAGCTCCCGAAGTGCCGGCACCAGGAAATCGCGACGCGCGCGGAGCTCGGCGCGGCGCGCCTCAAAAAGAGCAATGCACTCGGGCTCGAAGGCGGCCAGGGCGACGTGCTGTGCCAGGGAGGGGGGTGAAATATGGAAGTTTTGGGTCATCAGCCGCAGCGGGTCGAGGGCTTCCTCGGGCGCCACCAGCCAGCCCAAGCGCCAGCCGGACATGGCGAAATACTTGGAGAAGCTATTAATGACAAAGGCGTCGTCTGTCAGCTCCAAAACAGAGACTTCGCTCGCTTCATCATAGCTGAGGCCATGGTAGATCTCATCGACAATCAGGGTGCCACCGTGCTGGGTCACGGCCCCGTGCAAGGCGGTCAGCGCTGAGCGGCTCAGCATATCGCCCGTGGGATTGCCCGGCGAAGCTACCAGCAGCCCGGCTGTGTCGTTGCGCCAGTGACGCTGAATGTCCTCAGGGCTCGGTTGGTAATGATTTTCCGCTACTACGGGGATACGCACCGGTGTGGCGTCGCAGCGGTGTACGAAGTTGGCGTTGCAAGGATAGCCGGGGTCAGTCAGTAACAAGCTATCGCCCGGGTTCAAGAGCAGGTCGCAGACCATGCCCAGGGCGGCGCTGCTGCCGGTGGTGACGATCACCCGCGCCGGATCGAGGTCGATGCCGTAACGCTGCGCATAAAAGTGCGCGATGGCCTGGCGAAGTGCCGGCATACCGAGGCTGGAGGTGTAGCCCTGGTGGGTGTTCGACTGGGCGTGGTGAGCGGCAGCCGCCATCGGCGCCGGCAGGCTGAATATCGGCTCACCGACCTCCATACGAATGATGTCCTCGCCGGCGGCTTGACGCGCCATGGCGGCGTCGAGAAAGTCCACCACTTTGAAGGGGGTCAGTTGGCTAGCGCGGCGAGCAAAGCCGCGTTTGGGGCTGTCGGTCATGATGTGGGCCTGGCAACCGGGGCTGGGCATTGTAGCGGACGGGGCAATCCGGTGGGAGTGAGGGCGTATTTCTTGCTGCGCCCCGGGCAATGCATTGGCCATGAGCACATCCTTAAAGCACCATATCTTGAGCCCTACAGAATCGCACTCCATGACTTTGCTTTACACACGCAGTACCTATGGCTAGCCTTGCTGGAGCAAAGTCTCCTCTCTGTCGCGGTCAACACTATGAAAAAGATGGAATACCGAGTCGAAACCGATAGCCTTGGCAGTGTCGAGGTTCCCGTCGACGCACTTTACCAGGCCCAGACCCAACGTGCGGTGGACAATTTCCCGATCAGTGGCAGGGCGATGCCGGCGCGCTTTATCGCCGCCGTGGCACTGGTGAAGGAAGTGGCAGCTGGCGTCAACTTTGAATTGGGGCTGATGGATGAAGGTCGTGCCGGCGCTATTCAGCGCGCTGCACGCCGGGTGCGCGGCGGCGAGTTCGCCGATCAGTTTCCCGTGGATGTATTTCAGACGGGTTCCGGCACCAGTACCAATATGAACGTCAACGAGGTGCTGGCCACTTTGGCCAGTCGCGAGATGGATTTACTGGTAAGCCCTAATGACCACGTCAATCTTGGCCAGAGTAGCAATGACGTAATTCCTTCGGCCATTCATATTGCCGCCACCCTGACGCTGCGGGAGCAATTGTTGCCGGCCTTGGGTCTGCTTGCCGACACTATTGAGGCGCGTGCGGGAGAGCTGGGAGAGGTGGTGAAGACTGGTCGTACCCACTTGATGGATGCTATGCCTCTCACTCTGGCCCAGGAGTTGGGCGGCTGGTCGGCACAGATTCGCGCCGGCATCGAGCGGATCAAGAGTGTGCTGCCCAGGCTGCGCCAGCTAGCTCAGGGAGGTACGGCTGTGGGTACGGGGATCAACGCCCATCCGGAATTTGCTGATCGCTTTGCCGCCGCTCTCACTGCGGTCACCGGCGAGCCCTTTGTGCCAGCGGAGAGCTTTTTCGAGGCCTTGAGCAGCCAGGACACCGCTGTGGAGTTGTCCGGCCAGCTGCGCACTGTCGCGGTGAGCTTGATGAAAATTACCAGTGATCTGCGCTGGATGAACAGCGGGCCTCTGGCGGGACTGGGTGAAATTGAGTTGCCTTCGTTACAGCCGGGCAGCAGCATCATGCCCGGCAAGGTCAACCCTGTGATCCCCGAAGCTGTAGCCATGGTGGCTGCCCAGGTGATGGGCAACGATGCCACTGTCGCTATAGCCGGGCAGTCGGGGAACTTCCAGCTCAACGTGATGCTGCCAGTTGTCGCCCATAATCTGCTGCAATCTATTGAGTTGTTGGCAAACGCTAGCCGCCTGCTGGCAGATAAAGCTATCGCTGGCTTCCGTATCAACACGGACCGGGTGGATCAGTTGCTGGAGCGCAACCCTATTTTGGTAACCGCCCTCAATCCGGTGATCGGCTATCTGAAAGCGGCCGAGATCGCCAAGGCCGCCTATGCACAGAGGCGGCCAGTGCTTGATGTGGCGGTGGAGATGACGGATCTCGATCGCGGGCAGCTGGAAAAACTGCTCGATCCCAGAAATCTTACCGACAATAAAGCGCCGTAACAGAAGGCTTGCAACTACGGTGTGATCTCCAGACGCAACGCCGACTATTCAAGTAGTGTGAACAGGCTCTAAGTATGGACCGACAACTTGATCTGCCACTTTTCCCCCTTGGCCAGCCTCTGTTCCCAGGTGTTGCTCTGCCCTTGCGCATCTTTGAGCAGCGCTATCTCAAATTGGTACGCAATGCCCTGCGAGAGCAGTCCAGTTTTGCCGTCATGCCTATTGTGCGTGGTAGTGAAGTAGGTGAGAAACCAGACATCCATCCATGGGGAACTCTGGTGACCATTTGCGATTGGCGGCAGCAGGAGGATGGCTTGCTGGGGGTCACTGTCGCTGGTGAGCGGCGGGTGAGGGTGGAAAATATTCGCGTACAGGATGACGGTCTGCTGCGTGCAGATGCCGAGATCTGCAGGCCGGATTCTCAGCAGCTGGTGGCCGGTGAGGATGCCGACCTGGTCGATTTACTGGACAAGCTGGCCCGCCGCCTGGCACTGCGAGATCTGGTACCTGATCAGAGCCTGACTGTCGCTGCTCTTGGTTGGCGTCTACTGACCGTGCTGCCTTTCGACAATACCTGGCGCCTCGCCCTGCTGGCGATGGATGATCCACAGCGGCGTCTGCAGGCTATTCGCGACCATTTGCAGGCTTTGGGTCGGCGCTGAGTTGCTGGGGCGTAACGCGGCGCGCTGCACTCCTCCCCGGCCCGGGGCAGAGTCACCAGACAGTGGCGATAGCAGCCCGCTAGCGATGCCCGCTATAATAGGCGGTCTACCCACGACTATTTGTAAATCCATGGATATTCAATCGTATATGGTGGCCCTCGGTCGCCAGGCTCGTCAGGCGTCGCGGCTGTTGGCGCGGGCTGGTACCGCTGCCAAGAACCGTGCCCTGCTGGCAATTGCCGATGCACTTGATGCCAACCGCGCTGCCATAATTGCCGCCAATGGTGAAGACATGGCGGCCGGCACTGCCCGCGGACTGGATGCGGCGCTGATGGAGCGCCTGGAGCTTAACTCGGCACGAATTGATGCCATGATCGAGGGGCTGCACCAGGTAGCTGCTCTGCCCGATCCGGTGGGAGAGGTCTCCGACCTGCGCTATCGTCCCAGTGGCATCCAGGTGGGGAAAATGCGAGTACCTCTCGGGGTGGTGGGCATTATCTATGAATCGCGGCCCAATGTGACTATTGATGCGGCCAGTCTGTGCCTGAAATCGGGCAATGCCGCAATTCTGCGCGGCGGCTCAGAGGCTTTCCACTCCAATCAGGCAATCGCCAACTGTGTGCGACAGGGCCTGGTCGCCGCTGGCCTGCCGGAAACAGCTGTGCAGGTGATTGAAACCACTGACCGCGCTGCCGTCGGCGAGCTGATCGCCATGCCGGAATTTGTTGATGTGATCGTGCCCCGCGGTGGCAAGAGCCTGATCGAGCGTATCAGCCGCGATGCCCGGGTGCCGGTGATCAAGCACCTGGATGGCAACTGCCACGTCTACATCGACGATGCAGCCGATCTGGACAAGGCCTTTACTATCGCGATCAACGCCAAGACACATCGCTACGGCGTGTGCAACGCCATGGAAACCTTGCTGGTGTCGGAGGCTGTTGCTGCC
>Ga0265293_10007557_pt1 | contig 16636 bp, 13 predicted proteins | sample Munlanlewell138R_FD_192505 | JGI IMG/M metagenome (GOLD analysis project Ga0265293, IMG submission 192505) | Leachate microbial communities from a municipal landfill in Southern Ontario, Canada - Leachate well 138R | ecosystem: Engineered > Solid waste > Landfill > Unclassified | place: Canada...
TGGAGGGCATTGCCCTGATTATCGGGGTCGACCGGTTGCTGGACATGGTGCGCACCGCTGTCAATATCACTGGTGACGGGGTGGTTTCCTGTATCGTGGCTAAGAGCGAGGACCTGCTGGACGAGGAAATCTACAACGATATGTCCGATCCGAATGGCTACCGAGAGCTTGTTGCTCAGGAAGGGGCTGAGCTCCAGGGCTCACGGCCAGCAGACGCGCAACGGGCCGATTCCTAACAGGCTCTTCTGGCAAAGCTAAGTACCAGTGGCTAGCAGCGCAGTAACTCTGCAAGACTGGTTTTTTGGAGGCAACTGTCTGTTGCTGTGGCCCGGCTTTCAGTGCCGCGTCACCTTCAGCCAAATAGCCCTTTGAAGAAGAAGAAAAACAGAATCGCTAGTCCGGCGCCAGCGGGCAGAGTGATCAGCCATGAGGTGAAGATGGTGCCGATTACCCGCAGGTTCAGGGCGGCAATACCCCGCGCCAGACCGACACCCAGTACTGCGCCTACCAGGGTGTGAGTGGTGGAAACGGGAATGCCAGTGGCTGACGCCAGTACCACGGTGGAGGCGGCACCAAGCTCGGCAGCAAAACCGCGACTGGGGGTCAGCTCGGTGATCTTTTTGCCGATGGTGGCCATCACCTTGAAGCCATAGGTACCAAGCCCGACAACAATACCGATGCCGCCCAGCAGCAGAATCCAGCTGGGCATGGCCGTGGTGTTGGTCACAGCCCCGGATTTCACCACTCCCACAATAGCTGCGAGAGGTCCTACAGCATTGGCAACATCATTGGATCCGTGAGCAAAAGCCATACAACAGGCTGTGAAGACCATCAGAATAGCAAAGACTTTTTCAACGCTATAGAAACGATTGTGCTTTTCTTGTTCGGGGTTACGCTGGATGCGTCTGAGAAAGTAGATACCGATCACTGCTGTGATAATGCCGATCAGTATTGCCAGGAGAGCGGCATGTCCCATGCCGAGTGTAATCCCTGAGTCGCTGAGGACATAAGTCAGCCCCTTGACCATGGTGACCATGGAGATCAAAAAGCCTACCAGAAACATGTAGATGGGAATAAAGCGCTTAGCCCGGGCGAATGGGTCATCGGTGTCGAGAATCAGATACTGTACGCTGCGAAACAGAGCGAAGGAGATGATGCCGGCTACCAGTGGTGAGACCACCCAGCTGGCGACAATATGAGTTATTTTGCTCCATTGCACGAACTCGGGCCCGATACCCACGGCAGCAAAACCGACAATAGCACCGACGATGGAGTGCGTGGTGGAGACCGGCCAGCCGAGCACACTGGCAATCAGCAGCCAGATTCCCGCCGCCAACAGTGCCGAGAGCATGCCGTAAACCAGGTAGTGTGGCATGTCCACCATAGCTCCGGCGTCGATGATGCCGCTGCGGATAGTGGCAGTGACCGCCCCCCCGGCCAGGTAGGCACCGAGGAATTCGAATACCATGGCGATAAGGATGGCCTGCTTGAGGGTGATGGCTTTGGAGCCGACAGAAGTGCCCATCGCGTTGGCGACATCATTCGCACCGACTCCCCAGGCCATAAAAAACCCGAAGATACAGGCAAGAATAATGAGTATTTGCCCATATTCAGCAAATAGTGTCATGGGGTGTCCTCTTGGATAGGCGGTTCAGCGGGCGACGAGGGTTTGCAGGCGACCACCGACGCGGCGGGCGCGGTTGGCGAGGCCGCCAACTTTCTGAATGATGTCGTAGAGGAACATCATGTCGAGGGGGTGGTAATCCTTTTCCACGGCGAAAAGTTTGTGGCGGATAGTGCGCTCCAGCACATCGGTGCTGCGCTCCTTGTCATCCAGCTCGTGGATCTGTTCTTCCACCAGATCGACTTCGCGGTCGGCAAAGCCGGTTTCTACCAGCTCGTTCAGTTCATTGATAAGTCTCAGGGCCTGGCGAGTGACAGCGATGGCACCTTCCACCAGCAGGCACATTTCCTCACGGATGGGCGCCGGGATCTCCATCTCGCGCCCCAGCATCAGCCCGGCGATATCCCGGGCGCGGTTGGCGATGTTGTCTTGAACGGTGATCAGTTCCAATACATCGGAGCGGGAGACAGGCATGAACAGCCCTTTGGGCATCTGCAGGCGCAGCTCACGCTTGAGGTCATCGGCCTGGTTTTCCAGACTGCAGATGCTGTCGTAATGAGCCTCGGCACGGGGCCAGTCACCACTGATGGCGGCCTGAAAGAAGTCGCTCAGTTCAGCCGTGCAGTCGGTGACCAGAGACATGTGTTCCTGGAGCTGCTTGATGGGGGATTTGCCAAACAGCATGGACAGCGGATTGCTCATGGATTGCCCCTTCGGAGGAAGTGGCGGGAGTATAGGTCGATGTCACAAAAATGTCAGGTAATTGTCATATGTTTTTTGTGACTATTTTGCGATGAGTTAGCGGCGGTGAGGGTGGGGGCAGGCTTATCACTATGCAGAAACCACACTTTTCCGGCCCGGAGAGGGCCGCACAACATCGCCTGTGCAGCTATGCCTGGGCAAACTTTTCGTTCTCTCCCAACCAGCGACGAATCAGCAGAGCGGCATTTTGTGGTTGGCGGGCCAATAAGCGCACCGCAGCGGCCTTGACCTCGGGAAGCAGCTCGGCATCGCGCTGCAGGTCGGCGATGCGCAGCTGCATGGCGCCGGTCTGGCGAGTGCCGAGTACCTCGCCGGGACCGCGCAGCTCGAGGTCTTTTTCGGCGATGACAAAGCCATCACTGGTTTCGCGCAGGATACGAATGCGCTCTTTGGACTGGCGCGACAGCAGATTGCCGTACAGCAGTACACAGTGACTTTCGCGCTGGCCGCGCCCCACCCGACCGCGTAGCTGGTGGAGCTGGGCCAGGCCGAGGCGCTCAGGGTTTTCGATCACCATCAAGCTGGCGTTGGGCACATCCACGCCGACCTCGATCACTGTAGTGGCCACCAACAGGTCAATGTCGCCGGCTTTGAAGGCGCGCATCACCTGCTCCTTTTCGGCCGGCTTGAGGCGGCCGTGGACAAGGCCGATAGACACGCCGGGCAGCATCAGGTGCAACTCCGCTGCTGTCGCTTCGGCAGCTTGTGCCTCTAGAACATCCGATTCTTCGATCAGAGTGCAGACCCAGTAGGCCTGGCAACCCTCAGCGCAGGCGTTGCGCACTCGCTCAATGACATCGCCACGGCGCAAGTGACTGACGGCCACGGTGTTGACGGGGGTGCGACCAGGGGGCAGCTCGTCAATCACCGACAGGTCTAGGTCGGCGTAGGCACTCATCGCCAGAGTGCGGGGGATCGGGGTGGCAGTCATAATCAGCTGGTGTGGCACCAGGCCGCTGCCCTTATGACGCAGAGCGAGACGTTGGTGGACACCAAAACGGTGCTGTTCATCAATCACGGTGAGGCCGAGCTTGTGGAACTGCACCTCATCCTGGAACAGGGCATGGGTGCCTACCACAAGCTGGGCGCTACCGTCGGCGATAGCCGCCATTTGCATCTCTCGCGCCTTGCCTTTGATGCGGCCGGTAAGCCAGGCGATGCGAATGCCGAGCGGGGTGAGCCAGGCCTCGAAGTTGGCGCGGTGCTGCTCGGCGAGAATTTCGGTGGGGGCCATCACGGCGGCCTGATAGCCACTGCCAACTGCACACAAGGCGGCAAGCGCCGCCACCACTGTTTTACCAGAGCCGACGTCGCCCTGCAGCAGTCGCAGCATTGGATAGGGCTGAGCCAGGTCGCCGATGACATCGGCGCTCACTCGTTGCTGGGCGGCGGTGAGGGTAAAGGAGAGCTGCGCCAGAAAACGTTGCTGCAGCTCAGTGGCAAGTGGCAGTGCTGGCGCTTGTTGTAAGCGCATTTGCTGGCGCAAGCGCAGCAGGCTCAGGTGGTGGGCTAGCAGTTCCTCGAAGCTCAGTCGCTGCTGAGCAGGGTGCTGGCCTGCTGCCAGGACTTCCAGTGGTGCCTTGGGAGGCGGCTGATGGAGATAGCGTAGCGCGTCGGCGAGACTGATGCCGCAGTGGATAAGGGGGCAATCAGCAGCCAAGTCCGCAGGCACCAGCTCCGGTAGGCTGCCGTCATCGAGAAAGGTGAGAGCTTGTCCAACGATACCGCGCAGCCGCTGCTGGGTCAGCCCTTCGGTAGCTGGGTATACGGGGGTGAGGGTGTCCGCCAGCGGCGGTGGACGGGTATCGTCCAGCAACTGGTACTCCGGGTGGACCATTTCCAGTCCGCTGGCACCAGGGCGAACCTCGCCGTAACAGCGAATGCGGGTACCCGTACGCAGGTTAGCTTGCTGACCGCTGGAAAAGTGGAAAAAACGGAGCGTCAGGGTGCCAGTGTTATCCTGTACTTTGCTCACGAGGCTGCGGCGGCGTCCCAGAGCAATACTTGTAGCGCGGATGACACCTTCAACAACCACATCGCCATGGGGTTGCAAGGCGCCGATAGGCGTTATGCGGGTGCGATCCAGGTAGCGCAGAGGCAGGTGAAAAAGCACATCCTGCACCGTGTGGATATGGATTTTTGCCAGTTTTTGCTCCAGTTGAGGGCCGACTCCGCGCAGGCGAGTGACGGGGAGTTGGTCGAGGGGCTCTCTGTTGCCAGGCATGGGTGGGCTCCTGTTCCCTTCCGCACTATTCTGCTTCTTCCACCCCCGGCAGTTTGGTGGCCAGAATCGCTGAACGCAAGGCATCGATTGCCTTGTGGCGGGGGAAGCTGGCGCGCCAGGCAAGCGCTGCAGTGCGGCTGGGTACAGGTTTGGCGAAGGGGCGGGTCACCAGGTTCTGTACCTGGTTTTGGGTGCCGAGTACTGCCGTCAGGGGCAGGATGGTAATGCCCAGCCCGCTGGCCACCATGTGGCGCATGGTTTCCAGAGAGCTGCCCTCGGTGTCGGTGCGGATACCCAGCTCGTTGTCGCGGCCCTGGCGGTGAGCCAGATTGGGTAGTGCCTCCAGTACCTGATCGCGAAAACAGTGGCCTTCCCCGAGCATGAGAATGTTCTCGTCGTCGAGGTCTTCGGGCTTGATGGTCTTCTGCTTGCTGAGAGGGTGGTCGTTTGGCATCAGCACCACAAAGGGCTCGGTATAAAGGGGCTGAGTGACCACATCGGGCTCGGTGAAGGGCAGGGCGATAATGATCACGTCCAGATCACCGTTGCGCAGACGGCGGCGCAAGGTCGCAGTGTAGCTTTCCTCTACCACCAGCGGCATGTTGGGAGCCAGTTCCCGCAGCTTGGGGATAAACTGAGGAAACAGGTAGGGTCCAATGGTGAAGATTCCACCCACCCGCAGAGGGCTGTTGAGTTGATCCTTGCCGGCAGCGGCAATATCGAGAATACGCGATGCTTCCTCCAGCACCTTTTGCGCTTGAGCGATAACGTTCTCGCCAGTGGGGGTGGCGGAAACCTTGCTCTTTGAACGCTCAAACAACTCTACACCCAGCTCCTGCTCGAGTTTCTTCACTGCGATGCTAAGGGTAGGTTGGCTTACGTGGCAGCGTTCGGCGGCCTGGCCAAAGTGTTGCTCCTGGGCAAGGGTGACGATATAGCGCAGTTCCGTTAGAGTCATGGCAAATTCACTACCGTAGCTAAACTTGAGCTCTATCATAGCTATAAATTATTGAAAATGGAAATTTGATTGAAAATTTTGTTGGTTGGGTTTGGCGATATTGCCCGCCGCCTGGCACCGCGCCTGGTGGCAGCAGGGTGTGAGATCAGCGCCTTGCGGCGGTCCTCCGGGCTCGAGTCCGGTGTGCGCATGGTGCAGGGTGATTGCCGGGATGAGACTCTGCTGGCGGAGGCCGTTGCCGGGCAGGAAGTCGTGGTCGTGACTCTGACCCCGGACGCTTTTAACGAGCCGAGCTACAGAGAAGCTTATGAAGCTGGTGCTCAGACCTTGGCGCGGGTGCTTGTCGACACTCCTGAGCCACCAAGGCGGGTGCTGTGGGTTTCCAGCACCAGCGTCTACGGTGAGAGCGATGGCGGCTGGGTAGACGAGACCACGCCTGCTGTGCCGCAAGGCTTTTCCGGTCGCAGCCTGCTAGCCGCGGAGAGAATCATGCATGGTCAACAGGTGCCGACCACGGTGGTGCGATTCAGCGGTATCTACGGGCCAGGCCGCACACGCCTTATCAGTCAGGTGCGTGGCGGCCACTGTGCGCCACAGTGGCCCCAACAGTGGAGTAATCGCATTCATAGCGAAGATTGTGCCGGTGTCTTGCACCATCTGATTCAGTGCCACCGCGCAGGAGAAGAGTTGGCTCCGCTTTACATAGGCACTGACTGTGAACCTGTGCCGCTTTACGAGTTGCACCAGTGGCTGGCACAGCGGATGGCCGTAGCGGTGACAGAGAGCTCCGAGACTGCCATGAGAGCCAACCGCCGCTGCAGCAATAAACGACTGCTGGCCAGCGGCTACCGGTTTCTCTATCCCACCTGGCGGGAGGGGTATGCTGCCCTGTTGGCCGAATGATTTGTCATTCTGGCCAGCGAGAGAATCCGACGTTTTGCTCGCCTTGGCCAAGGCAAGAGAACCGGCCTTTTTGTCGTCTCAACCAAGGGAATAGATCCGATCTTTTGTTGTCGTGGTCAGTGGGCGAGCCTTAGTCTTTTTGTCATCCCGACCGGTGGGAGAGTTCCGGTTTTTTGTCATCTCGACCGATGGGAGAGTTCCGACTTTTTTGTCATCTCGACCAACGGGAGAGATCTTATGGCTCGGTGGTTTAAGATCCCTCCCGTTGGTCGGGATGACAAGACTGAAGTGAGCGGGATGACAAGACTGAAGTGAGCGGGATGACAAGAACTGAGCGAGCGGGATGACAAGAACTGAGCGAGCGGGATGACAAGAACTGAGCGAGCGGGGTGACAAAGTTGAGTGCCGGGGTGGCAAAGCTGAGTAGCCGTGGTGACCTGGAGCGGTTGGGATGGACGGGCTGGGTGGAGCGTCGTTACTCCGGTTAAGGGCTCTTCCTGTCCAGTGCCAGACAGGTCGGTGGGTTGAGGTAGGTGGCGGTGACATCCAGCAACCCCAGATGGCTGATGGTTTTGCGCCCAAGCAGCACCGGGTAGAGCATGTTGTCGCGGTCGCGGAGGGTGAATTCCTCGATATGAACATGGCCGCCGATACAAACGGGAAGCTCTACTGCAGGACGGCGGTCCTCGCCACCCGCACCGCGGATGCGGACGATGCGCTTCAGGGGCTGCTCCAGCTCCTGGTAGATCTCCTCGCCGGTTTCCGTATCTTCCAGGTGGAGCACAAAGCGCACCCAGCGTTTACCCTCGCGCTGGATTATTTCAATGTCGCGGGCGTCCATCGATGAGGTCAGGGCACCTGAATCCAGTTTTACTTTTACCGTGACCCCGACCGGCATAATGATTGCTTTTTCGAGCCAACCAAAGATGGGCTTGTCTGCTCTGACATCTTCTGCCCAGGCCGCGGCGGGACCCAGTACGTAAACCAGTAAACAGGCAACAGCATAGCGGGACAAGTGACTCATGAGGGGCTACTTCCGGTTGAACGCACTGTAGGCTGCCGCCTCAGATCACCATGACGCCGTCCATTTCGACCAGAGAGCCGCGAGGCAGAGCACCGACGCCAATGGCGGCACGGGCCGGATAGGGCTGGCTGAAGTGGCGGGCCATGATGTCGTTGACAGTGGCAAAGTGGCTGAGATCGGTGAGAAAAATATTCAGTTTGACGATATCGCTGAGTTCGCCGCCAGCGGCTTCGCATACCGCTGTCAGGTTGCGGAACACTTGCTCCACCTGCGCCTCAATGCCGTCGACCAGAGTCATGGTGACCGGGTCGAGAGGAATCTGGCCTGACAGGTAGACGGTGTCACCTACCTTGATGGCTTGGGAATAGGTACCGATAGCGGCGGGAGCATTGTCAGTATGAATCACGGCTTTGTTAGTCATAAAACGTATCAACTTAGAGAGAGGGGGTCAGTTTTTGTTCCGCGCCACTTTTTGTACGGATTTGAGAGTGCGAATGCGGCGCATGATATTGGCAAGGTGAATACGGTTTTTCACCTTGAGAGTAAGGGTGACGATATTGGTTTGGGCGTCGCGCTCATTGACGCGGATTTGCTCAATAGTGGCATTTTGCTCGGTGACCCGCGAGGCGAGGATAGCGATGATGCCGCGCTCGGCAGCTACTTCAACGCGCAGTTCCGAGAGGAACTCTCCGTCTACAGCGGGGGACCAGCTGAGAGGAATGCACTTCTCCGGATTGAGGCGAATTTCGTTGAGGTTGTTGCAGGTCTCCTGGTGAACTACCAGGCCGCGCCCCGGGCTCAGATGGCCCATGATAAGGTCGCCGGGAATCGGGTGGCAGCAGCGTGCATAGCTGAGCAGCAAACCGTCGGCAGAGTCGATCAACACCGGGGAGTTGATACTCTTGGCGCTGTCTGCGGGTTTGCGTTTGGTCTCCGGTACCAGCAGGTTGGCTACGGCATAGGCTACTCGGCTGCCCAGGCCGATCTGCTGGAGAATCGTCTCAAAAGTGGGTGCCCCTGTTTCCTTGAGCAGCCTTTTGATCTGTGATTTGCGGATTTGTTTGTAGCTGGAGCCGAAGCTCTGCAGAGCGCGGTCCAGCAGGCGTTTGCCGAGATCAACAGACTCCTCATGCTGCTGATTCTTGAGAAAGTGACGTATGGCACTGCGGGCCTTGGCGGTGGTGACAAAATTGAGCCAGGCGGGGTTGGGCTGGGCGTTCTTGGTGGTAATGATTTTCACCTTATCGCCGCTCTGCAAAGCCTGGGAGAGCGGTGCCAGCTGGCCGTTAACCTGGCAGGCCACGCAGCTGTTGCCTACCTCGGTATGCACGGCATAGGCAAAATCCACCGCTGTCGCCCCGCTGGGGAGTTCGATGATCTGGCCTTTGGGAGTAAATACATACACTTCATCGGGGAACAGGTCGGCCTTCACATGCTCGATGAATTCCAGCGAGTTGCCCGCTTGTCGCTGCAGGTCCAGCAGCCCTTTTACCCAGCGGTTGGCACGAGCGTGGTTGGCTTCGTCTTCGGCACCGGATTTGTACAGCCAGTGAGCGGCGATACCGTAGTTGGCCATGGCATCCATGTCTTCGGTGCGGATCTGCACTTCGATGGGCACGCCGTGCATACCCACCAGCACCGTGTGCAGCGACTGGTAACCGTTGGCCTTGGGAATGGCGATGTAGTCTTTGAATTCACCGGGTACCGGCTTGTAGAGGTTGTGTATCACCCCCAGCACCCGGTAACACTCGTCAACGGTCGGTACCACAATGCGGAAGGCGTAGACATCCATGATGTCCTTGAAGGACTTTTTCTTGCCCTTCATCTTTTGATAGATGCTCCACAGATGCTTCTCGCGTCCGGTTACCTGGGCTTGAATGTCCTCGACTTCGAGACGCATTTCTATGGTGGCCTGGATTTCGGTAACGATTTCCTTGCGGTTGCCGCGAGTGGCGCGGATGGCCTCCCGCAGGCGCCGGTGACGCAGGGGGTGGAGGGCGGCAAAGCCCAGATCCTCAAATTCCACCCGCATGTCGTTGAGCCCCAGGCGCTGGGCCAGAGGAGCATAGATGTCGAGGGTCTCGCGGGCGATACGGCGGCGCTTCTCGGGGGCCAGAACACCGAGCGTGCGCATGTTGTGAAGGCGGTCGGCCAGTTTTACCAGCACTATGCGGATGTCCTTGGCCATGGCCAGGGTCATCTTCTGGAAACTTTCGGCCTGCTGCTCGGCCTTGGAGGAGAACTCGATTTCGGTGAGCTTGCTCACCGCATCCACCATGGTGGAGACGGTGCGACCGAAGCGCCAGGTCAGCTGGCTCTTGGTCGCAGGGGTATCCTCAATGACATCGTGAAGCAGGGCGGCCATGAGGGTCTCATGGTCCATATGCATGTCGGCGAGAATATGGGCCACGGCAATGGGGTGGATGATATAGGGATCGCCACTCTGCCGCTCCTGTCCCTTGTGGTACTTCTCTGCGAACTCGTAGGCGCGGATGACCTTCTTGACCTGAGAAGTATCAAGATAGGAGGAAAGCTTGTGCTCCAGCGCGTCGAGGGCTTGCAAGTTTTCCTCCCGAAGTATCGGCTATTGTCAGGGCTCGTCGGCGGGCTGGGCGTCGCCGGACAGGTCATTTTCTGGCGCATGGAGCATGCTGAGGTCGAGGAAATCGTCGCTCTCTTCCTTCTCGTCGAGGATGGCGGCGGTGACCAAGCCTTCTTCAATTTCACGCAACGCGACAACGGTGGGCTTGTCGTTTTCCCACGGCACCAGGGGCTCCTTACCGCCAGTGGCCAACTGGCGAGCGCGTTTGGCGCCGACCATGACCAGTTCAAAACGGTTGTCTACATGATCGAGACAGTCTTCTACAGTGATGCGAGCCATGCTGTGCTACCTGTGTTGCAAAAAAGTGGGTGAAGCGAATTTTACCGAGGCCGGGCACTGTGGTCGGAACGACGGAGCCACAGCAAGTGCACTGCCGCCAGGTGCCGGACCCAACAGTGTACAAAAAAACACCGCCTCAGGACAACAGATCTCTCAGCAGGGTATGGTGGCGCTCTTGTTGCCGGTCGCGAGCGAGCCGGTGACTGATAACAATAGCGCGCAGTTCGTCGAGGGCAGTGGCGAAATGATCGTTGATGATCAAAAAGTCCGCTTCCTGGTAGTGAGACATTTCGAGGGTGGCTTCAGCGAGGCGTCGCTGGATGACTTCCGGCTTGTCCTGGCCGCGCCCGTTGAGGCGCTCTACCAGCGTCTGGCGCGAGGGGGGCAGAATGAAAATGCCCACGGTGCCGGGCATCAGGTGCCGTACTTGTGAGGCTCCCTGCCAGTCTATTTCAAGAATTACGTCGATACCGCGGGCGAGGGTTTCTTCCACCCAGGCACGGGAGGTGCCGTAGAAGTTGTCGAAAACTTGGGCGTGCTCGAGAAAAGCGTCAGCAGCAAGCATCATCTGGAAGGCGACAGTGTCGACGAAGTGATAGTTGAGGCCGTCTACTTCGCCGGGTCGACAGGCGCGGGTGGTGTGCGAAACAGACACCTGAACAGCCTCAAGACTGTCGGTCAGCGCTTGTACCAGACTGGTCTTGCCCGCCCCGGAGGGAGCAGAAATCGTAAAGAGCGTACCTTTGCTGGTCATGCGGACTGATTCTCTGGTTGCGGCCGGGTGACGGGGCATTATAAGGGCAATCCGCCGCTATCGTCATGGCACGGCCCGGCTTACTGGTCTACTCTCAGGGTGTGCTGGTCGTGAAGAGTGAGTACCGGCACACTGGATGACAACAACAATCGAGGAATGCATTATGGGTGTGGAAGTTGGCGGCCTGCTTGGCCTGATCTGGCTGATCATCATTATCTGGGCCATCGTCAAGGTGGCCAAGAGTTCTGCAAGTTCAGTGGCCAAGCTGCTGTGGATTCTGTTCCTGCTGTTTGCGCCGCTAGTGGGGCTGATCGTCTGGGCCTTGGCTGGTCCCAAGGGATAGAGGGGCCGGGCGCGTCAGCTGAGTAAAAAAATCAGCCGGCGTGCCCGGATCACATGTTTAGATGCTGTCACTGTCTGCGGCCCAAGGCAGACGGGCCTGGATAACCGTCTTGTCGGCGGCGATCAGGCGCAATTCGCCATTGTCATCCACATCGAAGCGGTCTATTTCGGCCAGCAGTGCCAAAAAGCGTTGCTCCCGCGCCATTGCCGCTGCATCGCATGCCATCTTGGTGGTGGCTACTTGCTTGATAGTCAGCCCCTCTCCTGTGAGAGAGTAGTCTCCCATGTAGCGATTGCAGGCTGCGCGCCCGCTTACTCGCCCTTCTGTATCGAAGCGCAGGGTTAGATCTGGTGAGGGTGCGATTGTGTCACCGTCGAGATCGACCACCTGCCAGTCGCTGCCTTGCAGCAACTGTTGCGGCGAGCCGCCACAGCCTTCCAATCGCTCGCTGCCCTTTTCGAGGCTCACAGTGCGTGGATAGGGCATGCCGCTCATGGTGTCGCGGCACACTGCATCTGTGATACGTACCGTCAGCGAGTTATCTTCAGTATTGAGCACGACATCGCCCTCTTCGGTGCCTGTCTGGTAGGTCTGTGGTTGTGGTTCAATCGCACCGGGTCGAGTAAGAGTCAGAATGCCGTTGTCTGCTGCCAGGTGCCAAAAAGGCTCGTTGCCTCGAGCTTCAAACGGCTTTTCCAGAGCACCTGGCTCCAGGCACTGGGGCCAGCTCTGTCCATCCAATACCAGGGTGGCGGTATTGCCCTTGGTCCAGAGCCAGGAAGTCTCGTCATCCGCGGCTTGATAGCGAGCACCGGAAGCGCTGATAGCAGCTTCCATCTGCCAGCGGTTCTCGCCCATCTGTACCAACAGTTCGTCGCCGCTGAATTTGAGAACGACGGGTTGTTGTCCGCAGTGCATTGCAACCGAGGTTGCGATGGGGGCTGGTGTTCTGAGCGGGTCTGTGGCGCAGGCGGCCAATAGCAGCAGGGCGGTGGTCAGGACAGGTAGGGTCTTGGCGGCTGACATGGTGCGCATCTCTCTGTGTTTTGTTCATGCCTAGAGTAAAGCATTGCGATGAGAATTGCCGGCTGCTTTGGTGCCGAGCAAAGTCGGCAAGGGCTTTTTGCCACAGTCATGGGTGTTGTGGCGCGATCGGTCAACCACTGCGGTGCTTGGTGTGGCGTGTAGCGCTGGCCTGCAGTGGATCATCGGGCCAGGGGTGCTTGGGGTAGCGACCGCGCAAATCCTTGCGCACCTCGAAATAAGTAGTGGCCCAGAAATTGGCCAGGTCACGGGTCACCTGCACCGGGCGTCGCGCTGGAGACAGCAGGTGAATCAGGATCGGTACGCGGCCGCCGACCACGCGGGGTGTATCGCTCTGGCCGAACAGCTCCTGCAGCTTGACCGCCAGCACGGGCTCGTCACCGCTGTAATCAAGGCGAATGCGCGAACCACTGGGCACGGTGACGTGGGTGGGAGCGAGAGAGTCCAGCTCCCGCTGCAGAGCCCAGTCCAGGCTGTCGAGCAAGTACTGTCCGAGAGGTAGATGGGTTACCTGGTCGAGGCGGGTGAGGGAGGCTAAGTGTGGACCCAGCCACTGATCGAGCGTCGCCAGGAGGTGCTGGTTGTCGACAGCCGGCCAAGGGTCGCCAAGAGTGCGGTGCAGCAGGGACAGGCGCCCCAGCAGCTGTCGGTCTGCGTCACTCCACGGCAGCTGGCTACTGGCCTGCAACGCTTCGGTAAGGGCTGTTTGTACGGCTCCGGATGGCAGCTGAGTGAGGGGGCGGCGCTGCACGATCAGCGGGCCGAGAGAGCGTACTTCCTCACCCACCAGGCGGCCTTGTTGTGCGTCCCAGTGAGTGTTGTCACGCCAGTTGGCGAGAGCCGGAAAGCAGGATTCCAGAGTCGGCAGCTCGGTAGCAGCAGCGTGAAAAATACGTGCACCGCTGGTCTGGCCGTCCAGCTCAATGGCAATCAGCCAGGGGGCGCGAGCTAGCGGATGAGTCTCGGCCAGTAGCGCCTGGCCACCGCTTACCAGCTTGAAGCGCCCGACAGCCTGGCGCTGGGCAATGCGGTCCGGGTAGGCTCGAGCCAGTAGTGTTGGCAGCGGCTTCAGGCTGGATATATCAAGACCGCAGCCCGCTCGCGTCGCCCACTGGCGGGCAGCGCGATACCAGCGGCCACTGTCACCAGGCCCGTCGCGCTGCGGACGTTGCTCCAATACTTGTGCCATATCCACAGCGTCAGCACTGGGCCCCTCCTCCAGCCAGGCGACTAGCCAGCAGGCTAACGGTAAGCCGTCGGTGTCGGTCGCGGTTGTCGGTGAAGCGGCTTCCAGCATGGCTGCCAGGCGTGGATGAGTGGGCCAGCGAGCACAGCGCTGGCCGAGCGCTGTAAGGCTGGCTCGGTCATCGAGGATGCCGAGATCGCGCAGCAGCTGGCGCCCGCTGGCCAGCGCTGCGGCGGGTGGCGGGGTGACCCAGGGCAGGGCGCTGGCATCTGTCACGCCCCAGCGGGCAAGCTCGAAGGCCAGCCCGGCCAGGTCGGCCTGTAGAATCTCCGCCTCGCCGTGGGCTGCCAGGGGCAGCTCAGGTGCCCAGAGCCGATAGCAGTGCCCCTCTGCTTCGCGCCCTGCGCGACCGCGACGCTGGTCGGCACTGGCACGATTGACCCGGCGGGTGTCGAGACGGGTCAGACCGGAGCGGGGCTGAAAGACGGGGGCTCGCTCCAGACCAGCGTCCACCACGACGCGGACGCCGGGCACGGTGAGGCTCGACTCGGCAATGGCCGTGGCGAGAATTACCCGACGGCGCGGATCTGCATCCGCAGTGCCAAGAGCTTCCTGCTGTTGGGGCAAGGTGAGCTGGCCGTGCAGTGGGTGGATGGCAATCTCAGCTGGGAGAGAACTTGCCAGCAACTGTTGCAGGCGCCGGATCTCTCGCTGCCCAGGCAGAAATACCAGCAGGTTGCCTTGGTGCGCCGCCAGCGCCTCGCGCACTACCCGCGCCTGGTGATGAGCAGGCTCCTCGCGGGACTGAGGGGGGCGGTGATGGGTGGTGACCGGCCAGCTGCGCCCAGGGCAGTCGATCACCGGAGTGGCGTCCCCCAGCACTGCCAATAGCGATGCCACGTCCAGGGTGGCGGACATTACCAGCAGCTTGAGGTCGTCGCGCACACTGGCCTGGACATCAAGAGCCAAAGCGAGCCCGAGGTCTGCCTCCAGACTCCGTTCATGAAACTCGTCGAAAATGATGCCGGCCACGCCGTCGAGCAGCGGGTCGTCCTGGATCATACGGGTGAGAATGCCCTGAGTAATGACTTCCAAGCGGGTAGCGGGGCCGATTTTCTGCTCGCCGCGCACCCGGTAGCCGACGGTGACACCCACAGGCTCACCCAATTGCTTCGCCATATAGACCGCTGCCAGCCGTGCGGCTACACGGCGTGGCTCCAGTAACAGCCAGCGACCGCACTCGGGAGAAAAGTCGCTGAGCAGAGTCAGCGGAACCCGAGTCGTCTTGCCAGCACCGGGTTGGGCGACAAGCAGGCAGCGGTTGTGGTCAGCCAGGGCAGCGCGCAGCGCGGGCAGTGCGTCATCGATGGGCAGGAGTGTCGTGGATGGGTTCACGGCTGAATACTGTGCTCGGACGGAGGAAGCAATGGTACCGTGACAGTGACACTGCAGGTAGCTGGAGGGAGGACACCCTTGGCAGAGCCAGTGGTGCTGGCGGCTCCAGTGCCGTTTCAGAGGCAGGTCAGACCGGTCGCGAGCTGCCAAGGACAGCGGTTGGCTATAACTCTTTCGCAAGGTAGAACTTGGTGGACTTACGGAGCCCACCCTGTTAACGTGCCGCCTCCACGGTGCCCTCGGTCGGCGCTCGTCGTGTCAAAGGTGCCCGTTGTGTTCAAGGTGGTATAGCTACCATCCCTCTCAGATGCCCTTCCCAGACACCTTTGCTAATCAACCCGCCTGCGACCGTTCCATCGCTCTGCGCAATGGACAGGCCGGTTCTGGAGTAATCAACTACATGCTATTTACTGAACTCGGCCTGTCGGCCGAATTGCTACGTGCCGTTTCTGAACAGGGCTACACACAGCCCACTCCCATCCAGGCTCAGGCCATTCCCGTTGTGCTCAGAGGTGGTGACGTACTGGCTGGTGCTCAGACTGGTACCGGTAAAACTGCCGGTTTCACCCTGCCTTTATTGCAGCTGCTTGGCGCTGGCGCATCTTCTGGCAAGGGCCCGCGCCCGGTGCGCGCCCTGGTACTTACCCCCACTCGCGAGCTGGCGGCCCAGGTGGGGGAGAGCGTTACCACCTATGGCAAGTATTTGCCGCTGCGCTCGGCGGTGATCTTCGGTGGGGTCAATATCAACCCCCAGATCGCTACGCTGCGAAGGGGTGTCGATATCCTGGTGGCCACCCCTGGCCGCCTGCTGGATCATGTGCAGCAGAAAACCCTCGACCTGTCGAAAGTGGAAATCCTCGTCCTTGATGAAGCTGACCGCATGCTCGATATGGGTTTTATTCACGATATTCGCAAGGTATTGGCGCTATTGCCCAAGCAGCGCCAGAATCTGCTGTTTTCCGCGACCTTCTCTAACGAGATCAAACAGCTCGCCGACCGTCTGTTGGACAAGCCGACGCTGATCGAAGTGGCGCGTCGCAACACCGCCTCGGAAACCGTTGCCCAGGTAGTACACCCGGTGGACCGCGAGCGCAAGCGGGAGTTGTTGTCTTTCCTGATCGGCAGCAACAACTGGCGTCAGGTGTTGGTGTTTACGCGCACCAAACACGGTGCCAACCGCCTTGCTGAACAGCTGGGCAAAGACGGCATCAGCGCAGCTGCTATTCATGGCAACAAGAGCCAGGGTGCCCGTACCCGCGCTCTCGCCGATTTTAAGTCTGGGGCTATCCGGGTGCTGGTGGCCACCGACATCGCGGCCCGGGGGCTCGATATCGATCAGCTGCCCCACGTGGTGAACTTTGAACTGCCCAATGTTGCTGAAGATTATGTTCACCGCATTGGTCGCACCGGCCGCGCCGGCAACGAGGGCGAGGCCATGTCGCTGGTGTGCGTCGACGAGCACAAGTTGCTGCGGGATATTGAACGACTTATCAATCGTGAAATTCCCCGTGTGGTGGTGGACGGCTTTGCGCCAGACC
>Ga0265293_10007558_pt1 | contig 16635 bp, 12 predicted proteins | sample Munlanlewell138R_FD_192505 | JGI IMG/M metagenome (GOLD analysis project Ga0265293, IMG submission 192505) | Leachate microbial communities from a municipal landfill in Southern Ontario, Canada - Leachate well 138R | ecosystem: Engineered > Solid waste > Landfill > Unclassified | place: Canada...
AACACCTACGCAAATGCACCAACAACACGAATTAACACCAAAATCTTACAAAAAGAAAAACAGTACAAATACGAATATCTGTACTGTTTAATAAAAAGTTTTATGTGTTTAATCCTGTATCATTTTTTCAGGACGTTACAACTGTTGCTTTGTCTATCGGTTGATTACTTTTTACTACCACAAAAGTTGAAATAGCATAATAAGCTTCACCACCATTTCCATTATTAGTCCAATCTTCAAATTTATATTCAAAGTTAAAGTTAGAACCAAACAAAGATTTTTGAATATTATTTAATCGAACTGGAACAGGCATCCCAGGACACCAGCCGGCTCTATCAGGACGCCAATTTCCTGGTGCTTGATTATTAATTGGATTATCGGCACAACCAATTCCTTCCAATTTATGTTCAAAAGTAGAAGTGGAATTAATGTGAATTGAATGTGTTCTAAAACACCATTCAGCACATCCTCTATTACCAGTGTCGTATGGAGTTGCGTGTCCCCATCCTGAAATAATTGTACGAAAATATGCCAACTCTGTATCACTAGGAATTTGAATTTGGCGACTCATATCAAAATTGTGCGTTTTTCCGTAAGGTACACCATCAATCGAAGATTTATTATATTGAAAAACTGGAATTACTGCCGAATACTTATAATCTGTGTCTCCATATTCAATATCAAAATCCACACTATAAATACGTCCTTTAGCCAACCAGGTTTCGGTATAAATCTTTAATTCTGTATTTCCATTCAACAGTGATTTAAAATCGGTTACGTCAAATTCATAACCACGCTCTAATTTCTCTGAGCCCACCCAATAAGGTGTTATAAAACGTCCCATTTCATACCATTCGCCAGAAGTTTTATCTTTTACATAGATATTTGCATATCGATCCCACTCATCACATTCTTTATTGGGACAGATATCTTGAATATACATTTTTATACTTTTGATTCGTTCTGTATTTGTTGGGAAGCTAAAAGTTCCCTCCACACTCTGTGAAGCGCCTTCAGCAAACGCAACTTTTGCATTTTTAAATGTTACAACATTAATCAATGAAGGCTCTTCAATATCCTTATTTAAATCATCATTTCCACAAGCATATAAGGCTAAAGACATCCCTATTAATAAAACACTCTGCATACGCACATAGAAGTTACGGTACAAGTTAGGACCCATTTTTTTATATATTTTAATTATTAAATTCTTTATTCGACAACATTTAATAAAAGGTATTCCTTTTGAATTAATCACAATTCTCATCCAATGTTATTACATTTACTTACAATTTAAATGCAGACTTACCCGCTTCTTTCAAACTAAATATTCCTAAGCAAAAGGTTTTGTTAACACAAAAATAACAAAAAAAATTACATTTAATCTATTGGCATAAATTAATGTTTGTCATTGTATTAATAATTTTTCTTGATTAACTAAAATCGTTTAGATAATGAATCGAAAAAAGCAGTTCTAAAACATATATGAAATTATAATACATCTAAAATGATGATGTTTTATAATTCAACATTTTTAAATTATTATTTGAAAATAATTCTGATAATTCTTGGTAAAAAAAAGGAGTTAAGGTTTTATACCTCAACTCCTTGATTTTCATTTAAGATTATTAAAAACTAAAAACAATATTGATTTTCAGCAATTACTTTTGAAGCAATTATTTCTCTTAATTCAATAACATTTGGATAGTTGTCGTATTTAGTAAATCTACGTATTCCCATCAGCATCATGCGTTGTTCGTCGTCTTCTGCAAAAGAAATAATGCCTTCTTTTCCTTTTTGAGCCACAATCTCAACTGCGTTGAATAAGTACAATTTTGCCATTGCTATTTGTTCTTTAACCGCGTCTTCTCCTTTAGATTTTGCTAATTTCTCTGTTCTTAAAAGCGTTGATTCAGCCATATAAATCTCGATTAAAATATCTGAAGCTGCAGCTAATAATTGTTGGTGATCTTCTAATTCTGTTCCATATTTTTGAACAGCCGATCCAGCAACCATTAAAAATGCTTTTTTCAGTTTAGCTAAAATTGCTTTTTCTTCAGCGAACAATTCATCATAATCTGGAGTAGAAAAATCTGGAATCCCTAATAGTTCTTCGCCTACAGCCATCGCTGGACCGATCAAATCAACGTGACCTTTCATTGCTTTTTTAATCAACATTCCTACAGAAAGCAAACGGTTAATTTCGTTGGTTCCTTCATAAATACGTGTAATACGTGCATCTCTCCAAGCCGATTCCATTGGCGTATCTTCAGAGAATCCCATTCCACCAAAAATTTGAATGCCTTCGTCTGCACAAATTTGAGCATCTTCAGAAGCTGCAACTTTTAAAATAGAACATTCGATTGCGAATTCCTCAACTCCTTTTAATTCTGCTTCTTGATGTGAATTTCCTTCTGCTAAACGAGCATTTACTCTATTTTCGATATCTCCAGCAGCTCTATATCCAGCTGATTCACATGCGTAAGCAGAAGTAGCCATATCAGCAATTTTTTTACGAATTGCACCAAAATTTGCAATAGGTGTTTTGAATTGGATACGCTCATTAGCATATTCTACAGATTTAGTAATAATTCTACGTTGTGAATCTAAGCAAGCTGCAGCTAATTTAATACGACCTACGTTCAATGCATTCATGGCGATTTTAAAACCTTCACCACGACCACCCAACATATTTTCTACTGGAACTAAAGTATCATTGAAAAATACTTGACGAGTAGAACTTGCGCGAATTCCTAATTTGTGTTCTTCTTCTCCTAATGTAATTCCGTTTGGATTTGCCGAATCAAATTCTACAATGAAACCAGTAATATTTTTATCATCTTCGATACGAGCAAAAACGATCATCACGTTACAGAAACCTGCATTCGAGATCCACATTTTTTGGCCGTTGATTTTATAATGTTTTCCGTCGGCAGTTAATTCTGCTTTCGTTTTACCAGAATTTGCATCAGATCCTGCGCCAGGTTCAGTTAAACAGTAAGCGCCAAACCATTCACCCGAAGCTAATTTAGGAACATATTTATTTTTTTGTTCTTCGTTTCCGTATAGTGTAATTGGCATTGTTCCAATACCTGTATGCGCTCCAAATGCTGTAGAAAAAGATCCCGATGCACCTGAAATGTAATCACAAGTTAACATCGTAGAAACGAACCCCATGCCTAAACCACCAAATTCTTCAGGCACAGCTACACCTAAGAAACCAAGTTCTCCGGCTTTACGCATTGCTTCTTCTGTGAAAGCATAATCCTTTTTCTCAAAACGATCTTTGTTTGGCCATATTTCGCGATCAATAAATTCTTTTACAGAATCGCGCATCATTTTTTGTTCTTCTGAGAAATCCTCAGGTGTAAATATATTTTCTGCTAAAGTCTCTTTTACTATAAATTGACCGCCTCTTGTGATATTTTCCATTTTTATATTATTTTTAGAGAAAAGAAAATAGAATATAGATGATAGACTATTGCAAATTGTTTTGAAATGCCATAGTCATGCGTTGAAATTCTTCTATTTTATTTTCAAGTTGATTAAAAAGCTCTTGATTAATATAATTTCTATGTTTTGCAATATGTAATTGTGTTAGTAATTCAAAAGATGATCCTAAAGAAACATCTAGAAAATGACTAAAAGATTTATCAGTTCTCGCAGAACCCTCTGCAATATTTGAAGGAATAGAAATAGAACAACGACTAATCTGTGAATGAAGACTGAATTTTTCATGTGTAGGAAAATCTAATAAAACATCAGAAATGCTGTTAGCTATCTCTAATGCTAATTGCCAAATCTTTAAATTTTTATAATTATGTCTTTTCCCAATATTCATATCTTTTCTCTATACTCTATTCTCTATATTCTATTCTCTATATTCTATTCTCTTAAATTAAAGTAACTCATAAATCCCTGCGGTTCCTTGACCGGTTCCTACACACATCGTAACCATTCCGTATTTGTTTCCACGGCGTTTCATTTCGTCAAATAATTGAACAGAAAGTTTGGCACCAGTACAACCTAGTGGGTGACCTAATGCAATTGCACCACCGTTTACGTTGATAATTTCTGGATTTAAATCTAACTCGCGAATTACGGCTAATGATTGCGATGCGAAAGCTTCGTTTAATTCGATTAACTCGATATCATTTTGTTGTAATCCAGCTTGTTTTAAAGCTTTTGGAATAGCTTTTACAGGTCCAATTCCCATGATACGTGGCTCAACACCAGCTGAAGCGAATGTTACCAAACGAGCAATTGGCTCTAAGTTTAATTCTTTTACCATTTCTTCAGACATCACTAAAACGAAAGCTGCTCCATCTGACATTTGAGATGAATTTCCAGCAGTAACCGAACCATCTGCAGCAAAAACGGGACGTAGTTTGGCTAATGCTTCAACACTTGTTCCAGCACGTGGACCTTCGTCTTTGCTTACAGTGTATGAAGTGGTTTCTTTTTTACCTTTTTCGTTGATAAACGTTTGTTCGACAGTAATAGGTACGATTTGCGCATCGAATTTTCCTTCCGCTTGTGCTTTTAAAGCTTTCATATGCGATTCAAAAGAAAATTGATCTTGATCTTCACGAGAAATGTTGAATTGTTTTGCAACTGCTTCTGCTGTTAAACCCATTCCCCAGTAATAATCTTCGTTACCCGCAGCAGCTGCTTTATAATCTGGAGTTGCGCGGTAACCTCCCATAGGAATAAAACTCATCGATTCAGCTCCACCTGCGATGATACAATCTGCCATTCCCGATTGAATTTTAGCAGTTGCCATACCAATAGTTTCAATACCAGATGCACAGTAACGATTTACGGTTACGCCAGGAACATCGTTTACTTTTAATCCCATTAAAGAGATTAAACGAGCCATGTTTAATCCTTGTTCGGCTTCGGGCATGGCATTTCCAACCATCACATCATCAATGCGAGTTTTGTCTAATTGTGGCACTTCGTTCATCATAAAATCGATGGTTTCGGCAGCCAACTCATCCGGTCTTTTAAATCGGAACAAACCTTTTGGTGCTTTCCCAACGGCTGTTCGATATGCTTTAACTATGTATGCTGTTTTCATCTATAAAAGTATTAAGATTGGGGTATTAAGTATCAAGACTTTTTCCCATGTGTATTAATATTTGTATTTAAAGTTTTCTGTAATGAAAAACTCATATTTGAAACTTCAACCAATTGATTTATTATAGGTTGAATTATTGATTCTTCTATTAGTTTTAATCTTTTTGCAAGTATTAATTGTGTGATTAATTCAAAAGTAGATCCGTTTGCTATTCCTAAAAACTGAATAAATTCTTTGTTATGATTTCTTCCAGATCCTTCGGCAATATTTGAAGGGATAGAAACGGCACATTTTTTTATTTGATGAATTAGATTAAATCTTTCATCTGTTGGTAAAAGCGCGGAAATTTCATAAACCTTTACAGCAATATCCATTGCTTTTTGCCAAATTTTTAGTTCTTCAAAATTATGCATACTTATCTTTTAATTTGTCTTAATACTCAATACTTACATCTTGATACTAAATCACATCAATTTCTCAACGGTTTCCCTTTCGTTAACATGAATTGAATTCTTTCTAAGGTTTTTCTTTCTGTACATAACGATAAGAAAGCTTCACGCTCTAAATCCAATAAATATTGTTCTGTTACTAATGTTGGTTCAGATAAATCTCCACCTGCCATAACATATGCTAATTTGTTTGCAATTTTACGGTCGTGTTCCGAGATGTATTTTCCGGCCATCATTCCATCTGTTCCTACTAAGAAAGCACCTAAAGCTTGTTTTCCTAAAACTTCGATGTCTTTTCTGCGAACAGGTTGTGTATATCCAGCTTCGACCATTAATAAAGCATGTTTCTTAGCTTCTGCAATTTGGCGTGCTTGGTTTACTACAACTACGTCTTTTCCTTTTTGTAAGATTCCTAATTCGAAAGCTTCGTATGCAGAAGTAGCAACTTTAGCTGTTCCAACGGTTAAGAAATATTCTTGTAAAACGTTTAATTTCACATCATTTTTCTTGAATTGATCAGCAGCACGTAAAGTCATTTCTTTAGAACCACCACCACCAGGAATTACACCAACACCAAACTCAACTAAACCAATATATGTTTCAGCAGCTGCAACAGCTCGGTCGGCATGCATCGTTAGTTCGCAACCACCGCCTAATGTCATATTGTGTGGCGCAGCAATTACAGGAATTCCGGAATAACGAACACGCATCATCGTGTCTTGGAAGGCTTTAATAGAGAAGTTTAACTCATCGTATTCTTGCTCAACCGCCATCATAAAAATCATTCCCAAGTTCGCTCCAACCGAGAAGTTTGCACCTTGGTTACCAATTACTAAACCTTCGTATTCTTTTTCAGCAATATCGATTGCTTTGTTGATACCGGAAATAACACCACCACCAATTGAATTCATTTTTGAGTGGAATTCTAAGTTTAAGATGCCGTCGCCAATGTTGTGTAATGTAACATCTGAGTTACCCCAAACTTTTTTCGTTTCACGAATATTATCTAGAATTATAAATGCGTCTTGTCCTGGGATTTTCTTTTGTGTTTTAGAAGCGATGTCGTAATAATAATTAGCACCTTCTTTAACTGTGTAGAATGATTTGTTTCCAGAATCTAACATTTCTTGAACCCAAGCAGCTGGTTTTTTACCTAATTCTGCCATAAACTCTAATGCGTTTTCTACACCAATGGCATCCCAAATTTGGAATGGTCCGTGTTCCCAACCAAAACCAGCTTTCATAGCATCGTCGATTTTGTATAAATCGTCAGTAATTTCAGGAACTCGGTTTGATACATAAGCAAATAATCCAGCAAATGATTTGCGGTAGAATTCTCCGGCTTTGTCTTTTCCTTTAACTAAAACTTTAAAACGATCTGCTACTTTGTCGATTGTTTTAGTTAATTCTAATGTTTGGAAAGAGGCTTTTTTAGCTGCGCGGTATTCTAATGTATCTAAATCGAATGATAAAATATCTTTGTCTACTTTTTTGTAGAGTCCTTGTTTTGTTTTGCTACCCAACCATTTGTTGTCTAGTAAATGTTGAACAAATGAAGGAAGTTTAAATAATTCGTGCGCTTCGTCGTTTGGTACATTTTCGTACAAACCGTTTGCTACGTGAACCAATGTATCTAAACCAACAACATCAACCGTACGGAATGTTGCCGATTTCGGGCGACCAATTACCGGACCTGTTAATTTATCTACTTCTTCAATGGTTAATCCCATTTCTTTTACCAAGTGGAACAAACTCATGATTCCGTAAATACCAATACGATTCCCAATAAACGCAGGCGTATCTTTAGCAATAACCGAAGTTTTTCCTAAGAATTTCTCACCATATTCATTTAAAAAGCTTAAAACTTCAGGTGAAGTTTGTGGTCCAGGAATGATTTCGAATAATTTTAAGTAACGAACTGGATTGAAAAAGTGTGTTCCGCAGAAGTGTTTTTGAAAATCTTCACTACGTCCTTCGCTCATGAATTGAATTGGAATACCAGACGTATTTGAAGTAATCAATGTACCTGGTTTTCGGTGTTTTTCAATTTGTTCGTAAACCGATTTTTTAATGTCGAGACGTTCAACGACCACTTCAATAATCCAATCTACATCTTTGATTTTTGCTAAATCGTCTGTTGTATTTCCTGTAGAAATACGATCAGCAAATTTTTTGTCGTAAATAGGAGAAGGGTTCGATTTTAAAGCAGCCGTTAAATTATCATTTACGATACGGTTTCGAACTGCTTTGCTATCTAATCCCAATCCCTTCTTTTCTTCAGCTTCTGTTAACTGATTTGGAATAATATCTAATAAAAGTACTTCAACGCCAATGTTAGCGAAGTGGCACGCAATACCAGAACCCATAATTCCAGAACCAATGACAGCTACTTTTTTGATTCTTCTTTTCATTTATAGAAAATTTGATATTTGGTTAATATATTTTTTTGGAACTGATCAGCTCCTGAATTTTCTCTGACATTTCGATAAAGTTCGTAATCTCCTGTTGCGTAAACGTTTCCAAAAGTTTATCATTAAACTGAAGAACCGTTTGTTTGGAAAGTGTCCTTTTTTCAAGTCCTAAATCCGAAAGATAAATATCAACTCCTCTCCCATCATTTGGATTTTTTTTCTTGTAAATCAAGCCTTTCTCTTCCATCGTTTTCAACGTACGCGTTAAACTTGTAGGCTCCATTCCCAATTTTGGTGCAAGAGCCGTTGAAGGTGTTCCTTCTTTATCGATATTAAGTAATGCAAATCCAACAGCCATCGATGCACCGTATTTTGATGCTTCTTCATTATACATTCGAGCAATCGCTTGCCAGGTATTTTTTATAATTGAATCGATTGTTTTATTTTTCATATAACCATTAAAAAAGTTATGAACCCAAATATAATAAAAAAATAGTATGCATGCATACTATTTTTTATAAATTTATACTGATAAAGCAAAAATTATGGATTTACTATTTTAAGGTGAAATAAATTACATTATTTTAAATAAAACTCTTCATACCAGTCTTTATATTTTTTTAAAATCGGTTTTTAGGATTTAATTTTGTTATGCAATTTTCATCATTTAAATAATACACTTCTCCATTTTCATATAGAGTGAAAGTAGTTTTATTTTAGAATAAACCGTTTTCAATTTAAGACAATTATTTTTCATAAAACAATAGAAAGAATGGTAATGACCAAACCGGATCACCAAAAGATATAAAACAGATACTAAATGTATAACTTAATTTAAAAAACACGTCTTTTCATAAAAATTTTTAAAAAGAAATTTCCGTAGAATACATTCAAAGGAATTAAACTATCTTTGTAGAACAAATTTTTAAATTTTGAGATACTTTATACAATTTGCATATCGAGGTACGCAGTATCATGGTTGGCAATACCAACCCAATGCTGTAAGTATACAAGAAGTTTTGACTAATGCGATGAATTTATTGTTTCGTGATAAATTTGAGCTTGTTGGTGCAGGACGTACTGATTCTGGTGTTCATGCTAAAAAAATGTATGCTCATTTTGATACTGAAAAGCCGTTTGAAACGAACTCGATGATACAAAAATTAAACTCTTATCTACCAGAAGATATTACTGTGTATCGTTTTTTTGAAGTTGAAAACGAAGCGCATGCTCGATTTGATGCAGTTTCTCGTTCTTATGAATATCGTATTCACACTTTTAAAAATAGTTTTTTTAAAGATTTAAGTTGGTATTATTATCATGGCTCTTTAAATGTAGAAAAAATGAATCAAGCAGCAAAAATACTATTAGATTACACTGATTTTAAATGTTTCAGTAAATCTAATTCCGATGTTTTTACCTATAATTGTTCAATAACAGAAGCATATTGGACACAGGAAAACGATAGCTTGATTTTTCATATTACGGCCAACAGATTCTTACGCAATATGGTTAGAGCAATTGTTGGTACGCTTCTAGATATTGGTTCTGGAAAAATTCAAGTAGAAAAATTACATGAAATTATAAAGAGTGGCGATCGTGGTAAAGCTGGTTTTTCCGTACCTGCACATGGTTTGTATTTAACTCAAGTTGTTTATCCTTATGTCCATGAAACAAACTAAATCTTCCTCTTTAAAACAAGTATTAAATTACGCCAAACCTTATAAAACCAAGGTTTTTTGGGTAATTTTCAGCGTAATTACACTTTCTGTTTTTGCAGCACTCCGTCCCTATATGGTTAAAAACGTAGTGGATGTTTATGTTACTGCCAAAGATCTGCCAGGATTGGTTTTTTACGCATTGCTTATGGCAATTGTTTTAATTTTAGAAGTGGGCTCTCAGTTTTTCTTTACTTATACAGCAAATTGGTTGGGACAAAACATTATTAAAGATATTAGAACGAAATTATTCAATAAAATAATGACGTTTCGACTTAGCTTTTTTGACAACGAACCTGTAGGAAGATTGATCACCAGAACGGTTTCTGATATTGAAAACATTGCCAGTATTTTCAGTCAAGGTTTATTTATGATTATTGGCGATATTCTCAAAATGCTTGTCGTTTTAGGTATTATGCTTTGGATGAATTGGAAACTGACATTTATAGTGATTATTGCAATGCCCATTATACTTTACGCAACACGAATATTTCAAAAACATATGAAAGTTGCGTTTCAGGAAGTTCGATTACAAGTAGCCAATCTCAATACTTTTATTCAAGAACGGTTAACAGGCATGAAAATAGTACAACTATTTAATAGAGAAGAAATTGAATTAAAAAAATTTAAAGAAATCAATCAGAAGCACAACGATGCTTGGCAAAAAAACATTTTATACAACGCTATTTTCTTTCCGGTTGCAGATATTGTTTCATCGGTAACTTTAGGTTGTGTGATTATTTATGGAGGTTTCAGCATTGTACAAGGCGATAATTTAACCACTACTGGAGATTTATTTGGTTACACCATGATGATTCCTATGCTGTTTAACCCACTAAGACAAATTGCTGATAAATTCAATGTCATGCAAATGGGAATTGTGGCTGCCGATCGTGTTTTTGAAATCATCAACCGAGAAGATTTAGTTCAAGACGAAGGGAATCTGACCGCTCCTGCATTTAAAGGTGCCATAGAATTTAAAAATGTTGATTTCGGTTATACCAACAATAAAAAAGTTTTAAATAACATCAATCTGAGTATACAACCAGGACAAACGGTTGCTATTGTTGGCTCATCAGGAGCTGGTAAATCAACCATAATCAACCTTTTAAGTCGATTTTACGACATACAATCTGGAAGTATCACGATTGACGGAATGGACATAAAAAACTTTACCTTAAGCAGTCTTAGAGAACAAATTGCAGTAGTTTTGCAAGATGTTTTTTTGTTTTCGGATTCGATATTAAACAATATTCGTCTAGAAGATGATAAAATTTCGAAGGAAGAGGTTATAACAGCTGCTAAAAAAATTGGCATCAATGAATTTATTGAGAAGTTGCCAGGCGGCTATGATTATAATGTAAAGGAACGCGGCGTAATGCTTTCTGCTGGTCAACGGCAATTAATTGCCTTTTTACGAGCTTATATGAATAATCCTAGTATTTTGATTTTAGATGAAGCCACTTCCTCTATTGATACATATTCAGAAGAACTTTTACAAAATGCAGTGAATGTCGTGACTAAAAACCGCACTTCGATCATCATTGCCCATCGATTAGCCACGATAGTAAATGCAGACGTTATTGTGGTAATGGACCAAGGCGAAATCGTAGAGACAGGCACGCATTCAGAACTATTAACTAAAGCAGACGGTGTTTATAAAAACCTGTACAACGCACAATACATGGGAGCGCTAAAAAATTAAACGCTTTTTATTTGGGAAACCTTTTTTGAATCTTTCGAATTAACTCTTCCAAACCGTTAAGTTTAATTTCATACATTAATTGCATTTGTTGTCCCAATTTTCCTTTAGGAAAACCTTTGTTGTTATACCAAACATAGTAGTGTTCGGGTACATCAATCAAAAAACGCCCTTGGTATTTTCCAAAGGGCATTTGTGCATGGGCTAAATCTATAAGTTGCTGATGGTTTTGATCTTCCAAAATTAATCCCAATTAAAATTGATTGTTTTTTTGATATCTGGATGTAAGCTTAAAAATACGGGACAAGTTAAAGCTGCACGTTCCAAAATCACTTTAGACTTATCATCTATTTCAGCAGTTTTCATCTCAAAATTAACAATGATTTCGCTAATCATTCTTGGGTCTGCCTGCAGTACTTTAGTTACTTCGGCTGTAGAATTTTCAATATCAATTTCCATTGCACGAGCCTTAATTCCCATAATACTAAACATACAAGTGGCCAATGAATTTGCAACCATATCTGTAGGTGAAAATGCTTCACCTTTTCCATGATTGTCAGTAGGCGCGTCGGTTAAGATTGTGGTTCCGGATTGTAAATGGGTCGATTCTGTTCTCAAATCTCCTTGATAAATTACTTTGCTTGTGCTCATTATCTTGCTTCTTTTATAGTAAAATCTTTGTCGTAATAAAGTATAAAAACGGCAGTGTTATACACTCCCCCATTCTCATTTGTATAAGAGAAATTATTCTCTGTTTGTTGAGTTGTTGAATCAAAAATTTTTGCGTCTTGATTTGATTTAAACATTCTTAATATCACATCAAAAGTAACATCATAACCTCTTGTTGCAAAACGGGTAGGTTTTTTCCCGTAGGCAGCCATATATTTAGAGTGAAAATTACTTTTTCTAAGATTATCCGAATCGTTAGTTACAGATGGAAAAGTATAATTCAATGCAATTAAATCATCTATAGAGATATCTGATGAATCCAAAATGTCATTTTTCTCCAAACCTACCAAATAGATTTTATATTCGTTGAGCAAATCTTTCAGCGTACGAATTAATTCAATTGAAGTAGTCAATGAACGAGCGTCGTAAACGATGTAATTGACTTCCGTATTATTTAATAATTTTCTTAAATCTCCTGCACTTACCTTTTCGTCCCTCTTTACTGTCATCACTTTTGCTGAAGGTAAATTAGAATTGAAAAAATTTCTAGGTGTTTTAATTTCATCGGTAATTGCAACAACATTTTGCTGTTTAGTTTTTAAAAACTTCAACATCTCTTTTTTAACGATCTCATTACTCGGCATCGCATGAATTTGTCTAGGATAGGGTTTCCCTTCGGAGGTTGACAAAGGTGAAACAATCAAAGTAGATTGATTCTTAAAAGCTTCTGATATTGCATCGACGTTTTTTTGGAAAAAAGGCCCAATTATAACGTCTGTATCTGCAAAATCAAAATCACTTTTCAAAGACTGAACATCGAGGGAACGATTGGTTTCTTTGGAATCCACAAAACGAATATTTAAAGGATAATTTCTTGATTCTAAATCCTTGATTGCCAATTGAGCACCCGAATAAAACTCTAAGGTCATGTTTAAAAACATATTACTTTGAATGTTTTTATAAACCGAAGGGTTCGAAAAATTATTGCTTGCTAAATTGAAAGGAAGTAAAAAAACCAACTCTTTAATCGTATTTTTATTTGCATCGATCAAGCGCTCTCCTTGATTTACTTCAGCAACAGTTGTCTCGCTCTCAACTGGAATGGCAGTTTGATATAAACCAACAATTAAGGTATCTCCTTCTTTTAGGCCTTCTCTCAACCTTGGATTCCATTTTAATAAATCTTGCTGTGTAACATTGTTTGTTCTTGCAATATTATAGATTGTTTCTTTCGGTTTTACAATAATGGTTTTCGCATTTTGACTAAATACTGTAGCTTTCTTATCCTGATCAATCCTAAGATCATCATTAACTGGTAATTTTATAACCTGACCTTCTTTTAAACTACCTACTCTCAATTCAGGATTGATTTCATACAACTCGGAAACGGTGGTATTATTTTTTGCAGCAATACCATAAATTGTTTCGCCTGGCTGAACTATTATTGTGTTTTTGAAACTATCAGCACCAGTTATATTTAGTATTTGCTTTACCTTAAGTCCGTATTCCTCCAATCCTGGATTTAGCTGATACAAATCCTCAATTGAGATATTGTATTGTTTTGAAATGCCATATGCGGTCTCTTTTGCTTGTACTTTATGTTGAACTTCAGAAGTTATTGGTACTTGTAAAACCTGACTTCTACTGATTCCTTTTACAGCCTCTGGATTTAATAAAAACAACACATTATTGGAAGTGTTGTACTTCTTTGCAATTTGAGTAATGGTTTCTCCTCTTTTAACTACATGTTTTTTTGTAGCAGGTTGCGCATACAATGTACAAGTAAAAAGTATAACCGATAATGTAACAATAATTCTCTTCATAAAGCAAATATAAAAAAATGAGTTCGATTTTCAATCGAACTCATTTAAGATTTTAAATTAAATATGATTGTTGTTTACTTTCTCACAACTTTCACGAATTGACTACTGTCTTTTGTTTTTACATTCACCATATACGTTCCAGAACTAAGGTGACTCAAATCCATTTCAACAGTATCACTACTAAACGATTTTGTCATTACTTGACGCCCGTTCAAATCATAAACTTCAACTTGAACTATTGGCTCGTTGTACGAGATTGTCAATAGATCGGACGTTGGGTTTGGATAGTAACTCAACTGTGCCAAATCAAAATCGTTGGTTCCTAGAGTAATCGTTACTTTCACAGCTGTCGGCATACTCGGACAACCGTTTGGACCTATGATTACTGCGTAATAAGTAGTACCGTGTACTAGTGGCATGTTCGACATTAGTGGGTTAAAACCACTCATCGCATCTTCATAAGTTTGATACCAAACTACATTTGGTTGATCCATTACTAAATCATCAACTTCTGCATAATTGGTAAAATCTTGAAGCAAAGCTCCTGTTGGACTACTTGGACGTGGATTGATTGTAACTTGTACTTGTACACGGGCAGATTCACAACCATCTTGTGTTCTCACCACATAATAGAAACCACTTGTTAGTAATTCTGTAGGATCTAAAGGTACAGTAGCTGTACTATTAAAGTACCAATTGTATGCTGTTCCTGTAGGTGTTGGTAAAACCAAATCTTCAACAGTTGAACCTTGACACAAACTGAAAGCTGAGATCGAAGGTATCGTTACATTTACAACTCGAACTGCTACTGGAACTTTCACCGACAAACAATTTCCTATTTGCTGAGCTACATAATATGTGCCCGAAGTCAAAGTTTGAGTAGACGATAAAGGAGTAGTTGAAGTAGCACTATTGTACCAAACAGCAATACCACCTTGTGAAGTCTGAGCGATCAAATCTGCAATAGTACCTCCTCCACAAACAGTTTGAATTGTTGTAGGCGTTGGCGCAGGAACTGTCCCTGGCTGAATCGTTACAGTTATTTGTACACGTGTAGACTCACAACCATTTACCTTTTGTGAAACATAATACGTACCTGTTGTTATCTGGCTTGTACCAGGTATAGGCTGTTGAGACGTTGATGAAGGATACCATACTAAGCTAGCACCTCCTATTTGATTCAAGTTTGCTGCATCATAAGTCATACCTCCACAAATTGATAGTGTCTGTGAAACCAATGGTGCAGGTGCCTGATTAATATTAACCAAAACAGCTACTCGATTTGATGAACAACCATTCAGTTTCTGCAACGCATAATAAGTCGTATTAGGAGTCAATGCGTGAGTTGAAGACAAAGGAGTTGTTGAAGTAGCAGAACTGTACCATTCGATTTGACCACCACTCACTGCAACAGCAGACAAATCAGCAACAGTCGCAGAACCACAGAAAATCTGTGTAAACTGAGTAATCGTAGGAACAGCAACTGTAGTAATTGTAACTGTAAAGGCTACACGTGGCGACTTACAGTCTCCCTGACTTGCTTCTACATAATACGTACCACTCTGTGTTATTGTATTTAACGCAGTAGTAGAAACCGCTGAATTATAGTAGTTGTACTGTGCTCCAGGAGCTCCAGATACTACAAGACTTGAAACCGGTACAGAACCACAGAACGTTTGATTCTGAATTACAGGCACTCCAACATCTATAACATTCAACGTATAATCTTCAGTAGTAGAACATCCGTTAGGTGCAGTCATCAACGCTGAATAAACAGCAGCTCCTGATGTACTTGATGTATGATAAACAGTCAATGCACTTTGCCCTGTATAAGGAATAGTCGCAGCGGCATCAACATACAAATTCGTTTGAGGTGACCAAGTAACTTCTGATTGCTCAAAAGAGAACTTAACGTCTAGACGATCCGTTGTCAATGCACCAGAAGCTGGAATAGGCTTACCAATACTGTCTAAAACAGCGTAAAGACCAACGTTGTGTCCAGGAACAGAAGTAATATATGTCTGAGCGTTATTCAGAGTTCCTAATCCTTCTTGAGTTATTTCTACTACAACATTTGATTGTCCATCCCAATAAAACGGATTGTCCAATTCAAAACTTTGCCAGCCTTGGAAACTATGCGTATGAATATCTCTTTGATAAACCGTAGTAAAATCACCAGTTAAAAATGCATCAGAAGCAAATGAAGTATTATTGTGTGCCTTCATTCTTATCGTATAATTGGCATTATCAAAACTTGCTCCTCCATTGATCGTGTTAAAATCAATTCCTGTGATAAATCCAGGGGTATCAACACCTAAATTGATTAAATCAGTAGCTCTATAGATAAACTGTTGTTTTGAATATTGACCTTGGTGAACAAAGGCTGCTATTTCATTTGGAGCTGAAAAAACAAGGAAATCTCCAATACTAACATCATCGATAATGTCTTCTAAGACACTCAATTCCGTAATCGTGTTTTTACAAACATCTTGAACAACTCCTAAATTTGGATTTGGAATCGATGTACTACCTGAGAAAACCGTAACGGTTTTTATATGTTCACAAATACCAGTAGATTGACTTGCGGTAAGCGTATATACTTGCTCTTGAGCAGTAGCAAAACTCCATCCATTTACGGCATCACCACTAACTCCAGTAGAAGGTGTCCATACAAATGTATCATAACCACCTAAATTCGAAGTAATAGTAACCAATTCTGATGCAGAACCCTCACAAGATGTCACTTGATTGGCAGACAATTCAAACTCTGGTTTTGGAAGAAC
>Ga0265293_10007559_pt1 | contig 16634 bp, 11 predicted proteins | sample Munlanlewell138R_FD_192505 | JGI IMG/M metagenome (GOLD analysis project Ga0265293, IMG submission 192505) | Leachate microbial communities from a municipal landfill in Southern Ontario, Canada - Leachate well 138R | ecosystem: Engineered > Solid waste > Landfill > Unclassified | place: Canada...
GCGGCACTTGGCATCTTGGGACTTGCTATACCACAATAGTTTGCGATGCGTTGGCAAAGTTCAAAAGGATGCAGGGAGTGGATGTTTTTTACCTGACAGGCACAGACGAACATGGTCAAAAGATAGAAAAAGCGGCTTTGGCTAAGGGTATGACCCCTAAGGCATTTGTGGACAAACAAGTAAGTGCTTTAATAGAGTTATGGAAAAGATTAGATATTAAATACGATAAGTTTATTCGCACTACCGATGATTATCACGAAAAAGCGGTACAAAAGATTTTCACCCGCCTTTATGAGCAAGGCGATATTTATAAAAGCGAGTACGAAGGCTGGTACTGCACTCCTTGCGAATCTTTTTGGACTGATAAACAGCTGTCAGAAGGCAAATGCCCTGATTGCGGCAGAGAAGTAGAGCTAATGCGTGAGCGCAGCTATTTTTTCCGATTGTCCCGCTATCGTGATAAGCTGGTGGAATTGATAGAAAACAATCCGGAGTTTTTGCAGCCAAAATCTCGGCAAAACGAAATGCTAAATAACTTCTTACGCCCCGGATTGCAAGACCTTTGCGTGTCCCGAACTTCTTTCAAATGGGGGGTAGAAGTGCCTTTTGATAAGGAGCATATTGTATATGTATGGATAGATGCGCTAAGCAACTACATAACCGCATTGGGATACGCTTCTAAAGACGAAAGTTTATTTAATAAGTATTGGCCTGCCGATATTCATATGATGGGCAAAGAGATTATCCGCTTTCATTCCATTATTTGGCCTGCCTTGCTTATGGCGCTGGGGCTGCCTCTTCCAAAACAAGTTTACGGACATGGCTGGTTGCTTTTTGGCAGCGATAAAATCAGCAAATCTAAGGGCAATATTATAGACCCTATTATATTATCCGACCGATACAGCATAGATGCGGTAAGATATTACCTGCTTAGGGAAGTGCCTTTCGGTCAAGACGGGGCATATACCAATTCCGCTTTCCTTAATAGGATTAATGCGGATTTATGCAATAGCCTTGCCAATTTGGTTAGCAGAACAACTGCTATGATTGCGCAAAACTTTGGGGGCAAGCTGCCCGAGCCAGGAATTGCCCAAGAGGGGGATGCGGAGCTTATAAATATGGCAGAAGCCCTTTATCCTAAAGTGGCTAAGTTTATGGACAATCTGCTTGTGCCCGAAGCGCTGGAAGAAATTTGGAATTTGATACACCGAGCCAACAAGTATATTGACGAGACCCAACCTTGGTTGCTTGCAAAAGATGCCGACCAAAAGCCAAGATTAGGCGCGGTTTTATATAATTTGGCGGAAGTGATAAGGATTTGCGCTGTGTTATTGCAACCCTTTTTATCCGAATTGCCACAAAAGATATTTGCTTGCCTTAATTTGCCAATGGCGGATAGTTTTGGCAATATTGTAACATTTGGAGCGTTACAAGCAGGGCATCCCATTGCAAAAAGCGGAGTTATTTATCCCAGAATAGATGTTGCAAAGGAGTTAGAGCAATTGGAAAAAATGGCTACACAATTAGAAGAGCAAAAGCAAACAACAGACGCAGCCAATACGGTTAAGGCAAAAGAGCTGATTCAATATGCGGATTTTGATAAAGTTAACTTTTTAGTTGCAGATGTAATAGCTTGCGAAACTGTACCAAAAAGCAGTAAACTTCTTAAACTTACCTTAGATTGCGGCAAGGATAAGCGTATTGTGGTCAGCGGTATAGCGGCTTGTTATAAGCCGGAAGATTTAATAGGTTTGCAAGTAGTTTTGGTAGAAAATCTTGCCCCGGCTAAGCTGTTCGGCATTGAATCTCAAGGTATGATATTATGCGCTGACGGGGCGGACGGCGATATAGTAGTAGTATCCCCAATTAGAAGCACTCCTGTCGGAAGTACTGTTAGATAATGTTTATAGATGTCCATGCTCACCTTAATGACAGACGGTTAGCTCCTCAAGCAGATGCAATTGTATCTAATATGGAAGAAGATAGCCTTTTAGCAATAATAAACACCGGCTATGACAGGCCTTCTTCTGAGTTGGGGCTTGCTCTTGCTAGCAAATACCCCAATGTCTATACTACCTTAGGCATACACCCTCACGATGCAAAAGATGCCAAAGCGAAGGATTTTGATTACTTTCGTGAGAATGCCAACAACCCTAAAGTGGTTGCCATAGGCGAAATTGGGCTGGATTTTTACTATGACCATTCGGATAGAGCAGTACAAAAAGAGGTATTTGTACAACAGTTGGAGTTGGCAGATGCTTTGGGCTTGCCTGTGGTATTTCATTTGCGGGACGCTTTTGCCGAATTTGAAAAAATAATAGCACAGAATAAGTGCTACCTTAACAATGGGGGTTTGCTTCATTGCTATTCCGGCAGTAAGGAAATGGCACAGGTCTTTAGCAAGAAGTACGATTTTTATTTTTCCTTTGGCGGCGCAATTACCTTTAAGAATGCAAAAAAGGAAGATATAATAAACTCAATACCCCGTGAGCGTCTGCTTTTAGAAACAGATTGCCCGTATATGACTCCCGAACCGCATAGAGGCAAGGTTAATTATCCCAAATATATTGTTTTGGTAGCCCAAAAGCTGGCTATTGTGCTAAACTTGCCCATTCAAGAAGTTGCTCGTATTACTGAAAATAATGCTAAAACTTTATTTAAAAGGCTGCGCTAATGGATACTTATGTTTATGAATATGCAGACAAACTCTATATCAATCTTACTAACAAATGCAATAATAGCTGCACTTTTTGCATTCGCAACACCGGCAACGGAATAAAAGACTATAATCTATGGCTAGAAAAAGAGCCTCAAGCGCAGGAAATAATAGCGGAACTTGAAAAAAAGCAAGGCTTTGACAAGCTAGTTTTTTGCGGCTTTGGCGAGCCGCTTTTTCGGTTGGATACTTTGCTTGAGGTAGCCAGTTACGCAAAAGAGCGAGGTTTACATACACGCCTTAACACTAACGGACAAGCGGAGTTGATTGCAGGTAATGGAGTGGCAAAAAGACTGGCAGGCAAGATTGACCAAGTGAGTATAAGCCTTAATGCCACAAGTAAAGAAAAATATATAGCTCTTTGTCAACCTACTAACGGAGGTATAGCTTACGGGGCAATGTTAAAGTTTGCTAAGGAGTGCGTTGAGGCAGGCATAGATACAATTATGAGCATAGTAGATGTAATAGGCGAGCAAGAAATTGAGCAAGCCCGCCTTATTGCCGCTTCTATCGGAGCAACGCTAAGGGTACGGAAATATGCAAAATAGCACAATAAAAAGTTTGCTTAGCAAAGGCTTTCGTTTTAAGAAAGGCTTAGGGCAAAACTTTATAACAGATACCAATTTATTACAAGCAATAGTTCGAGATGCAGAGATTAGCAATCAAGATATTGTGCTGGAGGTCGGCACAGGGCTGGGTACGCTTACCAAAGAGCTGGCAAAGCGCGCAAAATATGTGTATACTTTTGAGATAGACTCTGCTCTTACTCCCATTTTAGAGCATAATTTTGCAGATATTGAAAATATTGCTTTATACTCTCAAGATATTCTAAAGTTTACCGACAGGGAAATAAAAAGTATAATTAATAGCGATTTTAAGGTAGTTGCAAACATCCCTTATTATATTACCACTCCTATATTAATGCGATTTTTAGAAGGAGAGCTGCCGGTGCGCTCTTTAACTTTTACTGCGCAAAAAGAGGTTGCAAAACGAATATGTGCACGTCCTAATACTTCTGACTATGGGGCGCTTAGCTTAGCTTGTGCGCTTTGGGGAGATGCCGCAATTAAGCGCATTGTAAAAAAAGAAGTATTTTATCCTATGCCGAAAGTGGATAGTGCAGTAGTAACAATTGCCCATAACCCTAAGTTTAGTAATCTAAAAGAAAGAGATAGGATATCCAAACTTATAAAATCTGCTTTCCATATGCGGCGCAAGACTTTAATAAATAATTTAGCTTTCGATTTTGGCATTGGCAGAGAGCAGCTTGCAAATATCTTGGCCGATTACGGGATACCCGAAAAAGCAAGGGGGGAGCAACTACCTCTTGAGGCTTATATTTCTCTTGGCAGAGATGCTCGTTTTTGGAGCGGACAATAATTTCTTCACCATTTTAAGTCAATTAAAATATAGTTTTCCCTATTGACAACTTTACATATTAATTATATAATTATAATAAGCATAGTTTTATCATTATAAAATTATTGCTTACAAAAATGACTTAATTAAGTTTGGCAGGAGTTAAGATGAAAAAGACTAAAACAATTAAAATATACATTTTAATTTTGACCTTCCTTCTTTTATTTGGCCTTGCATCCTGCAATGCTTCCCGCAGTGGTCCTGAAGCGCAAAATTCGGACGGTTTGCAGACTTTCTTTAAAAATCTGCTGGGTATCCAAAATAGCGATGCTCAAGTTTATGATGTCGATTTTTTTGTAGGTAACGGCAAAAATGTAAAAAGTGTGCGTACCGATCGTATAGAAAAAGAGCCGGAGACCTCTCTTGCCCATTACGACTTCGGTGGCTGGTACGACAATAGTCAATATCAGGGCAAGCGTATTACTTTCCCCTATGAAGTCACTCGCAATATGACCCTTTATGCCAAATGGTACAAGCATTATTCTGTTAGCTTTGAAACTAACGGTGGGGAAGAACTAGATGATCTAAGGGCAGGCTATATAGAAAAGACACCTATTACTACCAGACAAGGGTTTAATTTCAAAGGTTGGTTTACTACTGAGGATTTTCAGGAGGAATCTCTTATATCTTTTCCTTATGAGGTAACCAGTGACAAGCGATTCTATGCCAAATGGGTTACTGCAGGAGCATATACAATCACCACCGCGCAAGAATTGCTTGATATCAGATACGGTCTTGATGCCGCCAATGTTTATACCCTTGGCAATGATATAGACTTTCATACCCCTTTGGGCAGAATGGAAATAGAGCCCATAGCTAACAAAGACTTGCCTTTCAAAGGCACATTTAATGGCAATGGCAAGACCATTTCCAATTTCTCAATTACAGAAACAGACGATTTTCAAAAGTATTATGGCTTATTTGGAGCAATAGGCAAAGAAGCCACTATTAAGGATCTCACCATTAAGGATGCCTATATCAAGCTGGACAGCAACTATATGTTTTATGCCGGCGGCATTGTAGGCTATGTCGAGGGCGGCAAAATTTCTAACTGTATTGTTCAAAATGCAGAATTTACAGGAGACGGTAAGGAAATACATTTAGGTGCTATTGCAGGTTATCTTGATTCTATTGAAATAGTAGAAGGTGATCAAACAACAAAATATATTGGCGAAATTAAAGACTCCAAGAGCATTGGCGGTAATATTCGCAGCCGAAGCGCAGAGCAAGAAATTAATGTAGGCGGTATTGTCGGATATATAGAAGCAGGCTCAGTAACCAATTGCAGTAGTAATGCTTATGTTTCAGGGCGTATAACAGGCGGCATTGCAGGGAGCAATAAAGGTTCAATAACTAACTGCTCTTTTGAAGGCTCTGCTCAACAGCCTTTAAGTTATACCACTATTGTTAAAAAGGAGCCTATTACTGAGTACACCACTATAGTAGGAGGCATTGCAGGCAACAATCATGCCGGAGGGCTAATAACTCAATGTTATACCATAGGCACAGTAAAAGGCAAATGGGCAGGCGGTATAGTTGGGATCAACGGTCCCGGCTCTACTGCCAGTATTACCAACTGTTATTCTACCTCTGCAGTTATATCTGATTACCGTGCCGGCGGTATTGCCGGACATAACGAAGGTGCTACCATCACCAATTGCTTTAATAATGGCTCAGTTGAGGCAAAAGCTATCCCTGTTGCAGTAGAAAGCGGAGGATATACGGGAGGCTCTACTTCTAATGTTTTTGCAGGCGGTATTGTAGGGCACAACCAAGAAGGCTCAATTGAAAGATGTCTTAATTATGTATCTATTGCCGCTACTTGTATACAGCCCAATGTAGATGCTTCACGACCCCAGCTAGGTGATTACAATCCGGCTTTTGCAGGCTCTATTGTGGGGTTTTCTACCAAAGTTCTTAATGGCAATTATAGTTTGCAAGGTTTGACAATCACTCGTAACAATACACCTTATACCCTTAATGAGGACAATATTTTCTACAGTGCCGAGGTAAGACAAAACGAGACCTTTATCATAGTGCCGGGCAACGAGTATGCAGCCAATCTCTTTTTCCGCACCGTGCTGGGTTACTCTACAGGTATTTGGGCTTTAGATATTGACGGGACTAGTATCACCCTTTCCTTTGCATAACTATATCTATTTATAATATACTAAGCCGCAGCAGCTTTTTCTGCGGTTTTTTTATTTTACAATCTTATTATTGAAAATGTTCTTTATAGTAACTTTTATAGGTATAATCTTATTTTCATAGTTAATAATACCTTTAACAAAATTCTCAAACATTTTTTGGAGGTATTTATGGAAAATAAAGCTAAAAAGAACAACAGATTCGTAGCCTTTCTAAAGCGGAATGTCTATTATGTAATAATGGGCGTTTGTATATTGGCGATTGGGGGTATGGTAACTTATGCATTGCTTAATAACAACCCGCCGCCCGAAGGCCCGCCTTTAGTCGTAGATCCGGACCCCACCGATCCGTCAGACCCTGCCGGACCGTCCGACCCTACCGACGACCCTACTGACCCTACAGGCTCGATCACACCGGTAGTATTTTGCTGGCCTGTTGAAGGCGGTAATATAATTGTAGATTACACTATGGATACGCTTGTGTGGCATATGACGCTAGGGCATTACAGAGTCAATCCAAGCATTAGGATAGGAGGTGAAGCAGACGCCAATGTGCTGGCCGCTTATGACGGAGTGGTCGAAAAGGTCTATTACGACATTTTAGATGGCAATGTAATAACTATTCGCCATAGCGAAGACCTGGTGACAACTTACGGTTCTTTAAAAGATTTGCCCGAAATAGCAATAGGCGCAACTGTTAAAAAAGGAGATATATTAGGAAAAATCGGCACTTCCGCATCTGCCGAATTCAAAGAGGGTGCGCATGTAACCTTTAAAGTCTATGAAAAAGGCAGCATAATTAGCCCCTACACCTACCTTGATATCGGCGATAAGTAATCCTGCACCTATCCAATTGAAATAAAGCAAACTAAAACCAGCAGGCAACTTTATGCTTGCTGGTTTACCTATAACATTTTATTTGTTAAAATCGCAAAATTAATATAGACCGCAACCTTGAAGAATTTGCTTGATATGAATATGTAAAGATAAAGAAGGGTTTTCCTCAAAATATTTAAAAGTTTTATATTGAGCTTCCTTATAATTGCTGTTAACTGTTATCATAAGTTTTTCAGCTCTTTCTATAGCATTAATAACATCTTGAATTAGTAGCTTATTCAAACACTTCTCTAAATTTGACTCTTCTTTAAATTGAGTTAAACTTACAAAATTTTCGTTAAAAAGCGCATTTAATAATCTTAAATATTCTTTACAGCTATTCTTTGGGCTATTACAATCAGCTTTATGTAAAATTATCCATAATTCAAAAGCAAGATTACTATATGCTAATTTGAAACTGATTTGCTTTCCAAGATCTCCTGCTTTTTTCATATCGTTTAAATTTTTAAGAAAACTTTCTTTATAAGCCTGACCTTCATAATCAATTACACGATAGGCATCAGTTTTATATAATATCTTTTTGTTTTTTACATATGAGCAAGCATTATGACCAATAGTACACACAAACTTGACGTTATATTTGGCATAAATATTCTTATTAACTTGTTTTTGAAGCCAGTTTAGATACCTTTGCTCTGTTTCTCCTTCAACAAGAAAATGATATTCGATTGTTTTCTTTTTCATTTCTGATCCTCATCATTTGTAAAACCCTTCTCTAAATAGTGGAGAGAAATCTATATCCATTAGAGCACCATATTGATTGGTATAATAATTTTTCAAAAAGTCTTCATTTTTCCTTACGCTTAAATCTGACAATGTGAATAAAACGCTATTTTCTTCGTTATCACGTTCAACAAACTTAATCTCGTCTCTTCTAAAGAGACCTGAATTCAAGAAAATAGGATTATGTGTATTAAATATCAATTGAGCATTTTTTGTATTAATCTCATCGTTATGAAAAATGTTAATTATACTCATAATCGCCATAGGGCTAATTGATGCATCCAATTCATCCACTACTAGCGTGCAACCTTTTTTTACTGCATAATAAATAAAAGGAAATATATTTAGAAAACGTTCAGTACCAAATGATTCAAGAAATTGTATTGGTAAAAATGTATTTTTTTTCAAGACTGAGTATAATTCTCCCTCTTTCCCTTTTTTAGTTTTTATATATGCAATTGTATTTGATTTTACTCCAAATAGCTCAGCTATTTTCCCTGTTAATTTGTCTTGTTTTTGTTGAGGATCATCAATTATCATATTAGTTTTAACGCTATCTGCTCTATAAATAATCAGATATTTTTCTTTAAACCAAGTAAGAATCTTTTCAACAAATAATTGAGAAAAAATTACTTTAAAACCATTAGTTAAGAATAACTCCTCTGGGTTAAGACTCTTTTTCCCAATCGAAACCATCTCTTTATTAATTTCTATTGGTATAGAAGGCTCAATATTTTGAATGATCTTAATATTTCCCAAAGTTAATTCTTTTTCGCGTCGAAAAATACTTTGATTATTAACAATTAACTCCTCATATTTTATACTTCTCTTATAATCGTAATGAAGAAAAGTACCTAGATCAATATTAATAGCATATAGTATATTAAAATTATCAATAACGAAAGAAATAGAAAATTCAACAAGTTGTGCATCATGTATATTCATGTTTGGTATTAATTCAAGGAGCATAGATGCAAAATTAGGAGAAAGTGGCTCCTGCAAATTTTTGATATTCCCTCTTAAAATAATTGATCTCAAAACTTCCATAGCACCAATAATATTAGTTTTACCTGCAGCGTTTGGACCGTATATTACTGAGGAGCATAAACTTTTAACATCTTTATTATTTATTCGTTTATTTAAAATGCTATAATCTAACCCTTTTTGCTTTGGAGCAGGTATCATAGAAAATACTGCTTCATTTAAAAACGATTTAAAGTTCTTAACTTTAAATTCAAGCAACATATCTTTTTCCTCCATTTTGCAAGGTTATTGCAATACGTTCTCTAATTATATATATATTATTGCGAAAAGTCAATATGTTATACAAGATCTTGCAATAATGCTGCAAAATCAAATAAAGTATGCAGCGCTATAAAATACAAATGCTCTTCAGATAGAGCCTCTTTTACATGATTGATATTTATAAAAATACGCTAAGTTAAAAGTAAAACAATCCCCTACTCCCGATTGCACAATAATTCTTTTTGTAATTTGAAAACCAGAGCGCCAAAGTTTTTAAGCATATCCAATGCTTCCGGGCTTATATTTACAGAAATTACAGCGGTGGATAGTTCCTTATCTATTCTTTTTCGGGAGTTATATGATAAGGACAAGATATTGTGGATGGGTTTGTCAGTATAGATTTTCATACTAAGTGCCTCGCCCTTTTTAAGCAAATAAAGCAGAGCAAGCGCTATAAAAGGCAAACAAATAAAAATAAGGTATATAAAAAAAGCGAAGGCCAGCACTATACTAGCTACTGCCATAAGTAGTGCAAAAATAATAATACCCCAAGCCTTGTTATCTTTAAAATAGGAAGTTTCTATCGAATAGATAGCTTGCAAGGGTATTTCCTTTCTTTCAAAAGAGCGTTTGCCCTTAGATTCCATAATTACTCGTAGATTTGTAACAGTTAAGCTGGACTTGATTTCCTCTTTTTTAGACCTAGTACAGGCATAATTATAGCATTTAACTATACTCTCCAACTCTTTTGTGCTATCCTGCAGCTTTTCTTCTTGCTGTTCGGTAGAAACTTTAACTTCTTTTGGAACAACTTCTTCACTCATCTGACCATACCTCTTCTTCTTTTTTACATTATATTATAGCAGCTAGCCTTTTGTCAATGAGGGGCAACTAATATACCTATCAGCATAAAGGCATTAGTAATACTTGAATTTTTAGTTTACATTCACTTCTTTCTTTTCATAAGATATAACAAGGGCTTTTAATTGCGCCTGTGTTTTTTTAATGTTTTTCTTTACATAGTACGATAAAAATGATTTTTATGGAAAAAGAGTTAACAAAACTGCAAACCCATGGGAGTTTTGTTTGCAATTATTTTATAAAGGTGTGCTTTATGAAGATTAGCTTATGTATGATAGTAAAAGATGAAGAGGCAACTCTGGCACGTTGCTTAAACTCAATAAAAAGTGCAGTTGACGAGATAATTATTGTGGATACCGGCTCGCAAGACAGCACCAAAAGCATTGCATTGGAGTTTACCGATTTGGTATTTGATTTTGTTTGGATAGACGATTTTTCAGCAGCAAGGAATTTTTCTTTTTCTAAGGCAACAGGAGATTATATAATGTGGCTGGATGCAGATGATGTTATTTCTGCTGACAATTTGGCAAAATTGAAAAGTCTTAAAGAGGAGCTTCCAAGCAATATAGATATAGTTTATATGCTGTATCATGTTGGATTTGGAGAGGATGGCAAAGCTAATTATACTTATTATCGTGAACGGTTGGTAAAAAGGTGCCGTAGTCCTGTTTGGGTAGAGCCCGTGCATGAGGTTATTGAAATAAGCGGCGAGTGCAAATATTCTGATATAGCTATAGAGCACCGCAAAGTTAAGCTCAATCCAGTCGGTAGGAATCTAAAGATTCTTGAAAAAGAGCGGCTAAGTAAAAAGACGCTTTCGCCCCGACTTACTTATTATTATGCCCGAGAGTTAATGTATAACCAAAAGTATTTGGAGGCTATCCGATACTTTACACTATTTCTGGACGAGGGCAAGGGCAGTATTGAAGATTGTTTAAGCGCATGCAGGGATTTAGCGTTTTGCTATCAAATGCTACACAAATATGATGATGCGCTTGATGCCGCACTGCGCGGGCTGCGATATTCAGTGCCCAGAGCGGAACTGTTATGTAAAATAGGCGAGCTTATGGCAGCAAAACAAGACTATGCCAATGCGGAATATTGGTATCTTTTGGCATTGAACAGCAAAAAGCCCACGCTAATTCTGGGCTTTTTAGAAGAGGATTATTATGGGTACATTCCTGCGCTGGAGTTGTGTGTAATATGCTACAAATTGGGCAAAACACAAGACGCAATTAAATATAATGAGCTTGCAGGAGGCTATAAGCCCGCCTCTGCCGCTTATGCTTATAATAAAAAGTTCTTTGAGATAAGCAATAATAAGTCTTAAAATAGGAGGAAAATATGAGTTATATTATTAAAAATAATTTTGATTGTCAATTTGAAAAGCGGCTTTATGCTCTTTGCGGCAATTTTTGCGGTTGCGGCAATCGTACCATACGAGGGCCTATGGGACCTCCGGGCCCAAGAGGGCAAATGGGACCTCCCGGTCCAAGAGGAGCAACCGGACCAACCGGTGCAACCGGAGCAGCAGGCGGAATCGGTCCAACAGGACCAACTGGTGCAACTGGGTCAATAGGACCAATCGGCCCAACAGGACCAATTGGTGCAACCGGAGCAATAGGTCCAATCGGTCCTACAGGAGCAAATGGAGCAACAGGAGCAACAGGAGCAAATGGAGCAACAGGTCCTACAGGAAATACAGGAGCGACCGGTCCGACAGGTGCAACGGGCGCAACAGGTGTTACAGGCGCAATGGGTACAACGGGCACAACAGGCGCCATTGGTCCAGTCGGACCTACCGGCGCTATAGGCCCTACAGGTGCAACCGGCGCTATAGGCCCAACAGGCGCAACAGGTGCTATCGGCCCAATTGGACCAACCGGTCCAACAGGCGCAACGGGCACAACAGGACCAATAGGAGCTACCGGAGCAACCGGAGCAACAGGCCCAATCGGCGCAACAGGTGCAACCGGAGCAACAGGCGCGACAGGAGCAACAGGCGCGACCGGAGCGACAGGTGCAACCGGAGCGGGCGAGCCAGGTCCAACCGGTCCAACAGGTCCAACAGGTCCGGCAGGTTTAGCCGGCAGAGGCATAACAATTCCATTTAGCTCAGGAGAAATGCCTTTAGCTCTTACCTCTATTGCTGATGGGCTGGTAGGCATACCGGGGTATGTAGCATTTGGTTCTTCAAGCATGGATGTAAATGTGCTTACACCGGTAATTGATATGCTTGGGTTACCTAATATGGCTTTTACGGTACCCATAGACGCAACAATCACCGCTATAGCGGCAACTTTTATAAACACAGTTGCTTTGGCTCTTTTGAATTCATCGGTAACCGTTCATGCTCAACTTTATGCTTCAGCATCCGGCGGCAGCATATTTACAGCGTTGGCAGGAACAGAAATTTTATTGGCTCCCAGCTATAACGGCGCTACTGTTGCTCCCGGCACAGTGACAGCAGGACAACTTAATGGGCTTAGCATACCTGTAACGGCAGGCACTCGGTTAGTAATGGTCTTTTCGGTAACTGCCAGCGGCGTTACTCTTATCAATACCGTAATAGGCGATGCTTCCGCAGGACTGGTTATGAGCTAAAATAATCTTAAAAAGACTGCCCTATCTTTTGGATTTGCCCCTCCAAACCGCTTAACTCTCGGGGTTTACATCACTTAGGGCAGCTTTTTAAAAGCTATTAATACAATAACATCAGCCATTAGGCTGTATTTCGCCAAACGGAGTTTGCATTTCACCAGCCGATAGGCTGTATTTAACCACAGCCGCATTGAAGATACAGGTAAGAATACATTCACTTTGTGAATGATGAAATACAAGCGGCAGAGCGTTTAGGCTATATCTCGCCATAGCTACATTGAGAGACAAGTAGAATGCATTCACTTTGTGAATGATGAAATGCAAGCGGCTTTGCCGCTTGATGAAATGCACAGCCTTAGGCGGCTGTGATAAAAAAAGTACGCAAGTAAAGAATGCAGGTTTTTAATGATATTGGCTATGCCAATGATATTGACCTTAACGGTCAATGATATTTTTGCTAAAGCAAAAATGATATTACATTTTTCCTTAACTTGCCTTGAAAAGGCAAATATCATTCACAAAGTGAATATCATTGCCCAAGCAATATCACTTTTCCGAAGGAAAAATATAATTGAAAAGCCTCTGCAATTTTAGAGAATTGCAGAGGCTTTTCTGGCTCCTCAAGTTGGACTCGAACCAACGACCCTGCGGTTAACAGCCGCATGCTCTACCGGCTGAGCTATTGAGGAATAAAAAATCCGGCAATGTCCTACTCTCCCAGGGAATATCCCAAGTACCCTCGGCGCTAAAGAGCTTAACTTCTGTGTTCGGGATGAGAACAGGTGGGACCTCTTTGCTATTATCACCGGATATTGTTGAATATGCTCAGACGCACATTCACAACTGCATAACTACTTATTAAAGTACCTTTTCCACATTCTTTTAGATATTTGCTTAACCTGTAATATTTCTTTTTGATTAAGCCCTCGACCTATTAGTATCGGTCAGCTGAATACATTACTGCACTTACACCTCCGACCTATCAACCTTGTGGTCTGCAAGGGGTCTTACTATCTTACGATATGGGATATCTAATCTTGAGGGGGGCTTCACGCTTAGATGCCTTCAGCGTTTATCCCTTCCGTACTTCGCTACCCAGCTATGCCTTTGGCAAGACAACTGATGCACCATAGGTACGTCCACCCCGGTCCTCTCGTACTAGGGGAAGCGCCTCTCAAATATCCTACGCCCACGACGGATAGGGACCGAACTGTCTCACGACGTTCTGAACCCAGCTCGCGTGCCACTTTAATCGGCGAACAGCCGAACCCTTGGGACCTACTTCAGCCCCAGGATGTGACGAGCCGACATCGAGGTGCCAAACCTCCCCGTCGATGTGAACTCTTGGGAGAGATAAGCCTGTTATCCCCGAGGTAACTTTTATCCGTTAAGCGACGGCAATTCCATTCTCTACCGCCGGATCACTAAGTCCTACTTTCGTACCTGCTCGACTTGTCAGTCTCGCAGTTAAGCTCCCTTATGCCTTTACACTCTTCGAATGGTTTCCAACCATCCTGAGGGAACCTTTGAACGCCTCCGTTACTCTTTAGGAGGCGACCGCCCCAGTCAAACTGCCCACCTGACACTGTCCGCTGCCCAGATAATGGCACAGCGTTAGAAACTCAATAATTCAAGGGTGGTATCCAAAGGGTGACTCCACGCAAGCTGACGCCCACGCTTCCTAGTCTCCCACCTATCCTGTACATGAATTACCAAGTCCCAATATCAAGCTACAGTAAAGCTCTACGGGGTCTTTCCGTCCAGTCGCGGGTAATACGCATCTTCACGCATACTTCAATTTCGCCGGGTCCACTGTTGAGACAGCGCCCAAGTCGTTACGCCATTCGTGCGGGTCAGAACTTACCTGACAAGGAATTTCGCTACCTTAGGACCGTTATAGTTACGGCCGCCGTTCACTGGGGCTTAAGTTCGGTGCTTCGATTGCTCTAACACTTCCCCTTAACCTTCCAGCACTGGGCAGGCGTCAGCTCCTATACTTCATCTTGCGATTTAGCAGAAACCTGTGTTTTTGATAAACAGTCGCTTGGGCCTCTTCACTGCGGCCTGCTTGCGCAGGCTCCCCTTCTCCCTAAGTTACGGGGTCATTTTGCAGAGTTCCTTAACAATGGTTCTCCCGCTCGTCTTGCAATTTTCTTGCCGTCTACCTGTGTCGGTTTGCGGTACGGGCACCTGTCACCATATTTAGCAACTTTTCTTGCCAGCGTGAATTCATCTACTTCGCTACTATTTTTCACTCCTCGTCAGCAGCCAGCCTTAAGGTGTGCGTACTTCACTACACACCAGCCTCCTGCTTTGAACGCAGCTTTCCGTCACTGCGCCTAGACTATCCTTCTGTGTCATTGCTTCATTTAAATCGATTTCAGGCGGTACGGGAATATCTACCCGTTGTCCATCGACTACGCCTTTCGGCCTCGCCTTAGGTCCCGACTAACCCTGGGCGGACGAACCTTCCCCAGGAAACCTTAGACTTTTGACGCTGGAGTTTCTCACTCCAGTCTCGCTACTTATGCCGGCATTCTCTCTTGTATACAGTCCACGACCCCTCTCGGTATCGCTTCTGCCCGTATACATTGCTCCCCTACCGATATACATCTGTATATCCCTAAACTTCGGTGTACAGTTTTAGCCCCGATAATCTTCGGCGCACCCCCACTCGACCAGTGAGCTATTACGCACTCTTTAAATGAGTGGCTGCTTCTAAGCCAACATCCTGGCTGTCTTAGCATTGGCACATCCTTTACCACTTAACTGTAACTTTGGGACCTTAGTTGTAGGTCTGGGCTTTTTCCCTTTCGACAATGGGACTTATCTCTCACTGTCTGACTCCCTATTAGCAAGTATCCGTCATTCGAAGTTTGATAAGGTTCGGTAAGCCGTGAAGCCCCCTAGCCTATTCAGTGCTCTACCTTCGGTACTCTTAAAATAGAGGCTAGCCCTAAAGCTATTTCGAGGAGAACCAGCTATATCCGAATTCGTTTGGAATTTCTCCGCTAACCACACATCATCCCCGACTATTTCAACAGGCGTGGGTTCGGTCCTCCACAGTGTCTTACCACTGCTTCAACCTGTACATGGTTAGGTCATTCGGTTTCGGGTCTACGATATGCAACTAAATCGCTCTATTCAAACTCGCTTTCGCTTCGGCTCCGGTACTTAATACCTTAACCTTGCTACACATCGTAACTCGCCGGCCCGTTCTACAAAAAGTACGACACCACACTATTCAGTAGTGCTGTGTCTGCTTGTAAGCATAGGGTTTCAGGTTCTCTTTCACTCCCCTCCCGGGGTTCTTTTCACCTTTCCCTCACGGTACTATACTCTATCGGTCACTAGGTCGTATTTAGCCTTAGGAGATGGTCCTCCTATATTCCCGCCGGATTTCTCGTGTCCTGCGGTACTCCGGATACCCCCTGCCAAACCAACATTTCGCCTACGAGACTGTTACTCTCTTCGGTTCGGCTTTCCAGCCATATTCTGCTATGTTGATTAAGTGCATTTTGGGGTCCATAACCCCTTAGAACATTGCTGTCCCAAGGTTTGGGCTCTTTCCCGTTCGCTCACCACTACTTAGGAAATCGATTGTTTTCTTTCTCTTCCTCCAGGTACTAAGATGTTTCAGTTCCCTGGGTTCCCCTCCGCATACTATGTATTCATATACGGATAACGCATTGCTACATGCGCTGAGTTTCCTCATTCGGACATCCACGGATCGCAAGTCATTTGCACTTCCCCGTGGCTTTTCGCAGCTTATCACGTCCTTCTTCGGCGCCTAGTGCCAAGGCATCCACCCTACGCTCTTATTAGCTTAATCTCGTCAATTGTCTATATAATTTACTAACTAAAAGAACTTTGTTTCGGTTTTTCCTCAGCAAAATATCTCGTGAAATTTCAGTCGCTACTTTAAAAATTTGTATTACTTTCGCTTTCTTAGTTTCGTTTTAAGATATTTTTCTAATCTTTTTGTCTACTCTTTTTTTGTATCTATGCAGTTGTCAAGGTGCGGT
>Ga0265293_10007560_pt1 | contig 16634 bp, 12 predicted proteins | sample Munlanlewell138R_FD_192505 | JGI IMG/M metagenome (GOLD analysis project Ga0265293, IMG submission 192505) | Leachate microbial communities from a municipal landfill in Southern Ontario, Canada - Leachate well 138R | ecosystem: Engineered > Solid waste > Landfill > Unclassified | place: Canada...
AACAGCGAGATCGGAAGGAAGACCTTCCAGCCCAACCGCATGAGCTGATCGTAGCGGTAACGCGGAAGAACGCCCTTGGCCATCGAGATGATGAAGAACACGAAGCACACCTTGAGGACGAACCAGATGACGCCCGGAACCCAGGTGAACGGCGCAAAGTCGAAAGGCGGCAGCCAGCCTCCGAGGAAGAGGATGGTGGTGAGCGCGCACATCAGCACGATCGCCACATACTCACCGAGGAAGAACAGCAGGAAGGCCGTCGACGAATATTCCACCATGTGGCCGGCGACCAGCTCCGATTCCGCTTCGACGAGGTCGAAGGGCGGACGGTTGGTCTCTGCCAGCGCTGAGATGATGAAGATGATGAACATCGGGAACAGCGCCAGCCAGTGCCAGTCGAGGAAGCTGTTGGAAAGCCCGAGCCAGGTGCCGATGCCGCTCTGCTGCGCCATCACGATGTCGGTCAGGTTCAGCGAGCCGACCAGCAGCAGCACGGTGACGATGACGAAGCCGATCGAGACTTCATAGGACACCATCTGCGCGGCGGAGCGCAGCGCGCCGAGGAACGGATATTTCGAGTTCGAAGCCCAGCCGCCCATGATGACGCCGTACACTTCAAGGCCCGAAATCGCCAGAATGTAGAGGATACCGACATTGATGTTGGCGACCGCCCAGCCTTCGTTCACCGGAATGACGGCCCATGTCGCCATGGCCAGAACCGACGTCACCAGCGGGGCCAGAAGGAACACCGCCTTGTTGGCGCCGGCCGGAATCACCGGCTCCTTGAAAACGAACTTCAGAAGGTCGGCAAAGGCCTGAAGCAGACCCCATGGTCCGACCACGTTCGGCCCGCGGCGCATCTGCACTGCGGCCCAGATCTTGCGGTCGGCATAGAGGATATAGGCTACGAAGATCAGCAGGATGACCAGCAGCGCCAGCGACTTGGCCAGAACGATCAGCGCCGGCAGGATGTAGAAGGAGAAGAAGCTGTCGTCCATATCTTATTCCGCCGCCTGCTGGAAGCCGCCCTGCGCCAGCGCGGAGCACTCGGCCATGACGGCAGAGGCGCGCGTGATCGGGTTGGTCAGGTAGAAGTCGCGCACCGGCGACACGAAACCGGCCTTGTCGGTCTTGCCGCCGAGCTTCGCAAAAGCGGCAATGTCTTCCGCCGCGCCCGTCTCGATCTGGTCGATGCGGGCGAGATGCGGAAACTCGCCATAGAGCTGGCTGCGCAACTGCACCAGCGAATCGAACGGCAGCCTGTGACCAAGAACATCGGAAAGCGCACGGAAGATCGCCCAGTCCTCGCGGGCATCGCCTGGCGCGAAACCGGCACGGCTGGTCTGCTGCACGCGGCCTTCGGTATTCACATAGGTGCCCGACTTCTCGGTATAGGCCGAGGCCGGCAGGATCACATCGGCGCGGTGGGCGCCGGCATCGCCATGCGTGCCGACATAGACCACGAATCCGGCCTTGACCTTGTCCATCTCGATCTCATCGGCGCCGAGCAGGAACAGCACATCCGTGTTATCCAGCATCGAAGCGGTATCCCGGCCGCCCTCGCCCGGCACGAAACCGATATCGAGGCCGCCGACACGTGCGGCGGCATGGTGCAGCACGGCAAAGCCGTTCCACTCCGGTCCGACAGCATCCACCGCCGTCGCCAGTTTCGCGGCCAGACCCAGCACAGCAGCACCATCGGTGCGCGCCAGAGCGCCCTGCCCCACGATGATCAGCGGACGCTCAGCCTTTTTCAGCGCCTCGAAGAAGCTGCCATTGCCGTCGGCGATATCCTTGAGCGTCTCGGGACCGGCGCCGAGCGCTTCGTAATCATAGCGCAGATCGCCGAATTCGCCGATGACGCCGATCGGCAGCGGGCCGGCGCGGAAGCGCTTGCGGATGCGTGCATTCAGCACCGACGCCTCGAAGCGCGGATTGGCGCCAATGATGAGGATCGCATCAGCATCTTCGATGCCCTCGATCGTCGGATTGAAGATGTAGCTGGCGCGGCCGAGCGCGGGGTTGAGCGCCGTGCCGTCCTGACGGCAATCGATGTTGGCCGAACCCAGCGAGGTCATCAGGCGCTTCAGCGCATACATGTCCTCGACCGCCGCAAGGTCGCCGGCAATCGCGCCGATGCGCTCGGGCGAGGTCGCGGAAACAGCGTCGCGGATCGCGGCGAAGGCCTCGGCCCAGCTTGCCGGCCTCAGCTTGCCGTCACGGCGCACATAGGGCCGGTCGAGACGCTGCGTGCGCAGGCCATCCCAGATGAAGCGGGTCTTGTCGGAGATCCACTCCTCGTTCACCTGCTCGTTGATGCGCGGCAGGATGCGCATGACCTCACGGCCGCGCGTGTCGACGCGGATGGCCGAGCCGACCGCATCCATCACGTCGATGGATTCCGTCTTGGTCAGTTCCCACGGGCGCGCCTGGAAGGCGTAGGGACGTGCGGTCAGCGCACCGACCGGGCACAGGTCGATGACGTTGCCCTGCAGTTCGGAGGTCATCGCCTGTTCGAGATAGGTGGTGATCTCGGCATCCTCGCCGCGGCCGATCAGGCCAAGCTCGGAAATGCCGGCCACTTCCGTGGTGAAGCGCACGCAGCGCGTGCAGTGGATGCAGCGCGTCATGATCGTCTTGACCAGCGGGCCGATATATTTGTCCTCGACGGCGCGCTTGTTCTCGTGGAAACGCGAGGAATCGACACCGAAGGCCATCGCCTGGTCCTGCAGGTCGCATTCGCCGCCCTGATCGCAGATCGGGCAATCCAGCGGGTGATTGATGAGCAGGAACTCCATCACGCCTTCGCGGGCCTTCTTGACCATCGGCGTATTGGTGAAAACCTCGGGAAGCTGCCCTTCCGGGCCGGGGCGCAGATCGCGCACGCCCATGGCGCACGAAGCCTGCGGCTTGGGCGGACCGCCCTTCACCTCGACCAGACACATGCGGCAGTTGCCGGCGATCGACAGCCGTTCATGGAAGCAGAAACGCGGCACTTCCGCGCCCGCCGCTTCCGCTGCCTGCAGCAGCGTGTAGTGGTCGGGTACCTCGATCTCTTTCCCGTCGACCTTGAGCTTTGCCATTTCGCCTCAACCCCGCAGCCGTGCCGCGATCTTCATTGCCGGCGCTATCGAAGCCGCGCCCTGCCTTGATTTACTTTACCCGTTGCCCGTCTTGCAGCGCCGCTGCCTGCCCGACCCAGTCGTCGCGCCGGATGCGGCCGCGAAAACCGAGCGTGTCGTCCATCCACGCGATCTCGGCATCCGTCCATTCCGCAATCTGACGGTAAGTCCAGATGCCATAGCCATTGAGGACCATCTCAAGCTTGGGCCCGACACCTGCGATCGCTTTCAGATCATCAGGGGCGGACGGCTTGTCCAGCGCCTGCGGCTGATGCGTCTTCGCCGGTTCAGCAGCGACCTTCGCCGGACGCAGTGCAGCTTTGCCCGCAGCCGCCTTGCCATCGTCGTGCCCGGAAGCATCCTCGAAGGACTGGAACAGCTTCTGAGAAACCTCGCTCGCACCACTGAACGCGCCGAGCCAGATCCCGAAAGCCTGACTTGCCAGACCCAGCCCAAGCGCCGACGCAGCCGCCATTCCGGCCGCCGGATGGACGAGCAGGTTCACGGCGCTGGCCATCTCGCTCGGTATCATCTGTGGTGCGTTGCTCTGCATTGCCTCGAAGCTTTTCAAATCGGTCTGCACCGGCAGGGTTTCAGGCTTGTGCCTGCTCCTGCCGTCTGGCTGCGTTCCGGTTTCCTTTCCGTTCCTGCCTTGTCGTCCTTCAGCACGGCAGCCGCTTATTCCGCCGCGACCAGAACGGGTTCGACCCGGTGGGAGTTGCGGGTGAATTCGTCGATACGCCGCTCGATTTCCGGGCGGAAGTTGCGGATCAGGCCCTGCACCGGCCATGCCGCCGCATCGCCCAGCGCACAGATGGTATGACCCTCGATCTGCTTGGTGACATCGAGCAGCATGTCGATCTCGCTCTTCTGCGCCTCGCCGCGCACCAGCCGCTCCATCACGCGCCACATCCAGCCCGTGCCCTCGCGGCATGGCGTGCACTGGCCGCAGCTCTCGTGCTTGAAGAAATAGGAGAGCCGCGCGATCGCCTTCACGATGTCGGTCGACTTGTCCATGATGATCATGGCCGCCGTGCCGAAGGAGGACTTGCGCTCGCGCAGGCCGTCGAAATCCATCGGGCAGTCGATGATATCCTCGGCCTTGACCACCGGGCACGATGCGCCGCCGGGAATGACCGCCAGCAGATTGTCCCAGCCGCCGCGAATGCCGCCGCCATGCTTCTCCACCAGTTCGCGGAAGGTGGTGCCCATCTCTTCCTCGACCGTGCAGGGCGTGTTGACGTGGCCGACCAGCATGAACAGCTTGGTGCCAACATTGTTCGGACGCCCGAAGGACGAGAACCACGCAGCACCCCGGCGCAGGATGGTCGGTGCAACGGCGATGGATTCCACGTTGTTGACCGTCGTCGGACAGCCATAAAGGCCCATATTCGCCGGGAACGGCGGCTTCAGGCGCGGCTGGCCCTTCTTGCCTTCAAGGCTTTCGAGCAGCGCTGTTTCCTCGCCGCAGATATAGGCGCCCGCGCCATGATGAACGTAGATGTCGAAATCGTAGCCGTTCTTGTTGTTCCTGCCGATGAGCTTCGCGTCATAGGCCTCGTCGATGGCGCGCTGCAGGGCTTCACGCTCGCGCATGAACTCGCCGCGCACATAGATGTAGGCGGCCACCGCGCCCATGGCGAAACCGGCCAGCAGGCAGCCCTCGACCAGCGTGTGCGGATCGTGACGCAGAATGTCGCGGTCCTTGCAGGTGCCGGGCTCGGATTCGTCGGCGTTGACGACGAGATAGCTCGGACGGCCATCGCTGACCTTGGGCATGAACGACCATTTCATGCCTGTCGGGAAGCCCGCGCCGCCACGGCCGCGCAGTCCCGACGCCTTCATCTCGTTGATGATCCAGTCGCGGCCCTTTTCGATGATGCCCTTGGTGCCATCCCAGCAACCGCGCGACATCGCGCCCGCGAGCGATCTGTCGAAGCGACCGTAGATATTGGTAAAGATGCGATCCTTGTCCTGAAGCATCGTTCTTCCCTCAAACCGGCTTCTTGCCGAAGACGCGGATATATTCGTCCACGCCACCCTTGGCGAGCGCCTTGGCCTGCTTGACCCAGTCCTCGCGCTCGATACGGCCATGGAAGTTCAGATAGCCGTCAACCCATTCGCGCTCGGCCTTCTTCCACGCCGCGACCTGCGCGAAGGTGAAAATGCCAAGCTCATGCAGTACCTGCTCGTTCTTCGGACCGACGCCGGAGATGAGTTTCAGATCGTCAACCGTTGCAGGGCGGGCGATGCCGGCGGGCCGGTTCTTGTCGTCCAGCGATGGTTTTGCCGGCTTTGCAGATACGTTTCCAGCAGGTGCGGCAACGCTTGCAGCCTTTTCGCCCGCAGGTGATGCCTTGACTTCCGCCGGCGTCTTCAGAGCCGGGCTGGTCTCGGGCGCATCGGTCTTCGGCCGGGCGGCATTGGAGGGCGGAACCTCTGCGGCCGCGGCAGCTCCGGCAGCAGCCTTCGCCTCGCGATCGCGGGTCGATTTCAGAATCGCTTTCTCATCGGCCAGGGCCGTGAAACCACCAGCCGGCGCGGAGAAATAACGGTCGGTCTGCGGCCCTGTCGGCACGGAATCGCCCCTGCCCGCCTCGAACTCATCGATGATCTCGGCCAGACGCTCCGGCGTCAGATCCTCGTAGGAATCCTTGAAGATCATGACCATGGGCGCGTTCACGCAGGCGCCCTGGCACTCAACCTCTTCCCATGACAGCGTGCCGTCGGCATTGGGATGCAACTGCTCGTGATGGATCTTCGAGCGACACACATCCATCAGCTCGCCCGCGCCGCGCAGCATGCAGGGCGTGGTGCCGCACACCTGAATATGGGCGCGCGTTCCGATCGGCTTGAGCTGGAACTGGGTGTAGAAAGTGGCGACCTCAAGCCCGCGAATATAGGGCATGCCCAGCATGTCGCAGATGTTCTCGATCGCGGCCTTGGTCACCCAGCCATCCTGCTCCTGTGCGAGCATGAGCAGCGGGATGATGGCCGACTGCTGCCGGCCTTCCGGGTACTTTGCGATCCATTTCTGCGCGGCCGCAGCAAACTCCTCGTTGAAGGAGAATGCCGCTGGCTGGACGCTGGCTTCTGCGAGACGGCGGACACTCATTAGCGGTCGACCTCACCAAACACGATGTCGAGGGAGCCGAGGATGGCTGCAACGTCGGCGAGCATGTAGCCCTTGCACAGGAAATCCATGGCCTGCAGATGGGCAAAGCCCGGCGCGCGCAACTTGCAGCGATACGGCTTGTTGGTGCCGTTCGACACCAGATAGACGCCGAATTCACCTTTGGGCGCCTCGACGGCGGCATAGACCTCGCCGGCCGGAACCTTGTAACCCTCAGTATAGAGCTTGAAGTGATGGATGAGCGCTTCCATCGAGCGCTTCATCTCGCCGCGCTTGGGCGGAACCACCTTGCCATCCAGATTAGAGACGGGACCGGTGCTCTCCTTGCCCAGCAGCAGGTCGACGCACTGGCGCATGATCCGCGCCGACTGGCGCATCTCTTCCATGCGGATGAGATAGCGGTCGAAATTATCGCCGTTCTTGCCGATCGGAATGTCAAATTCCATCTCATCGTAGCACTCATAGGGCTGCGACTTGCGCAGATCCCATGCAGCACCCGAACCGCGAACCATGACGCCGGAGAAGCCCCATGCCCACGCATCCTCAAGCGACACCACGCCGATGTCGACGTTACGCTGCTTGAAAATCCGGTTGGGCGTCAAAAGCGCATCCAGATTGTCGATGGTTTTCAGGAACGGATCGATCCAGTTGCCGATATCCTCGATCAGCTTCTGCGGCAGGTCCTGATGCACACCACCCGGCCGGAAATAAGCCGCATGCATGCGCGAGCCGGAGGCCCGCTCGTAGAACACCATCAGCTTCTCGCGCTCGGCGAAGCCCCACAGCGGCGGGGTGAGCGCGCCGACGTCCATGGCCTGCGTCGTCACATTGAGGATGTGCGACATGATGCGGCCGATTTCGGAGTAGAGCACGCGGATCAGCTGGCCACGCCTCGGCACTTCGATGCCCAGAAGACGCTCCGCGGCCAGCGCGAAGGCGTGCTCCTGATTCATCGGGGCGCAGTAGTCGAGCCGGTCCAGATAAGGCACGGCCTGCAGATAGGTCTTGTGCTCCATCAGCTTCTCGGTGCCGCGATGCAAAAGCCCGATATGCGGGTCGACGCGATCGACCACCTCGCCATCCAGCTCCAGAACGAGGCGCAGAACGCCGTGCGCCGCCGGATGCTGCGGACCGAAGTTGATGTTGAAATTGCGGACGGAGGTTTCAGCCATTTACTGCTTCACCTTTTCATCGCCGGGCAGCACATAGTCGGTGCCTTCCCAGGGCGAGAGGAAGTCGAAATTGCGGAACTCCTGCTTCAGCTCCACCGGCTCGTAAACGACGCGCTTGGCCTCGTCGTCATAGCGAACCTCGACAAAGCCGGTCAGCGGGAAGTCCTTGCGCAGCGGATGTCCCTCGAAACCGTAATCGGTGAGGATGCGGCGCAGATCCGGATGCCCGGAGAACAGCACGCCATAAAGATCGTAGGTTTCGCGCTCATACCAGTCGGCGCCCGGCCACACTTCGGTGACGGACGGCACGATGGTCTCCTCATTCGCATGAACCTTGACGCGAATGCGCAGATTGCGGCGCGGCGACAGCAGATGATAGTTCACATCGAAGCGGTTGGCGCGCGCCGGGTAATCCGCACCCGACACGTCGATGATCGACACGAACCCGCAGGATTCGTCATCGCGCAGGAAACGCGAAATCTTCACGATATCTGCCGGCGCAACGGTGATCGTCAGCTCGCCATAGGCAAGCTCGCTGTGCAGGACCTCAACACCACCCCTCGATGCGATGTGGGCGGCAAGCTCTGTGAGTGCTTCACTCATATTTCATCACCGCTCGATCGTACCGGTGCGCCGGATCTTCTTCTGCAGGAGAAGAATGCCGTAGAGCAGCGCCTCGGCCGTGGGTGGGCAGCCCGGCACATAAATGTCGACCGGCACGATGCGGTCGCAGCCGCGAACCACCGAATAGGAATAGTGATAGTAGCCGCCGCCATTGGCGCAGGAGCCCATGGAGATCACATAGCGCGGCTCCGGCATCTGGTCGTAGACCTTGCGCAGCGCCGGGGCCATCTTGTTGGTCAGCGTGCCGGCCACGATCATGATGTCGGACTGGCGCGGCGAAGCGCGCGGCGCGACGCCGAAGCGTTCACTGTCGTAATGCGGCATGGCGGTGTGGATCATCTCCACCGCGCAGCAGGCCAGACCGAAGGTCATGTACATCAGCGAGCCGGTGCGCGCCCAGGTGATGAGAGCCTCAGTCGAAGTGACGAGAAAGCCCTTGTCGGCCAGCTCGTCGTTGATGCCGATGAAGAAAGGATCATCCGAACCGACCGGCTTTCCGGTACGCGGATCGAGGATACCCTTAGGCTGCGGCGCGACAAGCGTGCCGGAATCGCTGATCAATCCCATTCCAGCGCCCCTTTCTTCCACTCATATATGAAGCCGATGGTGAGAACGCCAAGGAACACCATCATCGACCAGAAACCGAGCATGCCGATATCGCCGAACGAAACCGCCCACGGGAACAGGAACGCCACCTCCAGATCGAAGATGATGAACAGGATCGACACCAGATAGAAGCGGATGTCGAACTTCATGCGGGCATCGTCGAACGAGTTGAAACCGCACTCGTAGGCCGACAGCTTTTCAGGATCGGGGTCGCGATAGGCCACCAGGAAGGGAGCCACGATCAGCGCCAGTGCGATCACCAGTGCCACGCCGATAAAGATGACGATCGGCAGATACGAACTTAGCAACTCGTTCATGCTGCAACTTTCCGTTGGCGGCGGATCCGCCTGAGACTAGCGCAGCCGGCCCTGTTACGGAAGCGTGACAGATTTGCCCTGGAACCTCTTCGGCCCCATGCTGCAACGCGGCGAGGGTTAGCGCAGGCGGATGGCCGAAGCAAGTCAAACCTTGTTCAAAACGCTGCACTGCACACTATCTGCGACAAAACTGATCATCTTTGATTTCCTTCACTTTTTACTCCACTTTTAGTCCTGACAGTATTCCCGGGGTTTAGCTGGTAGCGTGCAGGAATCGGGCTGCTGTAAACCATGACTCCAGATAGGCTTGGATCATATGAAGGAAACCATTTCCCCTGCCCTTGCACGACGCATTGCGCTGGCCGCGCAGGGCTTCGGCGCGTCTCGCGCAAAAAGTGCACCCGACCGCCGACACGTCTCCCGTGTCGTTTCACGCACCGCACTTTTCCAGATCGACTCGGTCAGCGCCGTGGTGCGGGCGCACTATATGCCGCTCTATTCGCGGCTTGGCCCCTACCCGCTTTCGCTGCTCGACGACGCGGCCCGTCCGGGAGCGAAGCGCCAGCTTTTCGAATACTGGGCGCATGAGGCCTCGCTGCTGCCGCTGGAGACCTATCCGCTGCTGCGATGGCGCATGGAACGGGCGGAGCGCGGCGAGGAGATGTATCGCGGACTGGCCAGGTTCGGCCGCGAGCGCGTGGATTTCATCGCGGAGATATTTCGCGAAGTTGAAACGCGCGGCCCGCTTGCCGCCTCCGACATGGACGGCCACAAGGGCTCCGGCGGCTGGTGGGGTTGGAGCGAAGCAAAGATGGCCTTCGAATGGCTGTTCTGGGCAGGAAGAATCACCACCGCCCACAGGCGCGGGTTCGAGCGGGTCTACGATCTGCCGGAACGCGTTCTGCCCCGGGCGGTCCTCGACCTGCCGGTTCCCTCTCCGGCGGATGCCCAGCGCGAATTGCTGCGCATATCCGCGCGCGCCCACGGCATCGCCACCGCCGCCTGCCTGCGCGACTACTTTCGACTTGCCGCGACGGAGACCGCACCGCTCATCGCAGATCTTGTCGAGGAAGGGGAATTGATTCCCGTCACAGTCAAAGGATGGGGCAAGCAAGCCTATCTGCATCGCGACGCGCGTCTGCCGCGCAGGATCGAGGCCCGCACCCTGCTCGCCCCCTTCGACCCGCTGGTGTTCGAACGCGACCGCACCGAAAGCCTGTTCGGCTTCCGCTACCGGATCGAAATCTACACGCCGGCCGAAAAGCGGCAATATGGCTATTATGTCCTGCCCTTTTTGCTGGGCGACAGGATTGTCGCACGCGTCGATCTGAAAGCGGACCGACCCGCCGGCATTCTGCGCGTCCATGCCGCCTATGCCGAACCCGACGCACCGCCCGAAACCGCAGCCGCACTTTGCGAAGAGCTGGACCAGATGCGCCAGTGGCTGCAACTCGATCACATGGAAATCACCCCGGCCGGCAGCCTCGGACCTGCGCTGGCCGCCATCGCCGCGCGTTGACAGTGCGACCCGCCCAAGCCTAAATCCCCGCGACGGTCTCCTCTTTCAAAGAAGGGGAGCTAAGAGGGAACGCGGTGAGGGATTTTTCCCGACTCCGCGGCTGTGCCCGCAACTGTAAGCGACGAGCCCTTGCCGGCAGCCACTGGGTCATCCCCGGGAAGGCGGCATCAGGGCGATGACCCGCAAGCCAGGAGACCTGCCGTCTGAACGAGAAAAGCCGCAAGCCTGGCGGGTGTCCCGGGCAAGGAGCGTATTTTGGACAGCAATCCCGCCGCCTGCGAAACCGGCCAGTCCGGCAACCGGACCAGCGACACCACGATCATCGTCTGCATTTCCTGTCGCGACGCCAGCGGCTCGGATACGCATCCGCGCGCCGGTGAGAAGCTGGCCGAAAACACGCGCCGCGCCGCCGCCGGCCAGCCAGTCGAGGTGCGCACGGTGGAATGCCTCGGCAACTGCAAGCGCCGCCTCAGCGCCTCCATCCTGCACGACGGGGCCTGGAGCTACGTCTTCGGCGATCTCGCCGAGGACAGCGGCGCCGATCTGGTGACCGGCGCCTGCCAGCTGGCCAGCGCCGGGGACGGAAAAATTCCGTGGCGCGGCCGCCCCGATTCGCTCAAGCGCGGCCTTGTCTCGCGCATTCCTCCCCTCACCCTTCTGAAGGACCAATCATGACCGCAAACGCCACCCGCGTGCCCTGCACCGTCATCACCGGCTTCCTCGGCGCCGGCAAGACCACGCTGATCCGCAACCTGCTCGAACAATCCGCAGGCAAGCGCCTCGCCCTCATCGTCAACGAATTCGGCGATGTCGGCGTCGATGGCGAAATCCTGAAAGGTTGTGGCATCGACACCTGTCCCGAGGAAAACATCGTCGAACTGGCCAATGGCTGCATCTGCTGCACGGTTGCCGACGATTTCGTGCCGGCGCTCGACCAGATCCTGTCGCGCACGCCTAAGGTCGACCACATCCTGATCGAGACCTCCGGCCTCGCGCTGCCGAAGCCGCTGGTGCAGGCCTTCCAGTGGCCGAGCGTGAAAAGCCGCGTCACCGTCGACGGCGTCATTGCCGTGGTCGATGGCCCGGCCCTTGCCGAGGGCAAGGTCGCCTCCGACATGGACGCGCTCGCCGCCCAGCGCGCAGAGGACGAGTCGCTCGACCATGACGACCCGATCGAAGAGGTCTTCGAAGATCAGGTGGCCTGCGCCGACCTCATCATCCTGTCCAAGAACGACCTGCTCGACGAAGCTGGCGCGGATCGCGCCCGCAGGATCGTCGACGCCCATATCGGGCCTGCGGTGAAGGTGGTCCCGTCCGAGCACGGCAAGATCGATCCGTCGATCCTGCTCGGCCTCGGCCTCGCCGTCGAGGACGACATCGAAAACCGCAAGTCGCATCATGACGGCGTCGGCGATCACGAGCACGACGATTTCGACACTTTCATCGTGGACGTCGCTTCCGTCACCGATCCCGAGGACCTCGCCCGCCGCATCGCCGCCGCCGCCGAGCAGCAGGACGTGCTGCGCGTCAAGGGTTTCGTGGAGGTGGTGGGCAAGCCGATGCGCCTGCTGGTTCAGGCTGTTGGTCCGCGCGTCAATCATTATTATGATCGCGCCTGGACGGCGCAGGACGAGCGCCGTTCGCGGCTGGTGGTGATTGGCCTGAAAGGTCTCGACCAGCCGGCCATCGAGAAGATTCTGGCGGGCTGAATACGGCAGGCGCGCCGCTCATCAGGATTGAACGATGCACATCCTGACCACCACCTCCGCCTCGCTCGATGACATCATCGAGCCGGTCGACCTGCGCCAGACGCCGGGCGAGGTGGTGGCGCTGTCCTTTACCGACAGCGATCTGGCCGCCCTGGCCTCCGCGTGGAAAGCCGACGCGGATCGCCTGCCTTCAATGCGGCTGGCGGCCCTGCGCGACCTGCGCCACCCCATGTCGGTCGATCTGTGGGTGGACAGCGTCGCCAGCCACGCAAAGGTCATTCTGGTGCGGCTTCTGGGCGGCTATGACTGGTGGCGCTATGGCTGCGACCAGCTTTCCGCCATCGCTCGCGCCAAAGGCATCAGGCTGGCGCTGCTGCCCGGCGAATGCCGCGACGAGGACGAGCGGCTGGCGCAGGCTTCCACCCTGCCCCGCAACGAGATTTCCCTGCTGCTCGGCTATTTTCGCGAGGGCGGCCCGGCCAACATGCAGGCGCTGGTGCGCCGTCTGGCAAGGCTGGCCGGCCATGAGGCCGAGGCTCCGCCCCCCACGCCGGTGCCGCGAGCCGGCTACTACGAGCCCGGAACAGGCGTGGTCGAAGCGCCGCAACTCACGGACGACAAATCTGCTTCCGTCGTGCCGATTCTCTTCTACCGTTCCATGCTGCTGGCGAACGACATCGCCCCCATCGATGCGCTGACGGTGGAACTGCGCCGCACCGGCATCGCGGCGGTGCCTGTCTTCGTCTCCAGCCTGAAAGACGCAGCTTCCCTCAGCTTCGTCGAGCAGGCAATCACGGCTCTGCAACCGACGGCCATAGTTACCGCCACGGCTTTTGCCTCAGGCGCCGAGCCGGGTGCGGAAACCCTGTTCGACCGCACCGGCATTCCCGTGTTTCAGGTGGTCGTCGCCACGACGAAACGCGAGGCATGGGAAAGCGGCCAGCGCGGCCTTGCGCCCGCCGACCTCGCCATGCACGCAGTGCTGCCGGAACTCGACGGTCGCATCATGGCCGGCGCGATCTCCTTCAAGGCGGAGGCGGATGCCGATGCCGCACTCGGCCTGCGCGCCAACGTCAACCAGCCGGTGCCCGATCGCATCGCGCAGGTGGCACGGCGGCTTTCCGCTTTCCTGCGCCTCAGCGTCACGCCGCCGGCCGAGCGGCGTATCGTCATCCTCATCCCCGACTATCCCAGTGCGCCCGGCCGCACCGGCTATGCGGTGGGTCTCGATGTGCCGAACAGCGTGCTCGCCATGCTGCACGACCTGAAGGACGCCGGCTATGTCATTGACCGGATTCCGCAATCGCCGCGCACACTTCTTGACCTGCTCGACGGCGGCGCTCACGGATTGACCGCAGAGGATTACAAGACACACTTCGGCCACCTGCCCGCCGAGGCACGCGAGGCCGTAACCGGCGCATGGAGCGAACCCGCAGGCCCCGGCTTCACCTTCCGTGCCGCCAGCTTCGGCAACGTCACCGTCGCGCTCGCCCCGGATCGTGGCCGCTCGGAGGACCGGAGAGCCGACTATCACGACCCCACCCTGCCCCCGCGCCACGAACTGGTCGGCTTCGGGCTGTGGATGCAGAAGGGGCTCGATGCCCACGCCATCGTCCATGTCGGCGCGCACGGCACGCTGGAATGGCTGTCGGGCAAGACGGTGGCGCTCAGCGAAACCTGTTTCCCCGAGATCGTCACCGGCCCGCTGCCGGTCGTCTATCCGTTCATCGTCTCCAATCCCGGCGAGGCGGCGCAGGCGAAGCGGCGCATCTCTGCCGTCACGCTCGGCCATCTGCCGCCGCCGCTCACCAGCGCCGGACTGGACGAGCATCAGCAGAAGCTGGAACGTCTGGTGGACGAATATGCGCAGGCCGACGGGCTCGACCGCCGCCGCCGCGACCGGCTGGCGAAGCTGATCGTGGAAACGGCCTCAGAGACCGGGCTCGCCGTCGAGGCCGGCGTGACCGGCACCGATGCGCCCGACGAGGCGCTGCGCCGCATCGATGCCTGGCTGTGCGACCTCAAGGATTTCGCCATCAAGGACGGGCTGCACATCTATGGCCGCGCTCCGGCTGACGAAACCGATCCGCTGCGCCTGCAAAGCGCGGAAACAGAAAAATCCGGTCTTCTCGCCGCGCTCGATGGCCGTCACGTCACCGCCGGCCCGTCCGGCGCGCCGGCGCGCGGCCGCACCGATGTGCTGCCCACCGGCCGCAACCTGTTCACCGCCGATCCGCGCACCATGCCCACCCCCACCGCCTTCGACCTCGGCAAGGCGGCGGCCCATGAGGTGGTGACGACCTATCTGCAAAGCCATGGCGACTGGCCGCGCGCGCTGGTCATCGACCTGTGGGGCTCGGCCTCGCTGCGCACCGGCGGAGAGGAAATCGCGCAGGGGCTGGCGCTGATGGGCTGCCGTCCGCAATGGGATGCCGCCACCGGCCGCGTCACCGGCATCGAGGTGCTGCCGCCGGTCGTGCTCGGCCGCCCGCGCGTCGATGTCACCTGGCGCATTTCCGGCCTGTTCCGCGACATGTTTCCGACCCAGATTACCCTGATCGACGCCGCCGCGCGCGCAGTCGCCGCCCGCGACGAAACCGACGACGAAAACCCGCTGGCCGCCCTTGCCCGCGCCGGGGGCCGCATCGGCCCGCGCATCTTCGGCTCTTCGCCCGGCACCTACGGCGCGGGCATCGAAAGCCTGCTTGCCAGCGGCGACTGGGACAGCCGCGAGGAAATCGGCCGCGCCTATCTCGACAGCGCCTCGCACGCCTATGGCGGCGCAGAAGGCGAAGGCGTGGCCGCGCCCGGCGCTTTCGCGGAAAGGCTGTCGGAGGCCGACCTGCTGGTCCACACCGGCGACGATCCCGGCCGCGACATTCTCGAAGGCTCCGCCGATGTCGCATTCATCGGCGGGTTTTCGGCCGCCCTTGCAGCACTTGGCCACAACGCCGATGTCATTGTGCTCGACACCACTGATCCCGCAAGGCCGAAGCCACGTTCTGTATCGGAGGCGGTTTCACGCGTGGTGCGCGCGCGCGCTATCAACCCGCGCTTCATCGCCGGCCAGATGCGCCACGGCCCGCGCGGCGCTTCCGAGTTCGCGGAAACCGTGGACCGTCTGATCGGCTTCGCTGAAACCACACACGCCATTCCGGGCGCGCTGATCGAGGCCGTTCACGACGCCTATCTGGGCAATGAAGACGTGCGCGCCTTCCTGCTGCGCGAAAACCGGGAGGCGGCAGCGCTGATCGCCGAGCGTTTTCTCTCCGCCCGCCGGCGCGGCCTGTGGCACCCGCTGCGCAACGCGATAGACGACGACCTTGCGGCCCTCATTGCCGAGGCACGGCAGGTGGCGGCATGAACGCCTTCGCCAGACGCGGCGCGTGCCCCGCGCTCTCCACGCCCATGCAGACCGGCGACGGCCTGCTCGCCCGCCTCAACACCGTTGCTGGAGGATTGTCGCCCAAGGCACTGACGGGACTCTGCGAATCGGCGCTGCGCCACGGCAACGGCATCGTCGAGGTGACGGCACGCGGCTCGATCCAGATCCGCGGCCTCACGCCGCAATCCGCGCAGGCGCTGGCCAGAGATGTCGATGCGCTGGAGATCGATGTGCGCACCGGCGTGCCGGTCGAAACCGGCCCGCTGGCCGGCATCGACGCGCAGGAGATTTCCGATCCCCGTCCGCTGGTACATGAAATCCGGGCGGCAATCGAAAAGGCCGGCGTTAGTGCACGGCTCGGCCCCAAAGTTTCCGTGGTGGTGGACGGCGGCGGCCGCGTGCCGATGGACGGCGTATCGGCCGATGTGCGTCTCACCGCATGCGGCGACATGGCAGCATGGCACCTTGCCATCGGCGAAACTGCCGCGAGCGCCCGGCCACTCGGCTTTGTCAACGAGGCACACGCCTGCGCCGTAACCATCCTGATCCTCCAAGCCATCGCCGCCCTGGGCCGCGAGGCAAGGGCGCGCGATCTGGACGCGCATCATGTCGCTGAGAGAATGTTCCTCTCAGGCCAGCCGGCCATCTCCCCCACAGGTAGGGAGAAAAGCGGCTTGAATGCAGGTTCCGCATTTGCAGCGTCGGAGACTGGCGAACGCGCTTTTCAAACTCTGGTCTCCTCTTGTGTGGAAGAGATGGCCGGCAAGCCAGAGAGAGGTAATCCTCAAGCCCCGCCTACAAACACTCCCATCGCCACGTTCCCGCTGGTGGACGGCACATACGCCCTCGGCATCGCCCTGCCCTTTGGCTCTATGCCGGCCGAAAACATCGTCGCTCTGGCGCAAGGCGCGATTGCGCTCGGCGCAACCGAAATCCGCCCCGCCCCATCCCGCGCGCTGCTGTTTCCCGGCATGAGCCTCGACGCCTGCGAAACCCTGCACGATGCCGCCACCTCTCTCGGTTTCATCACCGATGCGTGCGACCCGC
>Ga0265293_10007563_pt1 | contig 16629 bp, 14 predicted proteins | sample Munlanlewell138R_FD_192505 | JGI IMG/M metagenome (GOLD analysis project Ga0265293, IMG submission 192505) | Leachate microbial communities from a municipal landfill in Southern Ontario, Canada - Leachate well 138R | ecosystem: Engineered > Solid waste > Landfill > Unclassified | place: Canada...
ACCAGGGTTTCTACAGGCTTCTTTGTCTTGGCGATGATTTCCGCTACCTCATGGAGTAAGACCGATTCACAACCTAAGGCTACCAAGATGATACCTGCGACATTTGGATTACTGCCAATTGCGCCTAGGATGGCGGTCATTTCTTGATTGCTGACTGGATCCAAAGTGCAACCATGGGTGTGGGGAATACCGATCACTTCGGGAACTTGTTTTTCAATTTGCTGGACAACGGAGTTCGCGCAAATAACCATGGGTAACACAACGATGTGGTTACGAATACCTACCGAGCCATCAGGATTGCGATAACCCATAAATGTCTTAGTCATGACTAGCATCCTCCCTCAGAAGTTCTTTGCCACGCATGCTTCGGACATTGTGGGCATGAACATACTGGCCTTGCCTAATCGTCTCTATAGCACTACCAATGGAGTACCCATACTTCATGACAGCTTGCCCCTTTTCGATGGTACAAAGGGCTATCTTGTGACCCGCAGGAACAGATTCAACGGCTTCGAACGTTCTGCCGCTTCCAGACTCGTGTGCGGGCACAGTGATGCAATCACCAACTGCGATGTCTCTGAGAGCCACTCCCACATTATCCACATTTTGATTTAAAATGAGAATTTGACTCATATGCTTCGTCTCCAATCTCTCGTTCATTCTAGCAACTGGCCGATCTTTAGGCCGATTTGCAGATTTAGACGGTCATTACTATTTAGGACATCAAGCCCAGTTACCTCGTTAATTCGTTCGATACGATACCGCATCGTATTGTAATGGACAAAGAGCTGATCGGCCGCCTTCTGCAAACTACAATCATTGTCAAAATAAGCGATCAGCGTCTTAACAAGCTCTGCCTTATGCTCTTTGTCATAGGCATCGAGCCTGGCAATCGTGTCTTCGTAGTAGTTCTTCAGCTCGGTCTCTTTATCAAACTCACAAAGGATCCGGTAGACCCCTAGGTCGTCGTAATGCCAAATGGCGCTACCCTTTGTCAACATACGTCCGTACTTCAGGGCGCTTGTTGCCTGTTTTTGTCCCTCAGCGAGCTTCTTAATGTCCCGATTAAAGCGGGATATACCGATAGAAACGGTGAGATCCCCTAGGGAGGCATGGATCTTTTCTTGTAGCATCAAGGCAAACTCCATCGTTTGCTCCTTAACTCGCTCCTCAGAATCATGGCTATCCTGTGGCTTTAAAATGAGGAAATTGTCACTTTGCTCGTGAATGATCAGTCCCAAGTTTTGTGCCCTGTCCAGCTGCGCGATGGTATTATAAAGACGCTCCAGTGCATCTTGCACATAACCCTCATCAACGCCATTTTCTATATAGTGCAAAGATAAATCATCAATGGAAATAGCTAGGACACTATAGGCATCGCGCAAGACCCAATCCACATAAGCGGCTTGTTTCCTAGCGGAGGCCACGTCCCGGAAATTCCATGCCAGGAGATCCTGGGTAAAACGACTCTTAAAACGGCGGTGCACTTCTTTTGTATTAAAGGTGATCATTGTACGTAGAGCACACATAATGGCGGCCTGCTCAATGGCAATCTCGTAATAAAGGTCCCTCTGAACCGATTCTCGCTCAACCGCCACAATATATCCATTTACCTCGTTCTCTACGATAATGGGACAAACACATACCTCGTGGGAGGTACCATCGAGCTTGATCCAACTAATTGTGGAGTTCTCCATTTCGGCAGAGTAGTCATCCCGATAGCGCCAATCCCAAGTGTTCATTAGATCAGCGAGCTTGTCCTTGATCACTTTCGATTCGTCGTCCCAACCTACAGCATAGCGATTGTTTTGATAGTCCAAAATCACCACTGGACTCTCAATCAAGTCATAGAGGACCTGACAGATCTCTGGAAAGCCGCCCTTCTCGAGCAGGGAGAGACTGAACTTGCGATAGATTCTCTCGCCCTGCAAAATGAGTTGTGTTTGGCGATGCATGATTTCCTCATGAATGGCATTAATAATGTCAACCCAAGCCGCTTCAAAGGGAATCACGATAATGGGCAAACCCAATTCGCTACTCAGAGTGATGATACTTGAGGGTACTTCGTCAATAAACCGGCGGAGCTTGATCCCCAATCCTGCAACGTTGGTTCGAGCGAGATCGCCAATCAAGGTTTCCAACGAAAGTGGATTGTCCTTCAGGCTATAACCACTGGTGATGACAAACTCATTGCCAGTCAGCCAGTTTACGATGTCTGGTGCATCCATGACTGTAACCGCGCTAATCGTTCGCTCTAGGCCCACATCTCCAGTGAGAACTTGCGACTTCCGCAGAGGAGCTAACTCTAAAGCCTCCCTAATTGTGATCGTCATGCACTCTCTCCTTTCTGACTGCCTCCTTCCTGGACAACATTCAACGCAGCCTGGACCATTACCTCCACTCCAAAGCCCAAGACACCCTCATCGATACTGTATCTCTCATGGTGAATGGGGAAGGTCAGGCCCTTCTCTTCGTTACGCGTGCCCACAAAGAAGTAGAGTCCAGGAATCAGACGCTGATACTCAGAAAAATCTTCTCCAGTCATGGTTGGTGACTCAAGATCAACCAAAGTCGCGGGATCCCAGGAGTTCATGACGGTGGAACGGAAACTTTCCACTAAGCGTTCATCATTAAATGTCTGATAGAAACAACGCTCAAACTCCAGATCACAACTGGCATTATTGCCCTTCACAACGGCATAAACCTTTTCCTCAATGCGCTGCAATACATGGGACCTTACAGTCTCATCCGCTGTACGGATCGTTCCTGTTATTTCCACGCGATGAGGAATAATATTGAATGCGGTTCCCCCATGCACTGAACCAACGGAGATAACCACAGGCTCTGTAGGAGCGGTTTCACGGCTGACAATTTTCTGGAGACCCTCGATCACTTCCGCTGTAATTGTAATGGGGTCTACTGCTAGGTGAGGTTGTCCACCATGTCCACCAGAGCCAGACAAGGCGATGTAGAAGCGATCTGCAGCGGCCATAATCGTTCCCTTACGGACACCAACGGTACCAGATTCAAGCTCTGGCCAAATGTGCATACCTAAAATCGCGTCCACAGTTGGGTTTTCTAGGACGCCATCGTCAATCATGGCCCTAGCCCCTCCTAAGCCCTCTTCTGCCGGTTGAAAAATCATCTTAATATTCCCTTGAATACTCTCTCTAAGTTTGGCGAGGACATAGGCTACACCAAGACCTACTGCCATATGCCCGTCATGTCCACAGGCATGCATAACACCTGGATGTTGTGAACAAAATGGTAGATCAGTGGCCTCTGAAATGGGTAGAGCGTCCATATCAAACCGTAGCCCAAGGGTAAAGTCTCCACCATTATCTAAAAACCCAACAACACCTGTCTTGCCAACACCCCTTGTTACTTCATAACCCCATTCTTCCAACAGTGCTGCAATCTTCTGAGCCGACATGACTTCTTCAAACCCCAGTTCAGGGTATTGATGAAAATAGCGGCGCCACTCAATCATCTGAGGTATGACTTCCAGTACATGTTTCTGAACTGAAGTGAACATCCCTAACCATCTCCCTGCTTCCATTCAATAGTCAAGAAACGTGCTGGAGCAGGAAGTTCAGACTCCAGCACGCATCCATGCTACACTTGATCTCCAGAGGGATAGAGCAAAACAGACTCGACTCCCTTTAAGACTGATAAAACTCCGAGTGCCAACGCATCGAGTTCCTCTCCACCAGGGAAGATGAGAACTTCCGCAATAAAACGCACCCTCTTGATGATTTTCTCTAACACTACCTGCGAATGTGCAATGCCACCACTAATGCAAATGGCATCAACTTGGCCCTCCAAAGAGGCTGCTAGGGCCCCGATATACTTGGCAACTTGATAGCAGTAGGCATCCAAGACAAGTTCTGCCTTTTCATCGCCGCTTTCGACCATTCTCTCCACTTCCCGCAGGTCCTTGGTTCCTAGATGGGCGTAAACCCCACCTTGCCCCGCTAATTTCTTTAGCATGTGCTCTTTGGCCAGGCCTGAGTAGCAGAGCTCCATCAATTCGATGGAAGGAATTCCACCAGAGCGTTCAATGGCCATAGGGCCTTCCTTATCGGAGTTGTATAAATCGACCATCCTGCCTCCAAGGTGGGCACTGACAGATCCGCCCCCGCCTAGATGTGCGACAATCAGGCGGCTCTGGTCGTATGACTTACCAAGCTGTTGGGCCGCCATCTTGGCTACCATCTTCATGTTCAAGGCATGAGAGAGGCTGGTTCTTGGGATGGTAGGTATACCAGAAACCTTAGCAATGGGCCACATCTCATCGACGGAGACCGGATCCACAACATACACTGGAACATCATGACCCTTAACTAAATTCCACCCGATCAAACAAGCTAGGTTCGAAGCATGATCCCCTTGGAAACCGATTTCGGCGTCATGACGCATAGCATCATTTACTGCATAAACACCACTTGGAATGGGCTGTAGTCTGCCACCCCGAGCCGCAATAGCATCGAGAGACTCGATGGCTATTGCAGCTTCAGCTAGTACTTGGCGGACTACTTCTTCCCGGTAATCCAGTTGGTCGATGACCAGGTTAAACCGTGCAAGTTCCTCTAGGCTATGTTGGATGTCCTTAGCGTAAACGCACCGTTCACCCTCATATAGGCCAAGCTTGGTTGATGTTGAGCCTGGGTTGATAGCCAGAATACGAAAGTCCTTGCCTGCAGACATTAGAGGACTTCCCTCAAGATCGCGTCAAAGTCTTCCTTGCTCAGCACATCGCGCTTGATGCGACCCTTTTCCTTGATTTTCTCTACGAGTACATCCAACTGCTCGTCTGTCACCGTCACATTTAACTTGTCTAGATAGTACTGCACGCTTGCCTTACCACTGGAGCCACCAAGGACAATTTCAATGTCCTCCCTCCCTGTTAATTCAGGCAGATATGGTGTCATAGCCGATGGAATACCACTGTTTTCCATTTTCTCCTTGGCATGAACGACTACACCAGACTCCAACCAGAAGAGTCTCTTACCCGAGACAGGCTTGTTGGGCGGAATGGTAATGCCGGTAATTCTCTCGACCATCTTCGTGATACTATCAATCTTGGAAATATCTACGCCAGACTTAATATTCAACAGAATTTCTAATGCAGCAGCCACTTCTTCTGTAGCAACGTTACCTGTTCTCTCACCGAGACCATTAACGGAGGAGTGAATACCGTCAACACCAGCATAGACCGCAGCCAAGACGGAACCCATTGCCATACCAAACTCATTGTGTACGTGGAACTCCACGGGTACGCCCAGTTTCTTGAGTTCGGAGATGGCCTTGTAGACTGCCATGGGCGATGCAACACCAAAACTGTCTGTGTAGACAATGGCTTCTGGTTGGGCCTGCTCTACAACAGCGGAGTAAACCTTTTTCACATAGTCTAGGCTAGCTCTAGTAACATCCCAGCCCATAAAGGTGGTGTTTAGACCGCAGTCTTTTGCGTACTTAATATGGTCAACAATACGCTTGATAAGCTTCTCTGTATCGACATCATAGGCATACTGGCAGGTGTAGGGATTCACTGCATGTTCTACGACGATCGATTTGACTCCACACTCTACCGAATAGTCGATATCTTCTTTCTTAGCCCGGGCAAAGGTCACGATATCGGCCTGGAGATCCATTGCCACCAAGCGCTTAATAGCACGGCGAATGTCTTCAGAAACGACTGGCATACCGACTTCAATTCTCTTCACGCCAAAATCGTTCAACGCTACGCCAATCTCTACCCTTTCATCCTCTGTCCAGTTCAAACCACAGGTCTGCTCACCATCACGCAAGGTGACGTCGTGGATGTAAATGGACTTGGAGGTTTCGGGCCCTGCAACTTCGAAGTTGACTGGAGAAACCCACTTCTTGTCACTAAAGTAGGGTTGGCCCTGCATAGGCATATCCATAAGTTCTTTAAGCTTCGTCATATCTTTATACCTCCTAAGTTTTTATGACTTCATAATCGGGAATGTGAATCCCCCTTCAGGTATAATCCATACCTTGGAGTCGTCCTGAAGATCAGCACAAGCCTGATCAATAGCCTCCTGCAAGGTTGCAGTTGGCACGACACCCATTTTAGCTACCATTGCTGCATCACAATCTGTGACGACATATACTTTCCTGGATTGAGCAATGGTATAGATGAGATAGGCAAGGTAGCCTGGAATGGAGAAGTTCGCCTTGAGATTGTGATAAAACTGCTCTGATGTCTCATTGTCATACCAACCAAAGAAGTCATCAGAACCGGGACCGTCCTGAGCCTGAATCAAGAGAATCAGGGACCCGCCCTCTTTCGTCGCTAGACCAGCATTATAGAATGTCTTGCTGGCTTGATATAACGAGATATCGTAGGGAAAACCTCCACAACTCGCTACAACTAAGTCACCCTGTTCTGCAAAGGGTACTCCATAAATATCGTTGACTAGTTCGCAACCAGCCAGCCATGCATCAAGCCAATGTCCGGTGAAGAAGTCAACGATTTCATTTTGCGGATCCAGGACCGCATTTACAAGAAAATCAGGATTGACTAAGGCTGCGGCCTCTACCATGTCCTCGTGAAGTGGATTGCCCTCTAGTTTGTTGGATCAATAGCAGGATTGATGGCGATCTCAGTCGGATGCAAAGTATATAGGTGATTGTGCTCCACCGTCTGTCTACCTGCTACACCGGGGAGAATACTCTTGCGGCCCCCGCCAAAACCGGCCATGGCATGATGAATGATGCCACCGGTTAAGATCACGCGATCCGCTTCAGCAACTCGGCGGTTGACATACACCGCGTTTTCACGCGAGGTTGTGCCTACATAACTCAGCCCGTCTGGGTCGTCCGCATCATGTTCGACCACTTCGTACTTGGCAAAGATCTCCTTACCAACAATTTCTTCAAGCTCCGCCTCGGTCTGACTGCGATGACATCCACGAGCAATCAGAATGCAAATATCACTAGGCTCAATGGAGCACTCCTCTAGATAGGCTAGAATCGTGGGCAAGTAATCTCTCGTTCGATTCCAGAGGCGAGTAATGTCACTAACCAAGATAACGACACGTTCACCAGGTTTTACAATCTCATTCAAAGCGGGACCCTTGGTAGGATGATTCAATTTCTGCCGTAAATGGGCGGAAAGGTCAGTAATCGCCGCCTTGCATGGTTTGGGAAGGAGTTCTTGGCAATTGCTTAAGGGAAGCTTGCCTTTGACAATCTCTCTACCATACTTCAGATTTAGTTCCAATGAAACCCCAGCTTTCTAGCTCTTCTTAGTCTATCAGCGGAAGTATTTCAGCACCTTCGTGAATTACGTTTACAGTTGCGCCTTCGCCCAAGCCCGCTAGAGCTTCGGAAACCGCTCGTTGGAGCTCACTTGGGTCATAACGCTTAAAGCCCATCCACTCTACCTGTTCATCGGTAAGTCCGTCTGTGACTAGCTTGATTTGGGCATGTTGCTTGACAATGGCTACGGCCAGTGCACCAGCAGCGCCGATCTTGTCTTCAACTGCTCCTTGGTCCAAAAGGGCTATGATTTCTTCATATCCTTTGGCCATAAGGGTGAGAAACTCCAAGTGTTCTCCTGGCCCTTCTAGAGCTGGTGTAACCAGGATAATCGTTCCTCCACGCTTCACTGCCAAGTCCGCAGAATAGAGGGCTTTGCCAGCTTGCCAGAAGTTAAGATCGGCGGGAAACGAACTAATCACGACCAAATCCGCGGGTTGAAGGGATACTCCGTAGACCTTCTTGGCCACTTCCACACCCGCGCGGTGGGCTTGTAGTGGATCGCCAGCAACAAGACCGACTACCCTTTGCTCGGCATCGAGAATCGCATTGACAATGAATTTCAATCCGGCCCTAAGGGCAATATCATCGATCTCTTTACGTACCGGGTTATCGATATTACCCAGGGTAATCGATTCATCCTTGGTAATCATGAGGTGTGTTGCAATTGTCGTTTCTTCACCGCAGACACCTGGCTGAATGATCTTACCCCCGCCTGACCAACCACAATAGCGGTGTGGTACAATGGCTCCTACTGCTAAGACCAATTCAGCATCAAAGACCATTTTGTTAATCCAGATCGGTGTACCATTTTTGGTCTCACCAAGATGCACCAGCTTTTCTTTGTTGTCAAACTCGTGATTGTAAACTGGCACAGAATTGTAAACCTCTACTCCAACCTTTTCAATGAGTTCTTCCTCTGTCATGGGTCGATGAGAGCCACCGGCGATCAAAATGGAAATGTTCTCGCGGCCCACACCCGCTGCCCCCAGTCTCTCAAGGACTGAAGGCAGAATTAGGTGAGCGGGCGTTGGTCTCGTATTGTCATCACAGATGATCAGAACCGACTTGACTCCCCGGGCAAGCTCTTCTAAGGGGATACTGCCAATGGGTTTGTCAAGGGCTTTGTCTAGGTCCCCCGCCAAGTCAATCTCAGGTAGAGTATTGAGGTTAGCCTGCGTTACAGGATGATTAGAGCCGAGTTCAAAGCGAACACTCTCTTTGCCATAGGGAAGTTCGAATGTTTGTACCAAGACTTTCACCTCTTCTACTACCGATCAATTTCTAGGACAGCACCCTTATTTGCAGATGTTGCAAAGAGCTCATAGAGACGGAGAATACCCTTGCGAATCTTGAACGGTGGACGCTGCCAAGCAGCACGTCGTTCAGCCAGCTCTTCGTCTGTTAGATCTACATGAACGGTCCGGGCAGGAATGTTGATGGAAATGATATCGCCCTCTTGCAGTAATGCGATGGGGCCTCCCTCAACGGACTCTGGCGACACATAGCCCAATGCAGGTCCACGGATCGCACCGGAGAATCGTCCATCACTGACTAATGCCACGGAACCAGCTAGATCTTTACCCCAGAGGGCTCCAATGGCCGTGGTCATCTCGCGCATGCCTGGTCCACCTTTGGGTCCTTCATTGCGAATTACAAGAACGTCACCAGGCTTGACCTTATCGGCATAAATGCCCTCTACGGCCTCTTCTTCAGACTCGAAAATGCGAGCAGGACCTGAGTGAACCATCATCTGTTCGGAAACAGCAGACTGTTTTACAACAGCACCGTCAGGTGCAAGATTTCCTCTTAAGACCGCGATACCACCTTGGGCATGGAAGGGATTGTCCATGGAACGGATGATACGGGAATCAATAATCTCAGCCTTAGCAATGTTTTCCCCCAATGTCTTGCCTGTAACGGTCATCACGTCTAGGTGCAGAAGCGACTGCATTTCTTTCATGAGTGCAGGAATGCCACCAGCCTCGTTGAGTTCGGGAACGGTAAAGGTGCCCGATGGAGTCATGGGTGCTAGGTGAGGCGTGGAACTGCTGAGTTCATCGATCTTGCTGAGAATGTCAAGATCAAGTTCCATTTCTTGGGCCAAGGCAGCCAAGTGCAGAACGCAGTTTGTAGAACCGCCAGTAGCCGACAACACCCGAATGGCGTTATCAATGGACTTCTCGTTAATGATGTCATGGGGGCGGACATTCTTCTTCAAAATGTCGACAATGGTCCTGCCCGCCTCTTCGGCCAAGCGATACTGCCTGAAATCTTGGGCTGGAATCGTGGAGCATCCGGGCAAGGTTAGGCCTAATGCTTCCATGATGATCCCCATACTATTTCCGGTAACCATAGAGCCACAAGCACCAGGTGTTGGGCAAGCGTTTTCGATAAAGCCATCTAAGTCTTCCTTAGACATTCTACCTGCATGATAGGCTCCAGCGGCCTCAATCAGCTCTGTCGACCCGCCGCAAATGGTGACGCCTTTGTAGGTGCCAGCAAGCATGGGTCCCCCATGAATAAAGATGGCTGGGATATTGAGCCTAGCGATGGCCAAAAGCATACCAGGTACGATCTTATCGCAGGTGCCGATTAAGACCATGGCATCAAGTTGGTTAGACTCAATGGAGACTTCAACGGAATCCGCGATGATATCCCGCGAAGGTAAGGTGTAACGCTGGGCATCCTTGTTCTTGACAAAGGCGCCAGATAATCCATCACAAAGTGCAATTGTATTAAACTCCAAGGGTGTTCCGCCGGCGTAGCGAATGCCCTTTTTGACATAATCACTTATTTCCCGAAGATGAACATGGCCAGGAGACAACTCACTCCAAGAGTTAGCAATACCAATAATCGGCTGCTCCATCTCCTTATCGCTCAAGCCTACTCCCTTTAAGAGAGCACGTTGCGGCGCTTCTGAGACAATGTTACGGCTACGATATTCCATATTATTCCTCCTACTAAGCTTGATCCGACTTCCTCTTGACACCCAAATATGAATCCTTGACAGCTTCGTCCTTCTTCAAATCTTCTACTGAGCCATGTAGTGCGATCTCACCCTGGGCAATAATGTAGGCGTAGTTGCTCACCGCCATAGACATATAAGCGTTTTGCTCAACTAAAAGAATGGTGATGCCCCTTGCCACAAATTCCCGCAACAGGCCGAAAATCCGCTTTACAACAACGGGAGCTAAACCCATGGAAGGCTCGTCAATCATTAAAAGCTTAGGTTTGGCAATTAACGCTCGAGCTGTGGCCACCATTTGTTGCTCGCCGCCGCTTAAGGTGCCTGCTAATTGCTTTTCTTTACCCAATAATTCGGGGAACATTTCAAAGCACTCGGCAATCTCTCCCTTGATATTGGAGCGATCTTGGCGTGAATAGCTACCCACTTCAATATTCTCCAGTACGCTTAGTTCACTAAAAACCTGGCGTCCTTCAGGAACATGCACGATCCCCCGCTGAACGATCTCATTTGGTGGAAGCTGGTGAATGGGTTCCCCCATAAACTCGATGCTACTATTCTCATCGCCCCGCAGTAAACCGGAGATGGCTTTGAGGAGAGTGGTTTTTCCGGCTCCGTTAGCCCCTAAGACGGAGACAACGTCACCTTGTTTCACTTCCAGGCTCACCTTTTTGAGGGCAGGAATGTCACCATAGGAAACTGATAAATTTGTTACCTTTAACACTAGGCTTCCTCCTTCCCGAGATAGGCCTCGATAACTCGCGGATCCGCTTCGCAATCGCAGAAGGGTCCTTCGCAGAGTTTCTGACCATAGTTCAACACAACGCAATGGTCCACAACGGCTTCAACGAGTTCCATGGTGTGCTCAACAAGTAAGATTGTAATGCCTTGCCGCTTTACGTTCTCGATGATTTCCTGCAGGAAGTTGAACTCTTCGCGGTTCATACCGGCAGCTGGTTCGTCGAGGAGAAGGAGCGATGGTTCTAGGGCTAAAGCACGGGCAATCTCAAGACTACGACGGTAGCCATAGGGAAGACTGTTCCCGAGCTGATGATAGTGCTGTTTCCCCAGGCCCACGATCTCCAAGAGCTCCTTGGCCTTGGCTTCTTCACGGGCATTTGCTGCTTTTAGCTTCGGGGTTGAAAATACCGCATCCCAGAGACTTGCACCATAGCTGGCGTGCCGAGCAACGAGGACCGTCTCAAGCACGGTGAGTCGTTCAAACAAACGAATGGTCTGGAACGTTCTAGCGATTCCACTCCTAGCGATCTTGTGCTTATCTAGGTTCGTGATGTCCTTCCCGTCAAAGAGCACTTTACCGCTTGTTGCTTTGTGTACGCCTGAAACAACATTAATAAAGGTTGTCTTACCAGAGCCATTTGGGCCGATCAATCCAGTGATCGAACCTTTCTTGACACTTATATCCAGATTCGAGTTGGCGGTAACGCCTCCAAACGCCTTGGTCAATCCCTTCGTTTCCAAAATGTTCATTCGCTACTACCACCTTTTACATCGTCTCTTCCGCCAAAGATCTTGTTGAAACCCTTTTCCAATAAGGGAGCAAGACCATCAGGCATGAACACTACGATCATCAGAATTATGAAAGTTGCTGCCATCATATAATAGGTCTCCCAACCAGGGAAACGGAAGAGCTCTGGCAGGAATGTTACAATCGGTGCACCAATTACACCGCCGAGTAGATGCCTCAAACCGCCGGTTACAGCCATACCAACGAACTTCGTTGATTCCGCAAAGCGGAAGCTTTCTGGACTGATAAATCCCGAGAGATGAGCATAAAAGGCCCCAGCTAACCCAGCAAATCCTGCGGAAATGCCGAAGGCTAGCAGCTTGAAGAAGCGAGTGTTGATGCCGCTACATTCCGCTGCCAGTTCATCATCACGCATAGCCATAAAGGCCCGGCCGATAAAGCTATTGGTGATTCTCCTAATAAAGAGATAAAGTAGGGCAATCGTTACGACTAGTAAATAGTAAAAGTGGGTGTTGTTAAACTTCGTTCCAAACATCCTGATTGGAGGTATATTAAATACTCCTAAAGCGCCATTGGTCACCTTCTGCCAGTTAACGATGATGACCCAGACAATGTGACCAAATGCGATCGTTGTCAGCGAGAGAAAGAACCCGCTTAGTTTAAAAGATGGAACACTCAAAAATACACTACATAGGATACACACGAGAACTGCTGCGGCAAATCCCAACCAAATGGGGAAACCTAGATTCAACACAGTCAGCGATGATGTATAGGCACCAATCCCGTAAAAGGCTGCATGGCCTAGGGAAATCTGTCCAGCAAACCCCACTTGGGTAACCAGACCCATCGCAATAATGGCATGGATCAAGCTACGATTCATGATGTAAACCTTGTAGGTATCCGTTGTGAGTAGTGGATAGAGCACGACGAATAAAGCAATGATTGAAAAACCGATCTTTCTCCTTTGCATAACCTTGTCCCCCCAAACCTACATTTTCTTGAAAAGCCCTTGTGGTCTAGCAATCAGGAAAAACACCAGTAGCACAAAGGTAATGACATCTCGATAGGAAGAAGAAATGTAAAAGACGGAGAAGTTCTCTGCCAATCCGATCAACAAACCTCCAACAAGAGCGCCAAACGGATTCGTAAGCCCGCCAATTACCGCTGAAGCAAAACCTTTAATCCCGATAATTCCTCCACCGAGCTCAACAGAAACGAAGTAAATGGGAGCCAGTAGTATCCCTGCAATGGCTGTGATGCCCGTACTGAGCGCAAAGGACAGTGCAGTCATTTTTCCGACGCCAATTCCCATCAACGAGGCTGTGTCCTTGTTCTGAGCAGTAGCCCGCAGAGCTTTACCTGTAAGCGTTCTCTTAAAGAAGTAGTTCAAACCAATAACAAGGGCCACTGTGAACGCCAACACCCAGAGGGAGTGATGCTGAATGGCAACGCGGCCAATTCGCAAAGGGTTCATAGGACTGCCAAAAATGCTCGGGAAAGGATATGGAACCCCACCCCAGACTACGATAACTAGGTTCAGCAGGAAGATGTTCAGCATCATGGTGGCGACAATAAACTCAAGGCGCCCACCCTTTCTGCCCATAATCTGCTTGTAAACGACTCCCCTCAGGACAACAATGCCATACAGGGCTACTAAGGAAACTGCTAAGACAAAGGCGATGATAATGGGGAAGTTCCACATAACGTTAAAGGTGTAAAAGAAATAAGCTCCTAACATTGCGGACGATATATGAGCAAAGTTGATTAATCCCGTTGTCTGCCAAAAAAGACATACGCCGATACCGATGACCCCATAGAGCAGTCCCATAGCCATACCTGAGATAGAGTTTTGCAACACCATCTGTAACATTTTACCACCTCTAGCAATCTATGACTTTTTCAGGCTGTAATGAGGAGGAGAGCCTCAAGAGGATCTCCTCCTTGTTTTTGTCTAGTACTTTTCAATGATTTTCCAGCCATCGCCTTGGAATTCGGAGATCAGGCTGAATCTGGAAAGGTTGTGTTTTTCGTCAGTAACGAGTTCACCTTGCAAGCCAACGTATCCGGAGAAGTTCTCGAGCTCTTGACGCATAGCATGCTTGTCAAATCCTACCCGTTCGATAACCTCTTTGATTGCGTAAACGCCATCATAGTAGGCTTGACCTGGGTCACTTGGTAGACGGCCATAGCGTGCTTGATACTTCTGAACGAATTCCTGGACTACAGGGTTGGTATCTTCTGGTGTGAAGCTTTGAACTGCGATAACGCCCTTTGCTGCCTCAGGAGCTAGGTCGGTAAATGCTGGAACGCCCCAGGCGGTAAAGCCAACGATGGGAACGTCAACGCCCATTTGACGCATTTGACGTACAAATACTGCTGCTTCGGATTCGTGGGTTAGACCCATGATGGAGTCAACACCTGCACGTACCATGTTAAGGAGTTGGCCGGTTGCATCTACGTCACCTTCGCGCATTTGCTCAACAGCAACTGGCTCAATTCCGTGCTCTGCAAATCTAGCAATGATTACGTCACGTGCGCTTGTGCAATAGTCTGTTGTTCCGTAGATGATACCAGGCTTCTTGGAGCCGAGTACTTCAACTGCATAGTCAGCTTGATTCTCTACTCTGACTTGGTCGTCTGCTCTTAAGCGGAACAGCCATGGGTTTCCAGTTCTGTCATAGCCGAGGGATGGAGAAGTAGCTCCAACCATCATCAAGGTTTCGTTGTCAGCAGCAACTTGGTGTACTGCCAAAACGGAGCTGCTCATGTTAGGTCCAAATACTACGTCTACTTTGTCGTTTTCAATGACTCTTTTTACTACGTTAATAGCTGTTGCAGGAGCAGCTTCGTCATCATAAACAATAACTTCGATTTGTCTGCCTTCGATTCCACCTGCAGCGTTGATTTCATCAACGGCAAGCATCATTGCTTCTCTAATGTAATCACCAAGGATGGAACCTGAACCGGTAAAGGGAGCAACCAAACCAAACTTAATTGTTTGGGCGCCTGCGACACTACCTGCCAATAGAGTTACTACGAGAACCATTAACGGAAGAACTTTAAAATATTTACGCATCCTTTTACCCCTTTCGTTTTATACCTCTAGACCAACCCTACTAATACAATCCTCGAAACACCCCTCCTCTCACGTTTGCGTGCGTTTTTTCACATACGCTAGCAACAAGCAATGTTTTTACGTCTATTTTCGATTCATAACTAATTTCAACAAAATAAGATGTTTTCCTTTGTTACATCTTCCAAGAGAAAGGGTAATTACCTGTAAGTTTCTACAACAAATGGAAGGAATAGCCACCTCATTGGTGAGGTGGCTATGAAGCCTAAAGCCTTTTCTGTGCGTATTTACAACTTTCGTACTAGATCGAGAATCTGAATTGTAGCAAACTACAACTCCACAGCAAAATAGGACTGTGCATTGTTAAAACAGATGTCTCTGACCATGCCTCCCATCAAGTCGAAATCATCGGGCGCCTCGCCATTTTCCACCCAGGTACCCAGTAAATCGCAAAGAATCCTGCGAAAATACTCATGACGGGTGTAGGAGAGAAAGCTCCGGGAGTCTGTCAACATACCCACAAAGCGGCTGAGAAGACCAATGTTGGCTAGCGCGATCATCTGTCGAATCATGCCATCTTTTTGATCGTTGAACCACCAACCAGAACCCAGCTGCATTTTACCAGGAATCCCTCCACCTTGGAAAGAGCCTGCGATTGTAGCCAAGAGCTCATTATCGATGGGGTTGAGAGAATACAAAATGGTCTTCGGCAACTGGTTAGTCTCATCGAGCTTTGATAGAAAGGCCACGAGATCTCGACCATACACCCGATCATCCATGGAGTCAAAGCCCGTATCAGGGCCTAGGAGCCTATGCATGCGGGAACTGTTGTTACGTATGGCAGAAAGATGGAGCTGCATGACCCATCCTCGCTCTGCGTATTCTCTACCTAGAAAGACAAGGACTTGTGTCTTAAACTTTGCTACTTCTTCTTGACTAAGCTTCTCCCTTGCTAGAGCTCGTTGCAGGATGTTTGTGGCTTCGTCTTCGGTCCCTTCCCTATACACAATTGGATCCAAGCCGTGATCAGACAGGGCGCATCCCATACTAGAGAAGAACTCCATTCTCTGGGTCAACGCTTCCTTGAAATCTGCAAATGTTCGAATCCTGTCACCAACAGCTTCTTCGAGCCCTTTGATCCATTGGGCAAATCCTGGCTGATCAAGATTGAAGCTCTTGTCCGGGCGGAACGTCGGATACACCTTGACCCCAAAGGCACGATCTTGAGCCAAGGCTTGGTGGTATTCTAGAGAGTCTGTGGGATCATCTGTCGTGCACAGTCCCTTGACATTAGATCTTTCGATTAGGGCCCGAGCACGGAAGTCATCTTGCTGCAGAAGATGATTACACCTCTCCCAGATGTCTTCCGCTGTCTCTTGCGAGAGCAGGGAATCAATCCCGAAGTAGCGGCGTAGTTCGAGGTGGGTCCAGTGATAAAGGGGATTACCAATACAGGCCGGCATCGTTTCAGCCCACTTGAGGAACTTCTCCTTATCGCTGGCATCACCAGTTATATACTTTTCCTCAACACCATTGGCCCTCATGGCACGCCATTTGTAGTGATCCCCTCCTAGCCAGATCTCCGTAATATTCCTGTATGTCTTGTTCTCAGCAATTTCCTTGGGACTCAAATGACAATGGTAGTCAAAGATGGGCATATCCTTGGCAAAGTCATGATAGAGTCGTTCGGCGGTTGGATTGGTCAGCAAAAAGTTCTCGTCCATAAATCCTTTCATCCGTTTCCCTCCACAATCTACGTACTTTGCGAAAAGCCCGCACTCCCATCAAGGCGTACGGGCGGTCTTTACCTAG
>Ga0265293_10007564_pt1 | contig 16628 bp, 14 predicted proteins | sample Munlanlewell138R_FD_192505 | JGI IMG/M metagenome (GOLD analysis project Ga0265293, IMG submission 192505) | Leachate microbial communities from a municipal landfill in Southern Ontario, Canada - Leachate well 138R | ecosystem: Engineered > Solid waste > Landfill > Unclassified | place: Canada...
TGCCGTCGACAAGGGCAATCTGGAATGGGCCGAATCGCTGATGCGCGAACACCTGAAGAAGGCAGGCGGACTGTAAACGACCCGCGCCTCGGCGGGGCGCAACACAGCCCGGGACCCCGCTCAGAACGCCGGCGACTTCTCCGGTTCCGGATTTGAAGCGGAAAGTCCCTCTGCCTTGCGCAGGGCGGCAAGCAGAGCCGCAACCAGCGGCGTGTGCGGCTCGCGCTTCGGCACCACCATGCCCACCATATGCTGCACCTGCGGCTCCACAATGGGGATGCAGTGGACCGATCCACCGAAATCAAGCGCCGTGGCGAGGTTGAGCGGCATGATCGACGACCATATGCCGGTCCGCACATGTGACAAAAGCACCACCATGGAGTTCGATTCCAGCGTCGGGCGCACCGTAAGGCCGGTCTGCGCCAGATGGCTGTCGATGATGCGCCTGTTCTGCATGTCTGGCGTGAGCAGGCACAGCGGCAGTTGCGCGACCTCGGCCCAGCTTATCGTCCTGCGCGCCGCCAGCGGAGTGCTGCCCGACACGACCAGATGGTAGCGTTCGCTGTAGAGCGGCACGGTGATGACGTTGCCGAGCGGCTCATGGTCAATATAGGTGATGCCCGCATCGATATCGAAATTGCCGAGCATCGACAGGATCTCGACCGAGGTGCGCGACAGCACGGAGAAGCTGACGCCGGGATGCTTTTCGTGAAAAGGCGTGGTGATGCCGGCGACGATGGCGAGCGCGGTCGGAATGGCCGCGATGCGCAGGCGCCCGGAAAGCCCGGCACGCGCGGCGCGCATTTCCTCCTGCAGCGAGCGCGTGTCGGAGACGATGCGCCGGGCCCAGGCCAGCACCTGCCTGCCTTCCGGCGTCAGCCCGCGAAAGCGCGAGCCACGCTCGACGAGCATCACCCCCAGCATTTGCTCAAGCTGCTTGATGGCGAAGGACAAGGTGGGCTGCGTGACGCCGAACTGCTCGGCGGCACGGCCAAAATGCTCCTCCCTCGCCAGAACCATGAACAGTTCCAGCCGTTCGACCAGCATCGCTTCCCACCTGATGGCCACAGCAATTCCGGCAACAGCGCGAAGCGGAATTGCATCGGAACAATGGGGTGGAGCTTTTCGCAGTTCGGAGAGAGCGGAAAAGCTCCGGCGCAAGGCGCGTTCTCTCAACATACGATCCCGGCGTGGAAATCACCGCGCCGGGATCGGCCGTTCAGATCAGCCGAACAGGGCTGCGGTCTTTTCCAGCGTCACCCACACGCCCCACAGGATCGGGATGCCGACGACCGCCCAGGCGAATGCCGCCTTTGCGTCGAAGCCGCCCTTGCCGATGCCGAAGGAACCGGTCGGCCCCGCATTGGCTGCCGCAGTCTTTGCCTGCAGGCTGGCGACCTCTTCGTCCGACATGTACCATTTCGCATCCAGCGGCCGGACCATCATGTTGGCAATCAGGCCGATGACGAGCATACCGCACAGAATGTACATGGTGAAGTCGTAGACCTGCTCGCGCGGCACGCCGGCGGCGATCTGGAACTCACGGATGTAGTTCACCACGACCGGGCCGAGGATGCCGGCGGTTGCCCATGCGGTCAGCAACCGGCCATGGATGGCGCCGACGAACTGGGTGCCGAAGATGTCGGCCAGATAGGCGGGAACGGTGGCGAACCCACCGCCATACATGGACAGGATGATGCAGAAGATGCTGACGAACAGCACCTGATTGCCCATGCCTGCTGCCGTGGGCGCCATCGCATAGAGCACGATGCCCAGAATGAAGAACGTATAATAGGTGTTCTTGCGGCCGAGCTTGTCGGAGAGCGATGCCCAGAAGAAGCGCCCGCCGATGTTGAACAGCGACAGAAGCCCGGCGAAACCGGCCGCGATGGCGGCGATTGCCGCGCGCTGGCCGTTGTCCAGCTCGGTGAAGGAAAGCTCGGGCAGGCCGATCAGGCGGCCACCGAAGATTTCCTGCAGCATCGGCGACGACATGCCGATGACGCCGATGCCGGCCGACACGTTCATGCACAGCACGATCCAGATCAGCCAGAACTGGCGGGTCTTGTGCGCATCGCGCAGATGCACGTGGCGCGTGGTGATCATGCTCTGCTTCGCCGATGCCGGCGGGGTCCAGCCTTCCGGCCTCCAGCCGTTCGGCGGGATGCGATAGCCGAAGGCACCGCCCATCATGAACACGAAGTAGATCGCGGCCATGACGAGGAAGGTCTGCCACACGCCCACGGACGTGTCGGACTGGAAGTGGTTCATCAGAATGTCGGCCAGCGGAGCGCCGATCATGGCGCCGCCGCCAAAGCCCATGATGGCCATGCCGGTCGCCATGCCGCGCCGGTCGGGGAACCACTTGATGAGCGTCGACACAGGCGAGATATAGCCGAGACCCAGACCAATGCCGCCGATGACGCCCGCGCCCAGCCACATCAACCAGAGCTGGTGGGTGATGATGCCGATGGCGGCCAGCACCATGCCGCCGCACCAGCACATGGCCGAGACGAAGCCGGCCTTGCGCGGCCCCACCTTCTCAAGCCAGCCGCCCCAGATCGCGGCCGAGCAGCCGAGAAGCACGAAGAACAGCGTGTACATCCAGCCGAGATCCGACACGCGCCAGTCGCAGCTTGTGGTGAACAGCGCCGAGATCAGGCTCATGTCGGCGCAGACGACGGGCTGGCTGACGCCGATGGCGCGCGACAGCGGCAGCCAGAACACGCTGAAGCCGTAGGCCATGCCGATGCAAAGATGTATGCCGAGTGCGGCCGGCGGCACCAGCCACCTGTTGAAGCCCGGCTGAGCGACGATGCGCTCCTTGTCGAGAATCCCGACATCGCCTGTAAATGTTTCACTTGCCGTGGACATGAAGACCTCCTCCGTCCCGCCGGATCCTGTCCGTGCGTCGTCCTGCTGTTACCCGGGCGCGCTTTGCGTCCGCTGATGGACGCCGGCGCGCTCCCAACCACTGACAGGCATCGGAACCATCCGAATGCGGACTCTTGCTTTCCGATCCGATGCCCCCTCTTCCTGCGCGCCGCTTTGCCTGTGCGGCGCTGCCGGCCCCTGCCCCAGGGCAGCCGGCCGTATGCACATCCCTCCCGTTCCATTGCCGGCAAATACCAAGCAATGGCCGTGCCAGTTGGGCCGCCCCAATGATTTCAAATGCTTATCGACTGAGAGGAATCGTCTATGGACAAATTGTCCTTTTGGGCCGGACAATTTGTCCACCCTGTCGGCCGCCCCAGGTGTGCAAGGAGAGCCTGAACCTTCCGGGCTGGGTCAAAACCCGGAAGCAAAGAAGGCTCCGGTTGAACCAGAGCCTTCGGAATACATCATGAAAATCCGGGAAGAGAAAGAGGTCAGCGGGCGCGCCGGCGTTCGGAAGCCGGCTGGAAAGCCAGCCTTGCATGATAGGCGCAGTAAGGCCCGGATTCTCCGGCCTCATTTCCGCAGAAATGAAAGTCTTCCGAAAGCGGATCGCCGTTCGGCCACTTGCAGGTGCGCTCGGTGAGCTGCGTCAGGTCGAGGCGGCGCGAGATCGGCACCACGACATTGTCGGAAGAGCGCAACTGCTGGCGCGCCACCGGCTCGGCATCGAACTGAACCTGCAATGCGGTCGCACCGATGGTCGGGGCAGCGCTGCGCGCCGGAGCGGCGGCACGAACCGGCTTGGACGCGGCAGGCGCCGAAGATGCCTTCTTCTGGCGGGCAGGAGCAGCCGTCGTGCGGCCGCGGCCCGACAGCTTCAGGCGATGCACCTTGCCGATCACCGCATTGCGGCTGACGCCGCCAAGCTGCGCCGCGATCTGACTGGCGCTCAGCCCTTCGGTCCACAATTTTTTCAACAGTTCTACGCGCTCGTCAGTCCAGTTCATAAGACTGCACTCCTTTGCATCGCACGGATCCCGGACTCCCTCTCCGTTCCGGCAAAAGCCGGTCGGGCACCACATCTATGTGGATGATTGGAATAGCCGCACGAAATCTGGTTATTTCCGGCCCATGATTACAATATGCATGGACTCGGTGACAAGAGTCCCGGCCAGAACCCGAATCAGTTTTTAGGGTTTTCCCCAACTTGACCCGTTTTCAAGCCGAAATGACGCCGCGGAACCGGCGGACTGAAAGGGCTTCGTGAAACGACCTTTCCATTGACAGTCTCCCCTTAAATCATGATAAGCGCTTGGAGCCGCCGCATGGCGGCTTTTTAGTTTCCGGTCCGGGGGAGAAATAATGAGCGGCTCGGCGCTTTACGATACATTCGCCCGTATACCCCTGGTGTTCGAGCGCGGCGAAGGCTCGTGGCTGGTGACCGACAAGGGCGAGCGCTATCTCGATCTCGCCGCCGGCATTGCCGTCAACTCGCTGGGCCACAGCCACCCGCATCTGGTTGCAGCGCTCACCGAACAGGCCGGCAAGCTCTGGCACCTTTCCAATCTCTATGAGATCCCCGAGCAGACACGGCTGGCCGAACGGCTGACTGAGGCCAGCTTCGCCGACAAGGTCTTCTTCGCCAACTCCGGTGCTGAAGCACTGGAATGCGCCATCAAGACGGCGCGGCGCTATCATTACGCCAACGGCCAGCCCGAGCGCTATCGTACCATCACCTTCGAAGGCGCCTTCCACGGGCGCACGCTCGCCACCATCGCGGCCGGCGGACAGCAGAAATATCTGGAAGGCTTCGGTCCCAAGGCGGACGGCTTCGATCAGGTGCCTTTCGATGACATGGAAGCGCTGGAAAAGGCGATCACGCCCGAAACCGCCGCTATTCTCGTTGAGCCGGTTCAGGGCGAAGGCGGAATCCGCCCGCTGTCGACGCAGTCGCTGAAGCGCATGCGTGAGCTGTGCGACAGGCACGGTCTGCTGCTGATCTTCGATGAGGTCCAGTGCGGCATCGGCCGGACCGGCAAGCTCTTCGCCTACCAATGGAGCGGAGTTGCTCCCGATGTGCTGGCGATCGCCAAGGGTATCGGTGGCGGCTTCCCGCTGGCCGCATGTCTGGCGACTGAAGAAGCGGCCAAAGGAATGACAGCCGGCGTACACGGCACCACCTTCGGCGGCAATCCGCTGGCCATGGCCGTTGGCAATGCGGTGCTCGACGTGGTGCTGGCGGACGGCTTCCTTGAAGAGGTCCAGCACAAGGCGCTTCTCTTCAAGCAGGGCCTTGCGGCCATATGCGACGAGTTTCCGGGCGTAATCGAGGGCATCCGCGGCAGCGGCCTGATGCTTGGCCTGAAGTGCGTTGTTCCCGCCGGCGAGGTCAACACGGCCCTGCGCCAGCACAAGCTGCTTGCGGTTCCGGCCGGCGACAACGTCATCCGCCTGCTGCCGCCGCTGACGCTGACGGAAGCGGAAATCCAGGAAGGGCTTTCCCGCATCCGCGCCAGCGTCGCCAGTCTGGCAAATGCCCCCGCAGAAGCAAAGTGATTGGAAGCCACATATGAGCCTGCGCCACTTCACCGACCTCTCCACTATCTCTGCGCCGGATCTGCGCACCATGCTGGACGATGCGGCGAAGCGAAAAGCGCGTCTCAAGGCCGGTGAACGCTCCCGCCCGCTGGAGGGCAGGGTTCTCGCCATGATCTTCGACAAGCCCTCGACGCGCACCCGCGTGTCGTTCGATGTCGGCATGCGCCAGCTTGGCGGCGAGACGATCATGCTGACCGGCACCGAGATGCAGCTTGGCCGCTCCGAGACGATCGCCGACACCGCCAAGGTGCTGTCGCGCTATGTAGATGCGATCATGATCCGCACAACCGCGCATCAGCGGCTGATAGAGCTGACCGAAAACGCCAGCGTGCCGGTCATCAATGCCCTGACCGACGACACCCACCCCTGCCAGATCATGGCCGACCTGCTCACCTTCGAAGAGCATCGCGGGCCGGTTGCCGGGCGCACCTTCGCCTGGACCGGCGACGGCAACAACGTGCTGCATTCGCTGATGGAGGCGGCTGCCCGCTTCTCCTTCAACGTCAACGTCGCCGTGCCGCAGGGCAGCGAGCCGATGCAGGAATATGTCGACTGGTCCCGCGCCAACGGCGCCAGCGTCACCTTCTTCCCGACCGCCGAGGAGGCCGTGGACGGCGTCGACTGCGTGGTGACCGACTCCTGGGTATCGATGAACCAGGAACACCGCGCCCGTGGCCAGAACGTGTTCCTGCCCTATCAGGTCAATGCGCAGCTTATGTCCAGAGCAAGGCCCGACGCGCTGTTCATGCACTGCCTGCCCGCCCATCGTGGCGAGGAAGTGACCGACGAGGTGATCGACGGACCGAACTCGGTGGTGTTCGACGAGGCCGAGAACCGACTCCACGCCCAGAAGGCGATTCTGGCCTGGTGCCTCGGTGCCGAGCGCGCTGCTTGAATAAGCGGGGGACGGTGCCTATCTCCGGCGCACCATCCCACAACAAGACGATGCCGGGCCGGCCTTTCCGCGTGAAGGCATGGCCTGTGGCCGGAGACAAGCCATGCTGGAATCCATTCGAGTGACCGGACAAGATCCAAAGCCCCGCGACGTGAAGCTTGGCGAATTCGGCCATGCAGGCGACGACCATGTCGTGCCCTTCGAGGTCTCCGCCCTCGACGTGCGCGGCCGCACCGTTCAGCTTGGCGCCATGCTGGACGCCATCCTTTCGCGCCATGCCTATCCCGAGCCGGTCGCCCGGCTGCTGGCGCAGGCCTGCGTGCTGACAGTTCTGCTCGGCACCTCGCTGAAGTTTCAGGGCAAGTTCATTCTGCAGACCCGCACGGACGGGCCCGTGGACATGCTGGTTGCCGATTTCAGCACGCCGGATGCGCTGCGCGCCTACGCAAAATTCGATGCGGAGCGGGTGGCCGTGCTGGAAGCCGAAGGCAGGGTCGACGAAATCAGCCTGCTCGGCTCCGGCGTACTGGCGCTGACCATCGACCAGGGCGAGCACATGCAGCGCTATCAGGGCATCGTGGCGCTGGACGGCATCACGCTGGAAGAAGCCGCGCGCGTCTATTTCCGCCAGTCGGAGCAGATCCCGACCGATCTCAGGCTGGCAGTTGCGAGGCAGGTGTTCGCAGGTGGCGAGGAGCGCTGGCGGGCGGGCGGCATGTTCGCCCAGTTCCTGCCGCAGGCGCCCGAACGTATGCGCATGCCTGACCTGAACGGCGGCGATGGCGATGACAGCGAAGGTGGCGACCATCCGCAGGACGACGCCTGGCAGGAGCTTCTGGCGCTGCTTGCCACGGTGGAGCCCACCGAACTCATCGACCCGACCGTCGGGGCGGAACGCCTGCTCTACCGGCTGTTCCACGAGCATGGCGTGCGCGTGTTCGAGAGCGCGGCGGTCGCCGACCGCTGCTCCTGCTCGCAGGAGCGGATCGAGGGTATGCTGCGCGGCTTCACCGCCGAGGAAATACAGGACAGCGTCGAAGACGGGCGCATCCGTGTCGAGTGCCAGTTCTGCTCGAAGGCCTATGACTTCGAACCGGCCGACTTCCTGCCTGCAGACACCTGACCATCGGTGCCGGACCATCGGATCAGGGGGCGGAAGCAAGGCTTCCGCCCTTTTTTTCCATCCGTCAGTTGACCGTGCGGCGTTCGTCCGGGAGATCGAGCGAAAAAGGTGGAATGACGACGTCGAAGGTTTCACCCCGCGCAGTGCGCATCGTGTACGTACCCGCCATGAACCCCGACGGCGTGGTGAGCGGGCATCCGGATGTATATTCGTAGCTGTCGCCGGGATTGAGTTCGGGCTGATCGCCAACCACGCCGGCGCCGCGAACCTCTTCGATACGCCCCGCACCGTCGGTTATGAGCCAATGGCGTGACATGAGCTGCACGAACTCGGGCGAGTGGTTCCGGATCGTCACCCGATAGCCCCACACATAACGGCCGCCGGAGGGATCCGACCGTTCCTCCAGATAGAACGGCCTGACCCGTACCTCGATGTCGCGCGTGGTGGCGCTGTACATGATCCGCATCTCCCGGAAGCTTTCGCGCGCCTCCCCAGGGGCGCGCGATATTCCATACGGAGAATTGGCCTGCGAAACCGTCAGGTCAAGCCTTGCCAGCGCGCGACAGGGCCTGCCCGATGTCCTCCAGCAGATCGTCCGTATCTTCCAGCCCGATCGACAGGCGCAGCGTTCCCGGCCCGATCCCGCCTTCGGCGCGGGCTTCGTCGCTGAGGTTCTTGTGCGTGGTGGTGGCCGGATGCGTGATGAGGCTCTTGGCATCGCCCAGATTGTTCGAGATCAGCACGATATCCAGCGCATTCTGGAAGGCGAAGGCCGCTTCCTTGCCGCCCTTGACGTCGAGGCAGATCAGGGTCGAGCCACCCGACATCTGCCGGGCGATGATATCGGCCTGCGGATGGTCGGGGCGGCCGGGATAGACGACACGTTCGATCTGTGGCGACTGCGCCAGAAAATCGGCGATGCGGGCGGCGGAGCGCATCTGCTGGTCGACGCGCACCGACAGCGTCTCCAGCCCCTTCAGCAGCGTCCAGGCGTTGAAGGGCGACATCGAAGGCCCGGTATGGCGGAAATAATCGTGCAGGTTTTCGTCGATCCATTCCTTGTCGGACAGGATGATGCCGCCCAGACACCGGCCCTGCCCGTCAATGTGCTTGGTGGCGGAATAGACGACGACATGGGCGCCGAGGTCCAGCGGGCGCTGAAGCAGGGGCGTGGCGAAGACGTTGTCGACGACAAGCCGCGCGCCGATGGAATTGGCCAGCGCAGCGACAGCGGCGATGTCGATGACTTCCAGCGTGGGATTGGTCGGGCTTTCGAGGAAGAACAGCTTCGTGTTGGGGCGCACTGCCTGTTCCCAGTTGGCGATGTCCTTGCCGTCGACCAGCGTGGCCTCGATGCCGTAGCGCGGCGCCAGCGTATCGATCACCCAGCGGCAGGAGCCGAACAGGGCGCGAGCCGCAACGATGTGGTCGCCCGCCTTCAGGCTGCACAGGATCGCGGTGGCGACGGCGGCCATTCCGGATGCGGTCGCGCGGGCATCCTGCGCCCCTTCGAGCTGGCACATGCGCTTTTCGAACATGTCGACGGTGGGGTTGGCGTAGCGCGAATAGATGAAGCCGGGCACTTCGCCCTTGAAACGGGCCTCGGCGGATTCGGCCGTGTCATAGACATAGCCCTGCGTGAGGAAGATCGCCTCCGACATCTCGCCGAACTGCGACCTGAGGGTCGAGCCATGCACCAGGGTGGTACGGGGTCTCCAGTTACGTGTCTTGTCTGATGTCATGGCTCTCTTCCGAACAACAAAAAAACCGGTCGCGAAAGTCGCAACCGGTACAGACGGCCTATGAGCCCGACGGTCCTTTAGCGACTTGTTTAACGTGGCTGCAAGCCGACCGGCCAAATCACCACGGGATAAGCCTTTCTTTAAACCTCCCCCGGTCTTGCGTCAATTGGCCGTATGTTTAAGACATTTTCGATCATTGGCCCCATTCCACGGCCGGGAGCGTATTGTGCGTCAGACAGGCATTCTTCCCGATCAGGACATCGCAGCTTTGTTCGAAAGCGGCGCGCTGAGCACGCCGCGCGCGCTCGATCCCGACCAGATCCAGCCCGCCAGCCTCGACCTGCGGCTTGGCGAAAAGGCGCTGCGCGTGCGCGCTTCCTTTCTGCCCGGCCCCGGCCACAGCGTCGCCGACAAGCTCGACCGGCTGCAACTGCACGAGATCGACCTGACGGCGGGCGCGGTTCTGGAAACGGGTTGCGTCTACATCGTTCCGCTTCTGGAAAGGCTGGCCCTGCCCGCCGATATCTCGGCCTCGGCAAACCCGAAGAGCTCGACCGGCCGGCTCGACATCTTCACCCGCGTGATGACCGATCATGGCGCCGAGTTCGACAAGATCGCCGCCGGCTATCAGGGTCCGCTCTATCTGGAAGTGAGCCCGCGCACCTTTCCCATCGTTGCCCGCACCGGCTCTCGCCTGTCGCAGATCCGTTTCCGGACCGGCAATGCGCTCCTTTCCGAAGACGAGCTGCACGCGCTGCATCGTGACGAGACGCTCGTGGCATCGGATCAGCCCAACATTTCCGGCGGCGGCATCGCGCTCTCCATCGACCTCAAGGGCGACGCCAGCGGGCTGATCGGCTACCGGGCGAAGCACCACACGGGCCTCATCGACGTCGACCGCCGCGCCGCCCATGACGTGCTCGATTTCTGGGAGCCGCTCTACAATCGCGGTGCGGCCGACCTCGTGCTCGATCCGGACGAATTCTACATTCTGGTCAGCCGGGAAGCCGTGCATGTGCCGCCGCTGCACGCGGCCGAGATGACGCCCTTCGATCCGCTGGTGGGCGAGTTCCGCGTGCATTATGCCGGCTTCTTCGACCCTGGCTTCGGTCATTCGGCCGCCGGCGGCACCGGCAGCCGCGCCGTGCTTGAAGTGCGCAGCCATGAAGTGCCTTTCATCCTCGACCATGGCCAGACCGTCGGCCGGCTGGTCTACGAGCATATGCTGCGTCGTCCCCAGGCGCTGTATGGAACAGATCTCGGCTCCAATTATCAGGCGCAGGGCCTGAAACTTTCCAAGCATTTCCGCAGCAAAGCCTGACGTTTCGTCAGGAGAAGAACTGCTTTGGTCTTAAAGCTTTCGGCTTGTAACAAGCCGATTGCTGTGCTTGGCTGCATTCAGGCCAAAGGGGGCCTGAGATTTTTTGGGAAGAGGTACACAATGCGTATTTCCGGATGGCTCACAGGCGTCGCAACGGCAGCCGTGATCGCCCTTGTTGCCGGGCAGGCAGCGGCACAGGAGGGCGGCAAGATCAAGATCGGCACCGAAGGCGCCTACCCGCCCTTCAACACGCTGACTGCCGACGGCAAGCTCGAAGGCTTCGACATCGATATCGCCAAGGCGCTCTGCGAGCAGATGAAGGCCGAGTGCGAATTCGTCGTACAGGACTGGGATGGCATCATTCCCGCCCTTCAAGCCGGCAAGTTCGACGCCATCGTCGCCTCCATGTCGATTACCGATGAGCGCAAGGAACAGGTCGACTTCACCAACAAATACTATGTGACGCCGCTGGCCGTCGCAGCTCCCAAGGACAGCGACATCGCCGGCACCACGCCGGAGGCGCTTTCCGGAAAGACCGTGGGCGCACAGGCCGCGACCACGCAGGCAATCTATGCGCAGGATCACTACGCCAAGGCCGGCGCCGACGTAAAACTCTACCCGACACAGGAAGAGGCTGTGCAGGATCTGCTCAACGGCCGGCTCGATGCGGTCGTCTCCGACAAGTTCGTCATGGTCGACTGGCTGAAAAACTCCGATGACGGCTCCTGCTGCAAGCTGATCGGCGACGTGGAAGGAACTGAGCTGGAAACCGGCATTGCCATCCGCAAGGGCGACAATGAGCTGCGCGAAAAGCTCAACGCCGCCATCGACGCCATCGTGGCGGACGGCACCTACAAGAAGGTTCAGGCCAAGTATTTCGACTTCGACATCTATTGATAGCCGGAACGGTCTGACTGCTCCGAACAAAGGCCGCAGTACATTACTGCGGCCTTTTTGCCACGTATGACCGGATATTTTTCCGGCTCATGGAAATGCCCTTCCGTCACGAGAGCAGCGCCTCTATACGAAACATGACTCATTGAGTCATGTTTCGGTGGCTGTTCGCCTTCCACCCGGGAGAGACAGCTAAAAGGGGGTCTCCGGGCAAGCGCCAAGCGCCTGCAGGATATGCGCCGGATGCACGTTGACCGGAACTGATCCGGTTCAGCCGCACAGGCATTGCACGGGTCGATACACATCGCCCTCCGCTTCAGCCAGTCGCAAGACGAGCCACAAGGAAGGCCCTCACGGGTCCGGTGGTGCGTATTGGCTGACAGCGAAGTGAGGGACAATCACTATGAATTTCCATCGAGCCTACCGGACAGCGACGGCCATCGGCCTTCTGATGTCCATCAGCCTTTTTTCTGCACACGCGCAGACGACAAGCCCAAAAACCAAGGAAGATGAGGAAAAGGCCAGGCAGGAACAGGCGGGAACCATCGTCCTCAACGAGGTTGTGGTGCTTTCGGCGAAGGATCAGCTCAAGCAGGCACCCGGTGTCTCCAACATTTCGTCGGAAGACATCGCAAAGACGCCGCCGACCAATGACATATCCGAAATCGTGCGCAAGATGCCCGGCATCAATCTGACCGGCAATTCCGCCACAGGCGTGCGTGGCAACAACCGCCAGATCGACATTCGCGGCATGGGCCCGGAGAACACCCTGATCCTGATCGACGGCAAGCCGGTCCTGTCGCGCAATTCCGTGCGCTACAGCATGAATGGCGAGCGCGATACACGCGGCGATTCCAACTGGGTGCCGGCCGAGGCAATCGAGCGTATCGAGGTTATCCGCGGACCGGCTGCGGCACGCTACGGCTCAGGCTCGTCGGGCGGCGTGATCAACATCATCACCAAACGGCCGGACAAGGCGACCTACAGCGTCAATACCTATTTCAACGTTCCCGAGCATTCGGATGAAGGCGGCAGCAAGCGCGCCAACCTGCTGGCTTCCGGCCCCATCAACGATTTCCTGTCCTACCGCTTCTTTGCCGGCGTCGGAAAACAGGACCCTGACAAGCTCGACATCAATGGTGAGGAAGACGCCGGCACCACTGCGCCCGCCGGCCGTGAAGGCGTCATCAACAAGGACCTGAAGGGTCTCCTGTCCTGGGAGATCAATGAATCTCACCGACTGGATTTCGAGGCGACGTGGAGCCGCCAGAGCAACCAGTTTGCGGGCGACACGCAGTATGGCGGCACCGCCAACGAGATCATTAAAGAGCTCGGGCGCCGGGGTGATGAGACCAACCGCATGACCCGCTCGACCCTCGCGGCAACCCATTACGGACAGTATGATTTCGGCACTTCCGAAAGCTCGATCCAGTGGGAGCATACCGTCAACAGACGCCTGAGGGAGGGCCTTGCCGGCGCGGGTGAAGGCACCATCTCGACCGGTGGAGACGGCCCGACATGGGGTACCGCAACACTCGACAACATCTATGCCAAGAGCGAGTTCAACATCCCGCTCTCGTTCCACTTCGACCAGAAACTCACCCTCGGCGTCGACTACCGTGGCGAGATGATGGACGATCCGATTTCGATCACGCAGACGATCGGCAACGGCATCGATTTCGGCATTCCCGGCAACCCGGCGGATCGTGATCCGAAATCATCGGCGCATATGTTCGGCCTCTACGCCGAAGACAACATCATGATCACCGATGCCTTCATTCTCACGCCGGGGCTGCGTCTCGATTATCATGACAAGTTCGGCCTGAACTGGAGCCCCAGCCTCAACGCGTCGTACAATTTCACGCCGGAAATCACCCTGAAGGCCGGCATCGCCCGGGCTTTCAAGGCTCCCAATCTGTTCCAGCTCAATCCGAACTACGTTTATACGAGCCGTGGCAATGGCTGCCGTGCACCTTACTATCGCATGCAGTGCTACATCATCGGCAATCCCGATCTGGACGCGGAAGTCAGCGTCAACAAGGAGATCGGCATCAACTATACCGACGACGCCGGCTGGAATGCGGGCATCACCTATTTCCACAACGACTACAAGAACAAGATCATCACCGGCTACGAACCTGTCTGGTTCCAATATCCGGATCGCCCCACAGAAGGCAGCCGCCTCTACCGGTGGGAGAATGGCGGACCTGCCACTATTGCTGGTCTGGAGGCGAACCTCGCCGTCCCCGTCTTCGAAAAGCTGACATGGACCACCAACGCCACGAAGATGATCGAGTCCAAGGATTCGAACGGCCAACCGCTGTCGCTGGTGCCCGAATACACCATCAACACGGCGCTGAACTATCAGGCAACGGAGGAACTGGGATTCACGGTTTCCGCCACCCACTATGGCAAGATCAAGCCGCTGACCTGGAATTCCACCAGCGGCCAACCGCGCGAAGGAGAGGATCTGAACGCGCGCAAGGCATATACGATCGTCAATGCCAGCCTCGATTTCCGTCTTAACGACAATCTGAAAGTGGCTGCGGGCGTCAACAATGTGTTCGATGAACGTCTGTTCCGCACCGGTGACGGCGCCAACACGTTTAACGAACCCGGCCGTGCTTACTTCCTGTCGCTTTCGGGCAGCTTCTGAGAAGCAATCCTGCCCCTGATGGAAAAGGCACTCGCGCAGCGCGCGGGTGCCGTTTTCCGTTCTGTACCATCCATGCGCGGAGAAAAATCGACGAAACGGAACCCGCCATGGTCAGGTTGCGTTCATCTTGGATATGCATTCTAAGTCACGGCTTGGCAGACAAGGAGATGGACAACATGAACATCATGAAATTCGCGGCCCTGGGCGCCGTGGCGCTGACGATCGGCCTTGCCGGTTGCTCGCAGACGCCGCAGCAGCAGCGCGCAACCACGGGCGCGGCACTCGGCGGCGCGGGTGGCGCGCTTGTCGGCCAGGCCATCGGCCGCGACACCAAGAGCACGCTGATCGGCGCCGGCGCCGGTGCGCTTCTGGGCGCTGTTGTGGCAACCTCGGGCGGCCCGCAGCCGGGCGATCGCCAGATGTGCCGTTATCAGGCGCCTGACGGACGCGTCTATGTCGCCGAATGCGACGACCGCTATTATCGCGGACAATACTGAGATCAGAAAAACCGGGAGCCTGGAGCGGGTAGCGGGAATCGAACCCGCGCGTTCAGCTTGGGAAGCTGACAGGCTACCATTACATCATACCCGCGCAGCGCTTCGTTAGCATGCGCGGGGCTCGCCCCGCAATCACAAAGCGTTTGCCCTGCCTGCCTTCATTGAGGGTAAAACCCCGGCACGGTTTTGCTTGCAGCCTTGCCGTCCGTTGCCTATTTCAGAGACGAACGGATCGGAAGGAGAATGTCGTGTCCGCCCTTGCCCGCTTTCTCGGCGATTCGCCGATGCGCGTTCTTCTCAAGCTGCTCGTCGTCTCCTTCCTCGTCGGTCTGGTGATGAGCGCCTTCGGCTGGTCGCCCTATGACATCGTCATGGGCATCCGCAACTTCTTCCTGGACATCTGGAACCTCGGCTTCCGCGCCATCGATCGCGTGTTCGGCTATGTATTGCTGGGAGCGGCGATCGTGATTCCGGCCTTCCTGCTCATCCGGATCGCCAACTATCGCAAATAGCAACGGCACGGGCGGAGTTCAACCGGCTGTGAACACGAAGCCACCCCCGCCGGCGCAGGCCTTCCCGGCCCAAACCTTCCCAGCGCAGGCCTTCCCGGCCGAGACCTTCATCGTGTCCAACCGCACGGTGCTCGCCATCGCCGTGCCAATGACGCTGGCCTACATGACGACGCCGCTGCTCGGTCTCACCGATACGGCGATCATCGGCCAGTATGGCAATGCGGCGCTGCTTGGCGGTCTGGCCGCCGGTGCGCTGGTCATCGATGTGGTTTTCACCACGATGAATTTTTTGCGCTCCGGCACGACCGGCCTCGTGGCGCAGGCCTTCGGCGCCGCGGACCGGGGCGAAGAACAGGCCGTGTTCTGGCGCGCCTTCTTCATCGCGGTGATGATCGGTCTCGCCATCACCGTTCTGGCGCCGCTCATCGCGGCCGGCGGCATCCGGTTTCTCGATGCCGAGCCACAGGTCAGTTCCGCGCTCGAAACCTATGTGCGCATCCGCCTTGTGGGCGCGCCCTTCGCCCTCATCAACTATGCCGTGCTGGGCTATCTTCTCGGACGCGGCGAGGGCAGGACCGCGCTTGGCCTGCAAATCCTGCTCAACGGCACCCACGTTATCTTCTCACTGGTGCTGGGGCTGTATCTCGGCTGGAACGTTGCCGGCATCGCCTGGGGCACGGTCGGCGGCGAGCTGACCGCCGTGCTGGCCGGGATGGCGATCGTGCTTGCGCGGTTCCGCAGGCAGGACCGCATCAGCCTTTCGCGGATCGCCGACATTGCCGCCATCACCCGCATGCTGTCGCTCAACCGCGACATCATGATCCGTTCCTTCGCGCTTCTGGCGACATTTGCGCTGTTTGCCCGCCAAGGCGCCCAGTTCGGCACGGTGACGCTGGCCGCCAATGCCGTGCTGATGAATTTCTTCCTCACCACCTCCTTCTTTCTGGACGGCTTCGCCACCGCCGCCGAGCAACTCACCGGCCGTGCCGTGGGCGCACGCGACCGCAACGCGTTCCGCCTTGCGGTGAAGCTGTGCGCCATATGGGGCTTCGTGCTCTCCGGCGTTGCCACCGCAGCCCTTTACATCTGGGGAAACGATCTGGTCGCCCTGCTCACCACGGCCGAGGATGTGCGCGAAATCGCCAGTGCCTTCCTGCCATGGGCGGCGTTCACGGCCATGAGCGCCGTGCTCGCCTTCGAGCTGGATGGCGTCTTCATCGGCGCCACATGGTCGGCCGACATGCGCAACACCATGCTCCTGTCCCTCGCGGCATTCGCTGCCGCCATGTTTGTGCTGACCCCCTTTTTCGGCAATCACGGCCTGTGGATGGCCCTGCATCTGTTCCTGCTGATGCGCGGAGTGGGGTTGCTTGCCATGCTGCCCCGACGCGAGCGCGCGACATTCGCCTCAGGCGGCTGAGGACTGACGGTCAGGGCAATTCCGGAGCAAGCCGTCGCTTCACAGGGGCTTCGCGGCCCATTGGTCAAGCGCGCTGTCACGCAGGTCGCGCAC
>Ga0265293_10007565_pt1 | contig 16627 bp, 15 predicted proteins | sample Munlanlewell138R_FD_192505 | JGI IMG/M metagenome (GOLD analysis project Ga0265293, IMG submission 192505) | Leachate microbial communities from a municipal landfill in Southern Ontario, Canada - Leachate well 138R | ecosystem: Engineered > Solid waste > Landfill > Unclassified | place: Canada...
GTTATAAGTAGTTATTTCTTCATACTGGTGGTTCTTTTCAGCGTTTTAAATATTACCACTTTAGATCTTCAAGTTACATGAACACAGTACAATTAAATGTTTTACGAACTTGCTTATAACTCTCTATCATAAAAAGAATTAAGAGCTATTTTTCACGGGCCTTGCTGCAAAGGGTTTTCATCATCATTTTCAGCACAAGCATTGCTTAATTGAGAATATGTAATGTTCCGCAGTGAAATGATGAAATTCTAAATTTATTTACTTACATAAAAAGTAATTAGCCCCATCATCGCTTGCTACAACATTACAGGAAATGTAGTATAAGTTGTTTTCGTTGATCTTCTTAAGAAACCTTAAAGGTTATAAGTAGTTATTTCTTCATACTGCTGGTTCTTTTCAGCGTTTTAAATATTACCACTTTCGATCTTCTCTTTACATGAACACAGTACAACTAAATGTTTTACGATCTTGCCCATAATTCATTTATATACAAAGAGCTAGTAGTCGTTTTTAGTAGGTTCTGTTGCAAAGGGTTTTTGTTGAATTGTACGAAGTTATCTAGGCTCACTACTTTTCTATGAGTATACTCTTTCTATAGGAGAGAGGCGTGTGGCTCTAACGAAGAAACAAAATATAACACAAGTGATAAAGTTCACTCTTTTCTCAGCGAGTGCTGGCATTATTGAAGTACTCTCTTTCACCTTATTATTTGAGTTGTTTGGCATTTCTCACCAAGTGAGTTATTTGATAGCACTGATATTATCTGTGTTATATAACTTTACTCTCAATCGCTCCTTTACCTTCCAATCATCGGCAAACGTTCCTAGGGCAATGATGATAGTTGGTCTGTACTACCTGATTTTTACTCCACTATCGACATGGTGGATGGGTCCATTAGCTTTATATGTTGGCAATGAATATATTGCATTAGCTATTACGATGATTGCTAATTTTGGAAGCGAATTCTCAGTCTACCGTTTTATTGTCTATCGTAAATCGATGTATACAAACAAACGGGCTCTTTCTCACAAGGAGGAGGCTTATGATTCTCATTAAACACGCATATGATCCACCTTCAAAAGAAGATGGAAAACGGATATTAGTAGATCGCCTATGGCCACGAGGGCTTTCTAAAGAGAAAATCCACATCGATCAATGGCTTAAAGAGATTGCCCCTTCTCATGAACTGCGAAAGTGGTTTAACCACGATGCTTCTAAATGGGACGAATTTCAAAAGAGGTATCTTAAAGAACTTGATGATCACAAAGAGGAATTAGATAGTCTACTCAAACAAGCTCAAAGTGGTACTATTACACTACTCTATGCAACAAAAGAGAAGGAGCACAACAACGCGGTTGTGCTCCAGCACTATCTTAAGACCCTTCTCTCTTAAAAGTCATCATATCCTGCGATGATATCTCTCATCATATACGCACTATCTTTGGGGATTCTTTTTTGTGTGGGGTAATCGACATAGATAATGCCAAAACGTTTCTCATACCCAAATGCCCACTCAAAGTTATCTAAAAGTGACCACACATAATACCCTTTGAGGTTAATACCCTCATCTATGGCTTGCTTACACACCTTGAGATGATCACGAATATAGTAACATCGATCAAGATCATGGATTCGCCCATCTTCTACAATATCGACTGAGGCACACCCATTTTCGGTGATATACAAAGGGAGAGATCCACTCACTGTATCAAAGTAGCGAAGAATCCGTAGTAGCCCATTGGGAACTATGGGCCACTTCATATTGGTAACGGGATGCCACACAGGGACCTCTTTGTAGTGAAATGGTCGACTTTCATCGTAGGAGACAGCACCTTCGTTGTAGTAGTTAATTCCTAAAAAGTCACACCTTTGTCCAATGAGTTCCATGTCCCCCTTTTGAACTGGAAGTGAGATTCCTAACTCATCGTGTAATTCAGCTGGGTATGGATGATTAAACAAAGGAAGTAAGAAGAGATCTGTATTCATCATTTTGTGTAAAGCAGCTGCTTTTTGATCTTCTTGAGAGAGTGTGGCAGGTCGACTCATCATTGGGTTAAGGGTAATGCCAATGGGGGCAAGTAAACCACTATGACGATACTCTTTTAGTGCTAGACCATGAGCCAGATTAAGATGGTGAAGCGCTTTAAAAGCAAGATCTTGGTCTTTAAGGCCAGGGGCATGCTCGCCATATAAATAGCCTAAGTAGGAGGAACACCACGGCTCATTGAGGGTAATCCACTGATCGACATACTCACCAAGGTGTTCAAAGCATGTCTTTGCATACTCACCAAATGCATATGCAGTCTCTCGATTGGGCCACCCTCCTCGATCTTGAAGTACTTGAGGAAGGTCCCAATGATACAATGTAGCAGTAACTTTCATCCCTTGAGCATGAAGTTCACCACTCAATCGTTTATAATAATCGACTCCCTCTTTATTTACTTTACCAACGCCATCAGGGAGGATTCGACTCCACGAGATTGAGAAGCGGTAGGCTTGAAAGCCTAAGGTTTTCATCAGCTGAATATCTTCTTCATACCGGTGGTATTGATCACAGGCAATATCACCAGTAGCTCCATGAAGAACAGCCCCTTTTTGACGACTAAAGGTATCCCATATGGAAGGGGTTCTCCCCCCTTCAGTCACAGCACCCTCTACTTGGTATGAGGAAGTAGCACTTCCCCATAAAAAATCTTTTGGAAAAGACATCTTATGCTCCTATGTATGTTCTATACATTCAAATAATCTCTACGGTAGTAGTATCTCTCCACTTTTGTGGTAAGACCCGCAGCTCTCCTGTGACTTCTAAGATATGCGTTGCTGCTAAAACTTCAGAAGAAGATCCCACCATCACATCAAACAATCCAGGTTCTACAATACGCCTCCCTCCACTGTAAAAAGAGAGGTGATCGGCAGGAAGCGTAAATACTACTTTCTTATATTCCTGTGGCTTTAGTGATACCCGAGCGAATCCTTTCAACTCTTTAATTGGTCGTACAATACTTGCTTTATGATCACGAATGTAGAGTTGAACAATCTCATCACCTATGAATGAGCCACTGTTTGTAAGTGTGAGTTCAACTTGAGCCTCTCCATCCACTGTGATTGTGGGAGTGGTGAGTTTCACATCGGAGTATGTAAAGGTTGTGTAACTCAGGCCGTGGCCAAACGGGTATTGAGCACCAAAGGCTTTTTGCTTTGGAAGACCTTGTGACTTTTTGTAGTGGTTGTAAAAGAAAGGCATAGCTCCAGCAGTATGTGGAAATGAGAGAGTGGTCTTTCCACTTGGATTACTCTTTCCAAATAAGATATTGGCAAGAGCCTCTCCTCCCCCCTCTCCTGGTAACCAAGAAGCTATAATAGCATTGGCATGTTCTACTGAGGAGTGAATTGTATAAGGGCGACCACTGACTAAGATGGTAATCACCGGTTTGTTTGTAGCAATGACTGCATCCATGAGCTCTTCTTGAACTCCTGGAAGTTTTAACGTAGCTGAATCAGAGCCTTCTCCACTGGTACCTTGGTTAAAAAGTCCAACGAGATCTCCAACCACTAACACCACCACATCGGCTTGCTTAGCTACCTTGACAGCTTGAGAGATAAAAGATGTATCACTACTGAGACTTTTTGTTTGACTCTCATCGTCATCTTTTACATCTCCTGGGAAAAAGAGAGCTCTTTCAAAAGATCCTTCGTATAACACACACCCTGGTTCATACATTACTTCGGCTTTACTGAGGCGTTCTATCGCCTTTTTAATGGTGTATGAGCGTTTAGGGACAGTTTGCTCAGGGGTTGAAGAACCTTGAAGGTGAATTGGAGGAGTATAGCCTCCATACATCGCATAGGGGTGATCGGCAAGTGGTCCTATAAGGGCAATCTTTGTCTCTTGAGTAAGAGGTAAAGCCCCCTCATTTTTTAGAAGCACAATCGACTTTTCTGCCACTTCAACAGCTAAGTTGTGAGATTCGTTTGTTGCCAATTCTATGGCATCTATTTCAACATACGGTTTTTCAAATACTTTTTGTCGATACTTCTCAGCTAACACTCGAACAACAACTGCATCAATCTCATCGACCGTTACTAACGAACGTTCAACTGCCTCTTCTAATCCTTTTTTGTAGACAGTAAAGCTCGGTAGTTCCACATCCATTCCCGCTTTCAGTGCTAATGCAGCAGCTTCAGCAAAATCATCAGCGATGTGATGATCAGAGACTAACTGAGCAATCGCTTCATAATCACTCACTATCAAACCATCAAAGCCCCACTCTTTACGTAGTAGTGTATCTAAAAGAGACTTATCTGCAGAGGAGGGAATACCATCAATATCGTGGTAAGCTGGCATCACTGAACCAACACGAGTCCCTTTAATCACCATCTCAAAAGGGAGGGCGTAGACATTGTGCATCTCATTAAGACCAAAATGGACCGGTGCATGGTTACGAGACCCTTCACTTGCTGAGTGACCTACAAAGTGCTTTATCGTAGCAAGAGGAACTTGGTTCTCTCCTTGTAGCCCTTTTACATACTCTAAAGCCATTACTCCACAAAGATATGGGTCTTCACCAAAAGTCTCTTCTAAGCGGCCCCATCGGGCATCACGAGCAACATCTAATACTGGGGAGAGTCCTTGATGGACGTTAAGAGATCTCAACTCTTTTCCAATGCGGGTGGCAATCTCTTTGATCAAGGTCTGATCCCAAGTAGAGCCGTAGTTTAACGCACTAGGAAAGATTGTTGCTCCACTAACCATAGCTCCAGTGAGACACTCTTCGTGAAACATTGCAGGAATACCTAAGCGAGTACTCTCTATGATATATTTTTGAATCTTATTCACTGAGGCGGCTTGCTTTTTCACATCCTTGGCAACGGTCCCAAATGGACGAGAGAGTTGCCCAATCCCATCTTGTAAAATCTCCTGTTGGGAGAGAGGATTGTGTTGATGGTGGGAAAACGCTTGCCGTATTGTGATACTCTCATCTTCGGCTATCTCAAACCAAACAGAAACTAGCTGTGCGATTTTCTCTTTGAGGCTCATCTGAGCAAGTAGAACTTTTGCCCGTTGCATATTGGTGTGCATGTCACTCTCCTACGTATACCACTTACTCTTTCAATGCGCCTAAAGCGACACCAGCGATGATGTACTTAGCTAAGAGGAAGTAGATAATAAACAGAGGTAGCACTGTTAATGAGAGTCCTAAATAGACTGAGCCATACTCTGTTTTATAGATATCACCACGAAGTAGGCTTACCATAATGGGCATGGTGTACTTACTTTTGTTTGTCAATAAAATGAGGGGGATAAATAAGTTGTTCCAACTCCCTACAAAGGAGAAGATTGCCTGAGTAGCGAGTGCCGGTTTCATAATAGGGAGAATAATCCTATTGAAGGTAGCAAATTCACCTGATCCATCGATTCGTGCCGAATCGACAATCTCCAGCGGTAAGGCAGCTAAGAGGTACTGCCTCATGAAAAAGACCATTGCTGGAGCTGCTATAGCAGGGAGTATCAGAGGAATAAAACTATTAGTGAGGTGGATACGATAGACAAATTGGTAAAACCCGATACTCGAAACCTGAGCTGGAATCATTAATACTGCCAAAATAAAAGTGAAAAATGGTTGACGCAGTTTCCAGTTATACGCCATAAGGGCATAGGCAGTAAGAGATGAGAAATAGACTGAAAGAATGGTGACTCCACTTGAGATAATCATCGAGTTCACAAATCCAACAAAAGGGTTAAAGCTCTTACCAACTAAAATCTTCCAGTTACTTAATAAAAAAGTGGAAGGAAATAATCCGACAGAACTTTGTTGTATCTCATACGTTCCTCGTGTTGCGTTCATAAACATCACCCAAAATGGGAACAAGCTTAACAGCGATAAAAAGATACACACGACATACACTATCGTTTTATAGAGTGCTCTGGTGGTAGCAATACTAGGATTTTTCATACCTCTACCCCCTTAGCACGTAATCGCTCTAACCGTTTTTGCTCTTTTTTAAACTTCTTCATCTTTGCTTCATCGCTATCTCTCAGCAGTCTAAAGAGGAAGATAGAGAGGATGACAATGACACCAAAAACGATCATTGAGGCAGCAGCAGCTCGGTTATAGAGGTAACTTCCACTAAAGGCTTGGTTGAATATAAAGACACTGGTTGTCACCGTTGCACTATCTGGACCTCCAAGTAAGAAGAGTTTTGGAATATCAAACATCTGTAGCCCACCAATCATACTGGTCACTAAGACGTATAAGATAATAGTTCTCATCAATGGAAGTGTTATTTTAAAGAAAATCTGTGTCGGAGTAGCGCCATCGATTTCAGCCGCCTCAAAGAGGTGGGGGTTAATACCCAACACCCCTGCGATAAAGACAATCATCGTATTTCCATACCACATCCAAAACTGAATAAAGGCGACAGCCCCTCGAGCAGTCCACTTTTGTTGAGGAAAATTGAGAGGTTTATCAATGAAATTCAACTTCAATAGAAGATCATTAATGGGGCCTTTGGGATATCCAAGCAGTGATTGGAATAAAATAGCAATCGTCGCTGCAGTAATAATATTCGGCATATAAATAAGAATCTTAAAAGCGCCTTGCCCTTTTACTTTAAAGTTTCGGTTTGTAAACCAAGCAGTTAATAACAGTGCCAATGAGACTTGAGGAATAAAGTTTGCAATCCACATCATCGTGGTGTTGCCCAACGATTTCCTAAATGACTTATTGGCCAATATAATTTTGAAGTTCTCAAAAGGATCTTTTAAGAATTGAAATTGTTTCACCCCTAATCCACGTAAGTCGGTAAACCCAATAATAAGGGTGTAAATAATCGGATATAAGGAGAAAACAAGAAACACTACGACGAAGGGAATGGAAAAAATATATCCATATTTAGCATAACTCACACTTTTCTTGCCCACTCTCTCCCTCCTTTATTGCATGAAATATGAGGTGGGCAGAATTCTACCCACCTCGTGTTCATTCGTAACTCTTAGAATGGTATTGCTAAGGTATCAGCTACGTTTTGTTTGAAATCTGCAATTGCTTTAGCACGTGATTTATTCCCTGCGGTGTATTCACGAACTTGATCACGCCAGATGTTGTTAATAGTTTCATCGCTTTGGGTTAAGTTTTTACCACTAGCAAATTCTCCAGCTGGTACAAAAACGTCAAACATATCTTGTCCACCTAAGAAGTCTAATCTACCATCTGATCTCTTCATCACTGTACCAGAGGCAACAGAGTCTTTCGTTCCACCAGGACCGAATAATGTTCCATTTGCCCAATAGTATTGTAAGCCAGTATCAGAACTGTCTAAGGTAATCCATTCAATTAATTCAGCAACGCCATCTTTCACTTTGGTATCACGGTTAGCTAAGACCCATGTTCCACCCCAGAAGAATCCAATAGGAGGTTCACTGACTGCCCAGTCTCCATAGGTCCCTTCTCCAGGACGATTTCCACCTGAGTTTCCAGCCATAACGTAGTTAATTAACCAAGCTGGTCCGAAAAATCCAAATACTTTCTTACTTCCAGCATCTTTCATGTCTGCAAACCATGCATCAGTCCAGTCGGCTGTGTCGTTGTGGTAATCGTTTTGTTTTAATCTAAGAGCGTGGTCTAAGAATGCTTCACGTTTGCTATCGATGAACAGTTTTCCATCAACAATCCACCCCTTGTCGGAGCTGTTTTCAACTGCATGCCAGAGATCTCCGTCTCCAGAAACAATTCCGTACCCTTTTGATCGTAACTCTTGTGCTGCTTCAAAGAATTTATCAAGACCAGGACCAATTTTCCCTTAAATGACTGCAGGATCATCGGTTCCCCACACATCTTTAGCAATTGAGCGACGATAGATAAATGCTCCACCTGTTGCTTGATACCCTAAACCGACAAGACCACGGTTATTCGTACCAATATCAACGGTATATTGAGCAATGTCAGCTTCTCTTACGAGGCGATCTACATCGATACCAAGGTCTTTGTAGGTAGCAGCATATTGAGCAGCATCACCTTGAGTATACTTCAACACAAATGCGGCTTCGGCACAGTAGATATCAGGAGCGTCTGAACCGCCACCAATAAGAGCTTGGTCGAGTGCTGGTTGATAAGCACCATCTGTTGTTGCAATGATTGTTGTTTTCACTTCGTAATCGAACTCGGGATGGAGTTCTTTATACCGCTCGATCATATTTGGCACTTCGTCGGTAAAACTCCATACGTTGATGACTTTGGATGCAGCTTTGTCTGATTGACCGCCAGCAAACAGTGAGATACTGATGATGAGCAGAATCATTACAATTCCAGCAACCTTTACTTTCTTTGCCATAGCAAATCCTCCTTGTGTCTTTCTCTTTTAGATATCTGAATCTAATGAATGACAACAGTTCATAGTGTGGGAAGAAGTCCAATCTTACTCCCCTACATCAACTGTAAGCGAGCTGTGGTGCCAACGACAGTGGGCATTTGTCTAAATTGGGAATAGGACAAACGTCCTAGTGGTCACATCTCTTTGCTCTTTGTCCACTTAATGGCATACTTTCTTAACTCCCCCGCATCAGCGATTGAGAGTTTACGTCGTATGTTGTCTCGATACACGTTGATAGTCTTATGTGAGAGATTGAGTGTGTCGGCAATTTCACGAACTCCGTAGCCTCGTCCAATGAGTCTAAAGACTTCATGTTCACGAACACTGAGAGTTTCAACAGGGTCAGATTGAGGATCATCTTTTTGACTGAGCATCGAATCGAGCATCCGCTCTCTCATCGCCTCAGAGAGATAAATCTTCCCTTGTAAGACTGTGTCGATAGCACCCAAAAGTGTTTCAGCTGCCTCTTGTTTCATGATGTACCCTTTCGCTCCTGCTTTAAGAGCCGAAGAGGCGTAAATGACTTCATCGTACATCGATACCACAATTTGGGAGATTTCGGGATAGAGAGCTTTAATACTCTTTACTAATTCAAGTCCATTTTCTTCTCCAAGGGAGATGTCGACTAACAGAAGATCGGGTTGGTTTTGTTCAATTAAGGTGTGAGCATCCCCAATAGAGGGGGCTTCTCCAATCACACTAAAGTGGGGGACATTCCCCAATACACTCACGAGACCGTGGCGAAAAAGAGGGTGATCATCAACAACAATTAATGTAACAGGTTTTCTCATATTCTACTCCCGAAGTTTCACTCGTACTGTGGTACCATCTTCTGTCGAATCGACATCTAACTCCCCTTTTGCCATACTTGCCCTATTACGCATAATTCGTAACCCCAATGCCCCTTTACGGATCCTTCGGGGAATTCCTACCCCGTTATCGGTTACCGAGGCATAGTGGACTCGCTCATTGTGTTCATCCGTCTCTGAATAGAGGGAGATTACAACTTTATCGGCTTTTGAGTGTTTTACTGCATTAGTGAGTGCCTCTTGAATAATCCTAAAGACGTGAAGAGTTCGATCTTCTTCAATCTCTTCAAAAGAGGGGGTAATGACGATGTCGATATCGACATCAAAATAACGTTTAGTATCATTGACCAAGGCATCGACTCGTTTACTGAGGGTATGTGCCTCCATCTCAAGAGGGAGTAAGCCTCTACTGATTGTCTTTATTTTCATAATAGATTCAGTAAGAAGATGAGATATTTGGGCTAAAGAGGAACCAAGTTCACTCTCTTGAGCCTCTGTACTCTTACGAATAGAGCTCGTAAGTAGTGATATTCCTAACAGGTGTTGAGCTAAATCATCATGGAGATCTTGTCCAATACGTTCCATGGTTTTACTTGAAATCTCCATCACCTCTTTTTCTAACTCGGTTCTCCGTTTAATCTCATTAGAGAGTTCTTTGTTTGCCTTAATGAGATCTTTTGTCCGAATAGCAACTTGTTCACTCAGTGTTTGTTCATGAGATTTAATCTCTTCTAACAAAAGGGTCCCTTTTAAGTTACTGGAGATTTGTTCTTGAAGTACATCATACAACGCTGGAGATTCCATCCCCACCGGTACAATGATGTATCCAAGAGGTTCGGTGTTATAGACAAGTGGAAGTAAAATCCACTGCCCTTTTCTCCACACTCGATCGTAATGAGGTGGGAGTAGTTGATCTGAATCAAACTCTCTAATTTCATGAAAAGAGGGGATATCTCCACTCTCCATGTCCATCACCAATCGCCCTTTTCCCGTATTGTGAGAAAACACGACAAGGTAGCCTCGTTTGATACCAAAGAGGTGTAAACTATTTTTTAAGTTGTGAACTAATTCACTCATCTCAAATGTACCAGCTAACATGGCACTGACGTGCCTAAGAGCTTCAAAAGAGCTTTGAACATCGAGTCGCTTTGCTGCTTGGTAACGTCCAATTTTCTCTCCCACAAATGCTCGAGCAGCCCCGATGAGATTCTTTTTACTCTTAGTCGGACAATCAAGGCAGCGACTTTCAACAATTGAGATGTATTCGTGCCATCTTTCCACCATGCCGTTTTCACTAATGGTAGTGTCGATCCCTTTATTAAGAAGAGCAATAAGATGGGGATGACTCTCTTGTTTCACTAACGTTACCAGCTCTTGAATACTCTTTTTCTCACTTCTACTCGCATAAGAGGGAATTTCAACACCTTCACTGTTGAAGTTAAACTGAGGCGCACAACCACACGACTCTCTAATAATAGCAGTGCTACGAAGCACTTTATGCTCCTCTTGAGAAGAGCCCATGAGGCGATCTAACATCGCAACAGCTTCTCTACCGAGATTTGTCATTGGTTGCACTACCGTGGTTAACGGCGGATGGGTATATCGTGAGGCGGGTATTCCATCAAAGCCAATAACCGAGATATCTTCAGGAACATGATAACCTCGTTGGCTTAACAACGATAGTGCCCCTTGAGCCATTCGATCATTAAGACAAAAGACCGTATCGATGACTTTATTTTTCGCTAAAAGAGCCTCCATCCCTCTCGCCCCAGAATCTTGAACAAATGTTCCATCGACCATCAACTCAGGATCGAGTTCTAAATCATACAGATTAAGAGCATCTATAAGTGCTTTTTTACGACTCACTGCCTCATCGTGAGTTGGGGGACCTCCAATTAACGCAAAGTTTTTTCTTCCGTGATCGTGAACAAGGTGTTCAATAATCTGCTCAATGGCCTTTGAACTTTCGACTGTGACGCTACTCATTCCAGGGATATCCATCCCGATGGAAACTTTTGGAAGCGACTCCCAAGGACTAAAAAACTCTTTAAGATCTAACGATGTAAAAAAGGTCGCCAATGATGAAGAGATAATAATGAGACCATCAATTGTTTGTTCATTTGCCAAGTGATAAGCCAAGTTAGATGAGGCCTCTGCAGAGATGGGTGAACCGATACGAGAACCTAAAAAAGAGATCGATGCAAAGTTTCTTTTTTGAGCTTCATCTTCAATAGCACGCCACACTGTAGATTGGTATTCATCATCTAAAGAGGCAGTAAAAACACCAATACAACCAGAAGATTTTTGCATACGTTTATGATACTCCATCCCCAAGAGAATGCAACTAAAGAGATGAGAGAAAAGAATGAGGAGGGGTTTGATGGCCTAAAAATGACAAATAAGACTTATTAAGTAAGGCTTTATCTCTTATAGGGGCTAATAAAGACTACCTTTATGGTATAAGCACAAACCTCATATAGGTAAGAGTCTATCCTTGTAGATATAAGAAAAGTAAAAACCCATAATTGAATGAGAGGCACATAACACCTCAGCACTAGGTGTAACTCCTAGGTACAGACTTCTCGATGTTGGGAATACGTGATCTGGCTTTTATAGTAAAGCTCTCTTAATCAAAATGTTTTCCAACACTCTTTTTTGAGGAATTTTTCTATCTGCTACTGTGGCTATGTAATGTGTATATGAGTTGCCCAGAACAGGATTTGAACCTGCACAGTGTTGCCACCACTAGGACCTGAACCTAGCGCGTCTGCCAATTCCGCCACCTGGGCTTTCGAGCTGACTATAACGCAGAGATTTAAGATGTGTCAATCTTTATGGTTGTCTATTGAAGATAGTTTAACTACCTTCTGTATGTACATAGGAGGACTTTGTATGAAAGTTACATTTGGTGGAAATCCTGTTGAATTAGTTGGAACCGAAATACATGTTGGAGATACCGTCGCCGATTTTAGTGCGATGAATAATGATCTAAGTCCATTTAAACTCAGTTCTATTAAAGGGAAAAAACTTATTGTAGGTGTCCCCTCTTTAGACACTTCAATATGTGATGCCGAAGTTCGTCGTTTTAACCAAGAAGCTACCAGCTTAGATGATGTGACAGTCATTGTAGTTTCAATGGATCTCCCTTTTGCCCAACAAAGATGGTGTGGTGCTGCTGGAGTTGAGAATGTAATCACCGTAAGTGATTTCAAAGATAAAGACTTTGCCCACACTTTTGGAACATACCTACCCCAGCACGGCCTTATTGCCCGCTCTATTTTCTTATTAGATAGCAATAATACCGTACAGTACGTAGAGTACGTCCCAGAGGTGAAAAGCCACCCAAATTATGAAGCAGCATTAGAAGCAGTGAGAAGATAAGACGAAAATCAAGACGCCTCTCTTTGTAGAAACTTGAAAAAGGTTTAAAAGAGAATTAGAGTACCTCTATGAGTATTCGAATTTTGTTTTTAGGAGAGATTGTAGGAAAACCTGGAATCCAAGCCCTAAAAAATGGACTAAAGGGTCTTAAAGAGAGAGAGAGTATCGATTTTGTCGTAGCAAACGGCGAAGGGGCTACTGGGGGCTTTGGTATAGGGAAAAACCACGCTCTTCAGATTACAAAGTTAGGCGTCGATCTCATCACTACAGGTGAAAAAACCTATTATAAAAAGGATATGGTCGAATATATTGGACAAAACCGAAAAATTATTCGACCAGCCAACTACCCCTTTGGGAATCCCGGAAGAGGTTTCGGAATCTTTCACATTGGGGAGATTCGAGTTGCCTTCATAAATCTGTTGGGAAATGCCGATTTTAATCGTACCCATACATCAAACCCTTTTATCCAAGCGAACTCACTTGTTGAAAAACTTCTCCCTGAAAGTGACGCTATATGCCTTCAGTTTCATGCCTCAACAACTGCAGAGAAACAAACAATGGCTCACCACCTCAAAGGCCGAGTTGCCGCTGTAATAGGGACACACTCAAAAGTACTCAGTAGCGATGCTCGTATCTTAGAGGAGGCGACAGCCGCCATCACCGACAACGGGCGATGTGGAAGTGCTCTATCGGTGGGGGGATTCGACAGTAGTGTTGAAATTGAACGATTTTTAACACAAATACCTTCACGAAGTGTAGAATCATACAAGAACTTAGAATTACAAGGGGTTATCGTTGAGATAACCAAAGATGGAAAAGCAACATCGATTACGACAGTAAAAGAGTCGGTCGATATGGATCAATAGGAGCATATTATGGTTGAACTAGCTTCAGTTATTTCTATAGAGAGTGATGGGAGTGTTACCGTCAGTTGTCAAACACAAACATGCCAAAACTGTAGTGCAGGGGCTTTTTGTGGATCACAAGGAAAAACCTTCAGTGCCCGTAATACGGCTGATGGACACATCGGAATCGGAGATACCGTTGAATTATACCTCCCACCAGGGAAAACGATTATGGCAGGGTTTGTGACACTGTTAGTTCCAATTCTCCTTTTTCCTGTCGGCTATTATATCACATCACTGTTTCACACCTCCCCTTCTGAAATGATGAGAGTTGTATACGGTATTGGTGGTATTGCCTTAGGGTTTTTAATAAGTAGACTTTTTTCAAAAAGGAACGAACACGAATATACCCCTGTGATTACAAAGATTATTGAACAGTAGGCAACATCATGAACAGGTGGGTCGGTGTGGCAATTGTGGCAATCTCTCTTTTAATGGGGTGCTCTTTTGCCACTGAAGAGGAGTTAGAGGCCTCCTTGTATGGCCAATACCCTTCTTTGAGTTTATCTGATGCGACCTACCTCATTAAAGTAGCCCACTCTCAACCCATCATCATTGAAGCTGCTGAGATAGATGTGTACAACAAAGAGCATAAAGCTGTAATCACAGATGGAGTATTTACTCAAAGCGATGAGAAGGGAAATCTTCTTTTTCGTGGTTCTTTTGGTAGAGCTATCGTCCACACAGATAATCATAACATGAGTTTAGAAGAGGGAGTTGAGATTCATAACATCACCGAGAACCTCACAATCAACGCTCATAAGCTCTTTTGGAATAATGAACAGTGGACACTCACTGGTGATGCAGACCAATACACCTCCATTATGAACGAAAGCGGTGATATACTCTTTGGAGTAGGATTTTTTGGAGATTTTGCTAAAGCAACGTATGAGTTCATCACTTTAGAGGAGGGAGTACTACATTATGAATAAGAGTAGAAAAGTCTTCATCCTCACCTCTTTGCTCGTTCTCGTTATTGGTATGGGAATCCTGAGTGCAAAAAGTATGAGTTTTAGTGGCGGTTTCACTCGGGCAATTATGAGAGAGGGGCAACAATCTATCGTGCTCAGTCAAGGAGCTGAAGTACATATTGATGCTCTTACTCTCAAAGCACACACTATTACCCTCGATGGTGATGACTCAGAAAATCTCTACGCTCAAGGGGACGTGAGTATCGTCGATCGTGATCAACGTATCAGTATCACCACCAACCAAGCTCACTACAATCGGGAACAAGAAATCTTTAGTGTCGATGGGTGGGTCGAAATTTTAGATCTACAACACCAGATCATTGCCACTGGAGCCTACCTCCTCTTTGATCGAAATGCTGGTGTTCTTACCTTACAAGTGGAAGCGAAAATTTTGAGACATACCGACAGTGGCCCCATGATCTGCCGAGGTGATAGCATCGAGTACGATCGTGAGGCTCAAACATTAGTTCTTACAGGAAATGCCTCGATCATTTACAAAGATGATACCTACCAAGCCGATGTGTGTCGTGTCAATTTAGAGACCGATGAGATTGAACTTTCAGGGACAATCAAAGGAGTTGTCCATGGTTAGTGGAATATTAGAGGCCCAAAACCTCACCAAGCGCTACAAACGACGCACTGTTGTGAATAATGTCTCACTTTCAATGAACACAGGAGAAATCATTGGTCTTCTTGGTCCGAATGGAGCAGGGAAAACCACCATGTTTTATATGATTGTTGGATTTATCAGAAGTAACAGTGGGACGATCTTATTAAATCGACACAATATTACCACCTTACCAATGTATAAACGTTCTCGCTTAGGCATCAGTTATCTTCCTCAAGAACCTTCAATTTTTCGTAAACTCAGTGTTGAAGATAATATTAACCTCGTGGTTGAAACTCGAGACGATCTTTCTAAAGGGGAGAAAAAAGATGTCGTCGACTCTTTATTAGAGGAGTTTGGATTACAAGAAATACGCCATCAATACGGATACACTTTAAGTGGTGGAGAGCGCAGACGGTGTGAAATTGCTCGAGCTTTAGGAAAAGATCCACTCTTCTTATTATTAGATGAGCCGTTTGCTGGGATTGACCCTAAAGCGGTGTACGAGATTAAACACCTTATCGTCTCTTTGGCCGAAAAAGGAATTGGAGTACTCCTCACTGATCATAATGTACGAGATACATTGGCAATAACCCATACTTCGCATATCATTAACGAAGGGACCATCTTAGCAAGTGGTCAAAAGTATGAACTGCTAGAACACCAAGGGGCACGTCGTATCTATTTCGGAGAAGACTTTTATCAAAGTGAGTAGCTATGAAACAGACATTAGGTATCCAACAGACGCTCAAACAACAACTCACTCTCTCCCCGCAACTCATTCAGACATTCGAGATTCTCGCTATGTCGACACTCGAGTTGCAACAACGTATTAAAGCCGAGATTGAACAAAATCCTGCCTTAGAGATTCCATCTGAGCGAGTAGTCTCAATTGAGAGGATATCGGCAGCTGAAGGTCGTAAACGCACCGATGACGATCTTAGTGATACCACGACATTTCCCAGTGAACGTTTAGGCTCTTCCACTCGTCTCTCTTATACATACAACCAAGAAGCTGCAGATAGTAATCTTCAATTTCTTGAAGGGGCATTATCGACACAAGAGACACTACAAGAGTACTTACTAAGGCAACTAGGGTGCTTATCATTAAGCGAAGAGGAGTTTGAATTAGGATCACTTATTATCAGTAACATTGACTACAACGGTTTTCACCGTAATCCTGTCGATTCACTTGTTCCTCAAAAACGACTCTCTTCCCTTCTTGATGCACTTGCCATTGTCCAAAAACTCGATCCTCCGGGCATCGCCGCAAAAGACTTTAGAGAGTCACTCCTTCTACAAGCACAAGATGACCAGCTTCTTGATGAAGATGAATTAATATTGTTTAAAGCTCTTGTATACGACCACTTAGAACAATTACGATTACAAAAATTTTCAGAAGTTGCTTCTGAAATGAAAGTGGATGAACACACCATCACAACGCTGTTTCAATACCTCAAGAGTTTGAACCCTTATCCAGGACTTCAATATGATAGTCGTGAAACTCACTACATTATTCCCGACTTGTATGTGAGAAAGATTGAAGGACGTCTTCAATTACGTCTCAATACAGAACAGGTTCCT
>Ga0265293_10007567_pt1 | contig 16623 bp, 12 predicted proteins | sample Munlanlewell138R_FD_192505 | JGI IMG/M metagenome (GOLD analysis project Ga0265293, IMG submission 192505) | Leachate microbial communities from a municipal landfill in Southern Ontario, Canada - Leachate well 138R | ecosystem: Engineered > Solid waste > Landfill > Unclassified | place: Canada...
AAAGCGCCGTAAGCTAAAGCTTCCATTTCATTTTCACCGGGCATTATTTCTACATGAGATATAAAAGATACTCTGTTTTTTATCCAGGAAGTAAGCATCTTAGAATGTGCAATACCTCCGGTAAGAATAATAACATCTGCTTTTCCTTCTACAACCGTAGCCAGTTCACCGATTCCTTTTGCTATTTGGTATGCCATTGCTTCATAAATCAATCCTGCATATTCATTGCCCTCTTGAATCAATGTCTCAACTTCTCTTGCATCAACTGTGCTTAAATATGCTTTTAAGCCTCCGTTTCCCCTTAGCTTGCGCTGCATTGTTTTTTTATCAAACTTGCCTGAATAACAAAGGTTTATCAGCTCTCTGCACGGTACTCTTCCTGCTCTTTCAGGTGAAAAGGGTCCTTCATCATCTGAAATCAAGTCTATTATCTGACCATTATGATGGAGATTGATTGAAATACCTCCGCCTAAATGCGCAACAATAATGTTTAGCTCTCCGTAGTTTTTACCAATGCTTTTAGCATATTTTATAGCCATTGCTCTTGTATTTAAAACATGGCTTGTGCTTTTTCGAGGTATATCCGGCATGCCGGATATACGAGAAATGTCAGGAAATTCATCTGTCATTACAGAGTCATATATATATGAAGGTATTCCTGCTTCCTTTGCAATATCGTATGCAATTGGAGCTGCAAGATTTGATGCATGCTCCATGACAGGATGATTTTCCACTCTGTCAAGCATGACCTCATTAACAACATATGCTCCTGATTTAACGGGAAGCAGCATTCCTCCTCTTGCAACAACACAAGATAGTTCCCTAATATCAAATTCTTTTTCTTCCATATAAGATCTGACAAATTCCAATCTCATGTTAAGCTGGTCTTTAACATCATCAAATTTATTGATATCCTCATCAGGATGACTAAAATTTTTAGCAAAAATTTCTTTTTCATCTTCATACAATGCTATTTTAGTAGAAGTTGAACCTGTATTAACAGCAAGTACTTTATAGCTCATAATATGCCTTCCTTTTAAACAGCATTCATTCCTTTATTGAATGCTTTAATGTTAATATCTACAAATTTTTCTTTTACCTGATTTTTAATGACATCTTCCCAGTCAATATCGGTTAAGTTCATTGATTTAATCAAGGCTCCTAATAAGACTACGTTCATAACCTTCTGATTACCTAATTCTTCAGCTATTTCGCCGGCATTAATAACCTTGGCTTTAGCTTTTCCTTCAATCAATTCAATTATTCCTTCAGGATAATCAACTTTTCCCATGAGTATAGGAGCTGAAGATATTTCAAAATCATTAATTAAGACAACACCGTCAGGCTTTAAGAATTCAAACCACCTCAGTGTTTCCATTGTTTCAAAAGAAACCAAAATATCTGCTTCACCGATTCCAATAATAGGCGAAGAAACTTCACTTCCATATCTTACCTGAGTCGAAACACTGCCGCCTCTTTGTGCCATTCCATGAATTTCTGACATTTTAACGTCATAACCTGCTGCCACAAGACCTGTTGATAATATTTTACTTACCAATATTGTTCCTTGGCCGCCAACACCTACCAATAAAATATTTTTAGTATCCTTCATTTTATTCACCTACCTTACTGATTGCCTTTGTGGGGCATACCTGGAGACAAAGCTCACAGCCAACGCATTGAATTCTATTGATTGAAGATTTCTTCGCTGCTTTATCAAATACAATTGCCGGACAACCTGTACTTACGCATATTTTACATCCTATGCATGTATCCTTGTCAACTTCGCAATAACCTTGAATAGGTCCGAATTCTGCAAGGTCATCTTTCGAATATTTCTTAAGAGCACATGGATATCTTGATATTATTACCGATGGTTCATTTAAATCATAAGCCCAATTAAAAGCAGCTTTCATTTCATCCTGATTCATCGGGTTTATTGTTTTTATGTTTTTAATACCTAAAGCTCTTACTATAGGCTCAATTTGAACAGTGTCAGTATCTTCTCCCTGCAGTGTATAACCTGTTCCGGGATTATCCTGATGTCCTGTCATCGCTGTTATTCTGTTGTCTAAAATACATGTTATGGTATTTCCTTTGTTAAACACCACATCCAACAAACTTGTCATGCCTGAATGGAAGAATGTTGAATCTCCTATAACTGCTACTACTCGTTTATCGTCATTGTTCTTTTCAAATACCTTTTTTGCACCATGTGCCATACTTATGCTTGCACCCATACATATTGTTGTATCAATTGTATTTAACGGAGGTGATCCACCCAATGTATAACAGCCTATATCTCCCGTAACAAAAGTATTCTTCTTCTTTGACAATTGATAAAAGAATGCACGATGTGGACAACCTGCACAAAGTGTAGGAGGTCTTCCTACTGCAATGGTTCTGTCATAATCAATAATTTCATTTTCAGTACCGAAAATTGATTTTTTAACAATATCCGGATTAAGCTCCCATGTATTAGGGATTTTTTCTTTGCCGATACATTTAATACCTGCAGCTTTTATCTGTTCCTCCATAAAAGGTTCTAATTCTTCAATTACATAAAGTGTTTCAACTTCTTCTGCAAATTTTTTGATTTTTTCCATTGGAAGCGGGAAAGTGAATCCTAATTTTAAATATGATGCGCTGCTGCCAAATACTTCTTTTGCATATTGATAAGCAACACCAGCTGAAATAACACCTACTTTTTTGTCATTCCATTCGATATAATTCAACTCAGTTTCGTTTGAAAACTTTTCAAGTTCCTTAAGTTTTTTCTCTACTACTATGTGTGCTGCTTTTGCATTAGCAGGTGCCATAATGTATTTTGGCGGATTTTTCACGTATGGCTTTATCGGAACTTCTATTCTTTCGCCTGTTTCAACAATTGATTTGCTGTGACAAACTCTTGTAGTCATTCTGAGCATTACCAATACGTTATATTTTTCGCTGATTTCCATGGCTCTTATTACCATGTCCTTACTTTCCTGTGAGTTGCTTGGTTCAAGCATAGCTACCTTTGCCATTCTTGCATAGTACCTGTTGTCCTGTTCATTCTGAGAAGAATGAAGTCCCGGGTCATCTGCGTTTACTAATACCATTCCGCCGTTAACACCTGTGTACCCAATTGTGAAAAATGGGTCGGCTGCAACATTAAGTCCAACATGTTTCATTGCTGTTAATGTTCTTGCTCCTGCAATGCTTGCACCAAGTGCTGACTCAACTGCCACTTTTTCATTTGGTGCCCATTCTGCTGTTATTTCCTTACGAAGAGCTATATTTTCCAATATTTCTGTACTAGGTGTTCCGGGATATGCTGCAGCAAATTGAATGCCTGCTTCATAAGCTCCTTGAGCAACTGCTTCATTGCCTGTCATTAAAACTTTCATGTTCGTCCTCCTATTTAACTTTTTTTCAAGAAATCTATTTTGCACTGATCATAGTTAAATTCATAATTTCATTTTCAAGGCTTTTGATATTATTGTTTATATTTTCGAATTTGTCAGTATCAACATCTTCGAGCCTCAGACAACCTTTCGTTTTTGATAATGCGTTTTCAAATGCCTTCCTTAGCTCATCAACTTCTTTTAATAATTCTTGTATTTGCTTATCCTTAACTTTTTGTTTTTCATCTTTAAGAACTACTTCATTTATCAAATTTCTCTTTTTAATATCATAAACAACGTTGTATTGTGGAATTATACTGTTTATACCAAACCTTTCTTTTACTTCCATGGCAAAGGCTTCTTTTGATTCCTTTTCTCCATGAACTATAAAAATGTTCCCGGGCTTTTCGTTAAAGCCGCCAATCCAGTTAAGAAGAGACGGTTTATCGGCATGTCCCGAAAATCCTTCAATATTATAAATTTCAGCATTGACTTTAATATCTTCGCCAAATAATTTCACATTTTTTTCACCGTCCAACAACCTTCTGCCTAAAGTTCCTTCAGCTTGATATCCTACAAATACAATGCTTGCTTCCTTTCTCCAGAGATTGTGCTTTAAATGATGTCTTATTCTTCCTGCTTCACACATTCCGCTGGCAGAAATAATAATTTTAGGCTCTGTTGAAAAATTCAATTGCTTTGATTCATCTGCGCTAAGTGTAAAATGCAGATTTTCAAAATCCAACGGGTTGTCCCCTTTCATTAAATAATCTTTTGCTTCTTTATCAAAAGCATGGCTGTTCCTTTTGAATATTTCTGTTGCCTTAATTGCAAGCGGGCTGTCTATAAAGACCGGTATATTTCTTAATTCATTTTCCTCAGTACCAATTTCATTCAAATGGCTGTCATAATATTTGTTCAGCTCATAAATCAGTTCTTGTGTTCTTCCAACCGCAAAGGACGGAATAATTACGCTTCCTCCTCTTTTAGCTGTTTTTAATATTATTTTGATAAGCTCTTCTGTTCTTTGCTCGATGTTTCCGTGAATTCTGTTGCCGTAGGTTGCTTCCATTATTAAATAATCAGCTCTGTCTATTAGAGCCGGATCTTTTAATATAGGCTTTTCACGCATGCCCAAATCTCCGGAATACACTAACTTTATTGTATCATCTTCATCCTTGAGCCACATTTCAATGATTGAAGAGCCTAAAATATGGCCGGCATCATTAAATTTAACAGTAGTATTTTCATCAATATTTATAATTTGATCGTATAAAACAGGTTTGAAATACTGCAAGCTCTCTATAGCATCTTCCTGCGTGTACAAGGGCTCCACAAATTTTTTCCCTGAACGTTTTGCTTTGTTGTTTTTCCACTGTGCCTCTGTTTCTTGAATATGTGCTGAATCTAACAGCATTATCTCACAAAGATCATAGGTGGGTTTTGAGCAATAAATGACTCCTTTAAAACCTTTCTTTACCAATAAAGGAATCCTTCCGCTGTGGTCTATGTGACTGTGACTCAATAAAAGGCAATCAATATCTGCCGGAGCAACTGCAAATTCTTCTTCATTTAACTCCTCATCCTTGCCTTGATACATGCCGCAATCAAGCATGATATTTTTGTCCCTGGTCTGAATTAGATGGTTTGAGCCTGTGACACCGTTTACTGCACCTAAAAACCTAATTTTCATAATATACCTTCTTTCCGGTTAATAATAAAGCAGCCTCTTATATATTAATCCATATATAAGTATGACAAAAAAAATCATTTATGTCAATGGCTTGTACCAAAAAACTCATTGTCAAAATATAGTGTTAATTTGTAAGCAAATATAAAAGTGCTTCCAATTTGTTGGAAACACCTTTCAATATAAGACAATCTACATATACCGCAGTCTCGCTGCACAATTTTGTTTGTTCCTTGCGTCACACAAAATTGGCGCTCGTTGCGAATGACCTACCTCAATTTTTCTCTCCCTTTGGTCGGAAAAATTGGGTTAGGGCATCTTCAATTCTCCATTTGTCGTGCTAAAAATATACTTGCTGTTTTTATTAATTTTTCTTCTACTTCAGACATTTTAGAGCCTTTATCCTTAGATAAAAGTATAACAGCCCCTATTGGGTCTCCGTGCACCATAATCGGTGATATAACCTGACTAGTATAATTGTCAGGATTAAATTCATTGGCAGTAATTCTTATTGGTTTTGAAGCTGCATTTGTTTGATATGTTTCTCTGCTTTCAATTATTTTTTCCAATTCCGGACTTAATCTTTTTTCTGCATAATCTTTCTTAGAACTCCCCGAAACGGCAATTACGCCATCTCTATCAGTAATTATTGCAATATGTCTGGTTGTTTCAAATAATGATTCCACATATTCTCCTGCAAATTCAGTCAATTCCCCAATAGGTGAGTATTTCTTTAATATTATTTCACCTTCTCTATCGGTGAATATTTCTAAAGGGTCGCCTTCTCTTATTCTTAAAGTTCTTCTTATTTCTTTAGGAATTACAACTCTACCTAAGTCGTCAATTCTTCTTACAATTCCTGTTGCTTTCATTACTTACGTTCCTCCAATTACATATTTTTATATTTTTATGACATTTCTTTTAATATTTTCTATTATTTACACTTTAATAGATTTTATCCTATTAGTTTATATAATGATTAAAATATTTTTAGGAAAAGTAACATCACATCATTATAATGGAAGAAAATAAAATTATCAACATTTTTTTACTAAAATTGACAAATCTTTAATTTATTACTATTACTGCAGTGCTTTTTAGTTCTTCCAATAGGTCCTGGAATTTGTATGTTTTGTAATATTCAATAAGATTAGATTTCTCCGATTCCACGGTTTTATCTTCATCAACTATCTTATCTGTTAACTTAATAATATGATATCCGAAATCAGATTGTACAGGCTGGCTAACTTCTCCTATTTCTAATGCAAATGCTGATTCTGAGAAAGGTTTAACCATTTGCCCATAGCTGAAATAATCCAAGTCCCCTCCGTTTAAACCACTGCCGGTATCAGTAGACAATTCCTTTGCAAGTTCTGCAAAGTCTTCACCCTTATTAATTCTTTCAATTACTTTTAAAGCTTCTTCTTCTGTATCAACTAGTATATGGCTTGCCTTTACCTGAACATTCATTTTCATTTCTTCAAAAAGAGTTTTCAACTCATCATCATTTGGGTTTAAGCTGTCAATTTTTGATGTTATATAATTATTAATTAATATCTCTTTGGTTAACTCTTGTAAAACAAATTCTTCTGTCATGCCTTTTTGTTCCATGAAACTTTTATACTCTTCGTCGTTTTGGAAATTAGTTTTAAAGTTTTCTAATGAGTGTTGTTTTTCTTCTTCAGTTACTGTTATTCCTTCTTTTTCTGCAGCATCCAGCAAAAGCAATGATTTAGTCATTTCATCCATTACATATTCTTCATACATTTCTTTATAAGTTAAACCTTTTGGTGTTTCCGTTTCCCAGATATCTTCGCCATATTGATACTCAACATAATCCTTATAATATGCCAATGCATCATCATATTCTTCCTTCAAAATAGCTTTACCGTTTACTGTTGCCTTTGTATTATCATCCATAACTTGGTCATTTTTGTTTGTACATGCTGTAAATGCTAAAGCTATGCATAATAAAGTTATTAAGAATAATGATTTTTTAAATTTATTCATGTTTTTCCTCCACAGCAGTCTTACCTGCTTTAAAATTATTTAGTATTTCCAAAAACTCTTCCAATTCCCTAAGAATTTTCATTTGCTCAAGAGAATCTAATTTATATTTTATAATTGGCTCGTTTGTTCCAACAAAACTTATTTTTTTATAATAATTCTTTATTAAAAACTCAATGATATCTTGACTCAGGTCATCTTTGGTCATTTCAATATTTACCGTATTACCTGCCTGAGTTAATGATTTTACTCGTAGTGTCTTGCTCAATGATTTAATGTATGATATTTTTAAAAGATTATCCACTTGAACGGGAACATTCCCAAACCTATCAATAATTTCTTCAGTTATTTCAAATATATCATTTTTATTATCTGCAGCTGCTATTTTTTTGTATATTTCTATTTTCTGCTCTTCATTTTCAATAAATGATGAAGGAATGTAGCCGTCAACATTTAAATCAACCGATGTTTCAATATCTTCTTTCAAATGTTTTCCTTGAATTTCCTTTACTGCACGGCCCAAGAACTTAACATATAAATCATATCCTACTGCCAGCATATGACCATGCTGTTCGGAGCCTAATATATTTCCGCTGCCTCTTATTTCCAAGTCACGCATGGCTATTTTAAATCCTGAGCCAAACTCTGTAAATTCCTTTATTGCCTTAAGCCTTTTATCGGCAACTTCTGATAGCATTTTGTCCTTCTCGTAGGTAAGGTATGCGAAAGAAACTTTGTTTGACCTGCCTATCCTTCCCCGAAGCTGATACAGCTGTGAAAGTCCTAAATAATCTGCATTATCTATAATCAATGTATTTACATTGGGTATGTCCATTCCGGTTTCAATTATGGTTGTACAAACCAAAATATCATATTCCTTATTTACAAATTCAAGCATTATATTTTCAAGGTGTCGTTCGCTCATTTGCCCGTGAGCCACTGCAATACGCGCATCAGGCAGCAGCTTTCTCAGCTTTGCTGCTGTATGGTCTATGTCTGCCACTCTGTTGTGGACGTAATAAACCTGGCCTTTTCTTAAAATTTCCTTTTCGATTGCATCCTTTATCAATCCTTCGTTATATTCAATAACATAAGTCTGTATAGGAAGCCTGTCTCCCGGCGGTTCAGATATGATGCTCATGTCCCTTACACCAATCATAGACATATGAAGGGTTCGAGGTATAGGTGTTGCTGATAGCGTAAGAACATCTATATTTGATTTAAGCTGTTTTATCAATTCCTTATGCCTGACACCAAATCTTTGTTCCTCATCTATTATCAAAAGTCCTAAATCCTTAAATTTAAGCTCTTTGGAAAGAAGTTTATGTGTTCCTATTACAATATCAATCAAACCTTTATTTAAATCATTGATTATTTTGTTTTGTTGATAATGTGTTCTAAAACGGCTTAGCATTTCAATTTTAATGGGATATCCTCTGAATCTTTCAAGTAAATTTGAATAATGCTGCTGTGCCAATATGGTTGTTGGTACTAACATCGCTACTTGCTTTGAGTCCATAACCGCTTTAAATGCAGCTCTCATTGCCACTTCGGTTTTTCCGAATCCAACATCGCCGCAGAGAAGTCTGTCCATGCAAACAGCCTTTTCCATATCTTTTTTAATCTCTTTTACGCAGCGAAGCTGGTCTTCTGTTTCTGTAAAAGGAAATTTATATTCAAACTCTTTCTGCCACTCGGTATCTCTTGTAAATGCATATCCCTTTGATACCTTTCTTTCAGCATACAGTTTAATCAGCTCAACTGCCATATTTTCTATGGCTGCCTTTGAGCGCTCCTTAATTTTCGCCCAGTCTGAGCTGCCCATTTTATTAAGCTTAGGTTTTTCTGAATCTGAACCAATATACTTTTGAATAAGAGACATTTGATCAACAGGAACATACAACTTGTCTTCGGCTTTATATTTGATACACAAATAATCCTTTTGAATATTTTGTACCTCAATTTTTTCAATTCCTATATATTGACCGATGCCATGATGCTCATGTACTACATAATCTCCTACTTTTAAGTCGGTGAAGACCTCAATTAAGGCACCCTTGCGTTTTTTTGGTTTACGGGATTTACGCTTTACTGAACCAAGTACTTCATTTTCTGTAAGTACAAGAATCTTATTATCGTAGTATTCAAATCCTTTTATTAATTCTCCGGGTGCAATTACCACTTGTCCGCTTTCAGCCGTATTGGCATCTTTAGACAATGTGGTGGTACATTCATAATCATTTAATAGATTATGAAGTTTCCTGCAGCTTTCATAGGTACTAAGTATAATGTCTACTTTGTATCCTTTATATTTCAGCCTGTTCAGCTCCTTTGATAGCTCTTCAATCTTGCCGTAGTAAGAGGGAGCTTCTTTGAAAAGCATATGAACAGAATCATCTGTTTTGATTATTTTCTCTTTACCGTTTACTGAAATATAAGGTCTTTTGGAAATTTCCGTCAATAACTCATACTCATTTAAATAAACTTCGCTTTGATTTGAAAAGACTTCTCCCTTTTCAAATAATTCTGTAAATTTCAATTGAAAGCTTTCATTCAAAGTATTAATTTCTTCAAATACCCTTTCAGGCTCATCAATAAGTAAAATAGTATCCTCTTCAAAATAATCTAAAATATTTGAAAAAGATTCCTTTATAAAAGGTACTAGAAGGTCTGCATTTTCAATACCCATACCGCCCATCAGCTTATCTTGATAGCTTTTGTATAGGTTCTTTAAATTCTTTCCCGCTTCTTTGCTTAATTTGTTGTTTTGACGCTCATTATAATCCTTTTCAACTTCAGATAAAATAATTTTAATTTCTTCTTTTTTAAACAAGATGTCGCTGCAAGGAAGAATCTTAACAGATTTTATGTTTTTAACTGAGCGCTGTGTTTTTAAATCGATTAACCTTATTGAATCTACTTCATCATCAAAAAATTCTACTCTAAATGGATTTGCTTCGGAAGGAGAAAAAATATCAATAATTCCACCTCTTACAGAGAATTGACCAACTCCTTCTATTGCATCTACTCTCTCATATTTAAGCTTAATCAGACAGCTTCTTAATTCATTTAAGTCATAGCTGTTGCCGTATTTTAATTCTATAATACTTTCCTTAAATCTATCTTTAGACATTACTCTTGTAATTATTGAATTAATTGAAGCAGTTACAATGCTTTTGCGCTTATTTAAAATGTCATACAATAGATTTGCTCTTTTGTGCTCCACATCCTTGCTTAAAGCATCAACATTATACAAAATGAATTCTTTAGGCTGAAGACGGTCTAAATGCTCTGTATAAGCTCTAATACTCTCTTCATACCTCTTTGATTTCGCTTCACTGCTTGTAAGAATTAATATTTTATTGGATGTATCTAAAAGATTGCATGCTAAATAAGCTAATCCTTCTTCGTTAAGTCCTTGGACCAGCTGGCTTTTTCTTTTTTTATAATTTTCATTTATTCTTTTAAATTTTTCTGTTCTTTGAAATTGGTCAAACAAAACTTTGTTCATATTAAAGGTGTTTCCCCTAACTTGTTGATATTAAATTTCTGCATTGCGCTGTCAATTCCATTTTCAATAATTTCTAATGCAGCTTCTGCTGCTTTTTCAATAATGGGAGAGACAATATCTTTTTCAGATGATGAAAATTTCTGCAGCACATAATCGGCCAAATCCATTTCATCATTTCTTCCTATTCCTATTCTTATTCGCGGAAACTCACTTCCTATACTTTCGACTATTGATTTCATCCCATTATGAGTGCCTGCACTTCCATTGGGCCTGATTCTTAAAGCACTTAAGGGTATATCTATATCATCGTAAATAACAATGAGATTTTCAATCGGGATTTTATAGAATTTTACAATTTCCGCTATTGCAATTCCGCTTCTGTTCATGTAGGTTACGGGCTTTACAAGCATGACTTTTTCTCCGTTTATGGAAGTATCCCCATATACGGAGTTGAATTTTAGTTTATTCAATTTTACACTAAGTTTTTCCGCTAAATATTCCAATGCCATGTAACCTGAATTATGTCTTGAGCTTGTATATTCCTTACCCGGATTGCCAAGTCCTGCAATTATATACATATATTAACCTCTTTAAAATCTATTCTTACCTTTTCCTTCTTTATTGACCTGCCTTGCTCTTGCAATTGCTAAATCTCCCTCTTTGACATTTTCTGTTATGGTAGAGCCTGCAGCCACATATCCACCTTTTTCAATAGTAACGGGAGCAACTAAATTTGAATTGCTTCCTACAAAAGCTCCGTCACCGACAATTGTTTTGTGTTTATTCTTTCCATCGTAATTAACAAAAACAACTCCGCATCCTATATTAACATTTTTGCCTATTTCTGCGTCACCTATGTATGCCAAATGGGATGATTTTGAATTGTCTCCGATGATTGATTTCTTTACTTCAACAAAATCACCTATTTTCACATTTGTGCCTAAATTGCTGCCCGGTCTCAAGAATGCAAAAGGTCCTACACGTGCTCCGTCACCGATAATAGATTCAATAACCTTTGAACTATCAACTGTTGCATTATTTCTTACAGTGGAATTGATTATCCTTGAGTTAGGTCCAATTGTGCAGTGGTCTCCTATAACCGTTCCTTCTTCCAAATATGTATTAGGATAAATAACCGTATCTTTGCCGATTTTAACATTATCCTCTATATATGTATTATCCGGGGCAATGATTGTAACACCTGAATACATATGTCTTTGGTTGATTCTTTTCTGCATTATTTTTGTTACTTCAGAAAGCTGAACTCTGTCATTTACAGCCTTGATATCATCTGCATCCTTAAGCTGCCAACCGCCTATTTTTGCACCTTCATTATTTAAAACCTTTATTGTATCCGTAAGATAATATTCATTCTGTGAGTTATCCCTACTTATTTTTTTCAAAGCATATTTTAAGAGTTCACCCTTAAAACAAAATATCCCCGTATTTATTTCCTTAATATTTTTAATTTCTTCTGATGCATCTTTTTCTTCTACAATTTTATCAATAGACTTATCAGCCTTTCTTATTATTCTTCCGTAACCCTTCGGATTATTTAAATCAGCTGTCATTATCGATGCAGCATAGTTATTCTCTAAATGATAGTTCATAAAGTCAATTAATGTTTCTTTTCTAATAAGAGGTCCGTCAGCACAAAGTATTAAAACCATGTCCTCATCTTCAATATAGTTTTCTGCAGCCATTACAGCATAACCCGTTCCATAAGGAACTCCATCTCCAATTGGCTGTTCAACAGTTTGTACATTCATATCTTTAATATTGTGTCCAATTTTTTCTTTTCCATGTCCCAAAACAACAATGTTTTTTTCTATGCCTGAATTTACAGATGCTTCAATTATGTATTTAATCATTTCTTTTCCACAAACTTTGTGCAACGTTTTCGGAATATCTGATTTCATTCTGGTACCTTCGCCTGCTGCTAAAATAATTGACATACTCATAATAAATTCTCCTTAATGTAAATCTGTAATACTGAGTTATTATATATCATATTATTTAGTAAGTCAAAAAATTATTCAGGAATATTCATCAAAATTGTGAGCCTTGTTGTTTGCACAATAAAAGGGTCTATGAAAGACCCGAGTACTGTTGACTGTAAATCATCCAGTAGCAGCGTTACAGAAGAGCGGCTTCTTCCACGTTTTTGCTTTCTTCTGTGCGCTTTTCTTCATATGCTCTAAATACAGCCTCTGCAACAAGATTCCTTGTTTCAGAATTAATTGGATGAGCTATATCTTTAAACTCTCCATCCGGCATCTTCCTGCTGGGCATTGCTATAAACAACCCTTCTTGACCTTCAATTATTTTAATATCATGTACCACAAAACAATCATCAAAGGTTACGGAAACGATTGCCTTCATCTTGCCCTCAGAATTAATTTTTCTTACTCTCACGTCTGATATTTTCATGTTGTCACCACCTTCCCCCAAAATTATGTCCATTTTAGTCATTATACTATAAATACTAAAAAATAGCAAAAAAACATTTTCACAAAAATATGAATTTATTTTAACAATTTGGGGCTTGGTCGTATTTCAATAATACCTTCTTTTATACTCGTATTATTAAGTACCAATAATGAAATATAATTGTCTGCTAATTTCTTTTCCGGCTCTATAGTTTCAATAACAACAGCAGTCCCTACAACATTTGCATTAAATTCTCTCATCATATCCTCCATACCCTTGCAGGTTCCTCCGCCTTTCATAAAGTCATCAACTATTAGAATTTCAGCATCTTCCTTTAATGACCTTTTTGATAATGACATGGTTTGAATATTGTTTGATGAACCGGAAACATAATTTATGCTAACTGTTGCTCCTTCGGTAATTTTGTTGTTTCTCCTGATTACAGCCACTGGAACATTTAACTTTTGGCCTGTCATTATAGCGACGGGTATACCTTTTGTTTCTACTGTAACAATATAATCAATATGCTTATTACTAAATTCAGAAGAAATAACTTCGGCAATATTCGACACAATTCGCGGATTGTTAAAAATGTCGGTCAAATAAATAAATCCGCCGGGCAGTATCCTGTTTTTTTGCGAAAATAAAGAGCATAACTGTTCAAGTATATCATTTCTTTCCTTACTTCCCAATATGGATATGAACATAACTCCTCCCGAAGCTCCGGAAATGGTTTCAATCCTGCCGAAATTCATTTCTTCCACCAATTCCTTAACGATTGCCACATCTTCACTTATTGTTGATTTTGCTGCATTGAAAATTCCACAAAAATAATTATATGAAAACAAGTAATTAGGTTTTTCAGCAAAAATTTTCATCAATGCACCGATTCTTTGATTTCTTTTATATTTTTTCATATTATCCTCGACGAATGTTTTTCTATGATTATATTACAAACGTTCGTATAATTCAAGTCCTTTTTGGGGACATTCCTCTACCCGCAAAGACTCCAATCGGGGACATTCCTCTACCCGCAAAGACTCCAATCGGGGACATTCCTCTACCCGCAAAGACTTTCCCTATAACAGAGGTGTGTCCCCATACATTATTAATAGAGGTGTTTTCCCATACCTATTACGGTTTTAAGTTAACTGTCCCCCTGCAAATAATATAGCTCTTTCCGTCAAAACTTCCATAGGATTAATAAAGTTTCCTTCAAATTTATACATATATTGTGCCGATGAAAGTTCTGTACATCCCAACAAAAATGCAGTTGCTCCTAATTCCTTCAATTCATCTACGCATTCAAACAAAAGGTCTGTACCCGCATCATAGTTCCCTTTTTTTATAACATCATATATAAATTCCATAATCTTTTCCTGGGTTTTTATAGGGACAACTGTTTTTATTCCTAATTCAGCATAATAATTCTCATAAATTTTTGTTTTAATTGTTCCATCAGCAGCCATTATTCCAACTATTGCATTCTTTCCATATTTGTCATATGTATACTTGACTGACTCTTCCGGCATGTTAATAAAAGGGATGTTAACGTTTTTCTTTATTTCATTTAAAAAATAGTGTGCTGTATTACAGGGCATTATTAGAAAGTCTGCACCGCTGTTTTCAAGTATCTTCGCCGAATTAACCAATTCATTTACCGGAGTTTCCCCATCACCAAGTATAGCCTTCGTTCTATCCGGAATATTGGTATTACTGTCAATTAAAACACGTATGTGTTCCTGGTCCTTTTCCGCTTTTGTTCTTAAAACAATTCTCTCAAATAAATGTACGGTGACAAGAGGTCCCATGCCACCTATAATTCCAATTATTTTCATAGCCCACCTCATCATTTTTATTGATGAATTATATCATAAATCTTACAATGTGACAATAAGAAAACAAGCAGAATTGCTTGTTCTCAACTATTATTAAGATGCTTTTTGTCATCCTCTCAATGGCAAAAATTATTAACACAAATCTAAGTAGTTTACTCCATCTTCCGGTACAATAATTTTTATGCTGCTATCATTTTGTTTCCCTACAATAAACAACGTATAATGCATGTAAGGAGCAGCATCTATCCAATGCTCCAAAATTTCAGTTCCGTCAGCTTTCTTAAGATGCAATGTATATCTTCCCGATGGAATTGCCACATTGCATGATACCTTTCCATACTTAATATCAGAAAATAGAACAGTTCCATCCGATGCCGATAAAACAACTTCAGGTTCATCAATACACAAATTTGCCAACCTTAACGCTGACATATTACATGTCATATGGTGTGCTTTTTGCTCAGGTACCATTAATATGCAAATATCGTTGTGATCTTGTTCATCTGCTGAGACAACTGCCGTGTATGTCAGGTTATAATCTATATCAATATTCGATTCAAATAACAAATTGCCTTCTTCCGAATGTATTAAAACATGGTAAGAATTCGGAGGAAACTTCACATACCTTGTGAATTCTCCGATTTTTAAGTTCTCTGCCATAAGTATATCATTTACCTGAATATCCAAAGGTAAATTAATAGTATTTAGAACTCTGAAATATGATTTTTTGCAAAAACAGCTTGCCATCATTGTATTGTAGTCCATATATCCGCCATATGGATATGTATTATAATATGTATTTATATCAAACATAAACTCACCCCCATTTACATTATATGAAATAGGGTATTAAACGTTCAATTAAAATAAACGAATCCCCCATAGTTCGGAAGATTCGCTTATACCTTTATTTTACAACTATATTAAATATTTTCCCTGGTACGTATATTTCTTTTACGGTTGTTTTTCCTTTTAGATATTTTAAAATATTTTCATCAGCTTCAGCTAATTCTCTTGCCGTATTTACATCCGCATCTTTTAATATTTCTATTTTTCCTCTTACCTTGCCGCTTATCTGCACAGGGAGTTCTATAATATCATCTACTGTTTTTTCCTCATCCCAAGTCGGCCATTCTGTTTGATTTAACATCCCTTCAAAGCCTTGTTCCTGCCATATTTCTTCAGCTATATGTGGAGCTACGGGATTAAGCAATGTAATGAATGCCTTTAATTCATCCTTTGTAATACAAGAGTCGTTATAAATTTCATTTACAAAGCTCATCATAGCCGCAATTGCAGTGTTGAATTTCATAGCTTCATAATCTTCGCTGACTTTTTTAATTGTTTTATGCATAAGAGTTAAATGTTTTTGGGAATATCCTTTTTCTTCATTTACCATCTCCTGCATTTTCCAGGTTCTATCTAAAAACCTTTTGCATCCCTTTACGCTTGCATCATTCCAGATTGCATACTTTTCATAGTCTCCAATAAACATAATGTATGTTCTTAAAGTATCTGCACCGTATTCATCTATTATATCATTGGGATTAACCACATTTCCTCTTGACTTGGACATTTTTTCACCGTCTGCCCCAAGAATCAACCCTTGAGCAGTACGTTTTGCATAAGGCTCTTTAAAGGTTACAGCTCCTATGTCATACAAGAACCTGTGCCAGAACCTTGAATAAATCAAGTGTCTTGTAACATGCTCCATACCGCCGTTGTACCAGTCAACAGGACCCCAATAATCAAACTTTTCTT
>Ga0265293_10007568_pt1 | contig 16621 bp, 16 predicted proteins | sample Munlanlewell138R_FD_192505 | JGI IMG/M metagenome (GOLD analysis project Ga0265293, IMG submission 192505) | Leachate microbial communities from a municipal landfill in Southern Ontario, Canada - Leachate well 138R | ecosystem: Engineered > Solid waste > Landfill > Unclassified | place: Canada...
GCCGCGCTGAAACACCCCTACCCATCTATCGCATGGAAAATTGAAAAGTACGGATATGATTGCTATGATAAAGACACTTTATTTTTAACAAAAAATGGTTGGAAAAAGTATGATAGTATTTTAGATGGTGAGGAAATTGGAACTATGAATCCAACTACTCATGTCTTAGAATTTCAACTCCCAATCTCAAGAATTAAAAAGATGCCAACCTCACAAATGTATGATATTGAAACTTATGACACTCATTTTAGAGTTACAGAAAATCACAATGTATTTATGAGTAATGTAAAAAATATTAATCTTAATGGACACGTCTATAAGAATGAATTGTCAAACTGGAAACTCTATCCTTTAAAAGAAGCAATGAACTCCAACTATCACAAACATCTTTATTCATTTCCTAAAAATGGCAATATGGATTATAATATTAGTGATGAAGAATTAATGCTTCTTGGAGCTTATGTTTCAGAAGGTACAATTAATTTTTCTGATAAAGAACAAAAGAAACCCAAAGCAATAAGAATTTATCAAACAAAAAATGGTAAAGAAGAATTCTATGAAATGATGAATTCTTTAAATTTTAGTTTAAATTTTTATCATGATAATTCAAGAGGAAAAGAAGAATCAGTTTGGGTTAGTGGTGCAGAAATCGCACGAAAATTCTATGCCTGGTGTAGCCATGGAAGTCATGTAAAACATCTCCCGAATTGGTTTTATTTATTGTCAGAAAGACAATCAAAAATTCTTTTAAGAAGTTTAATGCTTGGAGATGGATGCTTTAGAGAACAAAGAGATATTTATTATACTTGTAATTATCAGCTTGCTACTGAAGTATTAACTCTTGCTCTAATGAGTGGTAAACACGCTACTTTAATGGGTGGCGAAAAAGGATATTTTGGAAAAGGAAATTTTGGAGACTCTAATATGTTTCATATTAGCGTGAAAGAGAAAGAATTAAACCCTTCATATGTTTTTTGTAAAGATGGAAAAAATATTTCTCTAATTGAAAATTATAATGATGAAGTGGTATGTTTTGAAGTTCCTAATGGACTACTTGTGACTATGTATAATGGTAAAACTGCGGTTCAAGGTAATTGTAAGCAACTTCATCATATGCTTCGTCTTTACAAAATGATGGAAGACTTCCAGGAGACTGGTAAAGTTATTCTTGTCCCAGAAAACAGAGAGTATTTGCTTAATGTTAAACTGGGAATGTATGACGAATATCAGGCAACAAAACTTGCTGATGAGTATAAAGAAAGAGGAACTATCTTGCGCGAACGTATGACAAAAGAATATCTTGGACAGTGCCATACTTATGATGCCGTTCATGCAATGAAACAGTTTGGTCTCAATTATCTTGAGAAAAAGATTAGAGAAGAAATATTGACTTAACTCAAAAGTTGTGTTATAATTATATTATAAGGTTAAGGAAAACTTAATCTTCCTCTGGGAGTTGTCGGTTAAACTCACCCACTCAGTATCTGTCGTTTAAGATGCGTTCATACGAAAAAAGGGTTATAGTAGTGCTTACAAACCAGAATCCTCTCGCCCGCATAGGCAACAGTCCACAGGGTAATTCCTTAGGAGCGCTGTTAGGTAAGCCAGATCTCATCAACTTGTCTGTAAAGAAGTTGAAACCTTGGTAGTTATCGGTCAAACTACCTTCATGGATGTGTAGCGCAACGGTTGACGCAATTGCCTGTAAAATGTTAGCAGCGTCACTTAGAAATAAGTGAAAGAAAACATCGCTAATTCGGTGAAACCTTTCAAATGGCAACGCCGAGCAAGAAACTTAAGGAAGTGAGGTTATGAATACAAAAGCAATAGGCAATATTGGTGAAGCAAAAGTTATTTGTAAATTTGTTGAGTTGGGAATTCCCGTTTATATCCCCTTCGGAGATAACGAACGAGCAGATTTAATTGCGGAATTTAATGAAAAACTAAACAAAATACAAGTAAAAACTTCATTAAAAGCAGAAGATGGAAAATATATCATTAGTTTGACAAGTTCAACAGAGCATAGAAAAAATGGTGTAAGACACGTCTATTCTGAAAAAGATATTGATTATTTTGCATTGTATAACATGACAAGAGACAAAGTTTTACTTATCGCAGTAAATGATGCACCAAATACAGCAATTACTGTTAGATATGAAAAACCAAAAACAAATAACCAATATAATCCTTGGTTAGAAGAAAAATTACTCCTTGAAAAAGTTTTATGTGTAGAGACTTTACACGATGCACCTGAACAGTTAGATGAAGGTGAAGACAAAGTCCAGACCACAATGTGAAAACGATGTGGTAAAGTAAGCAATACCAAGTGGGTTCAACTCCCACCGCATCCTCCAATAGCGAACACTAATGCTCAATCATATGTGACGTTTTGCAGTATCGGATAAACTGCATTTTTATGGTTCGTTAGTAGAATGGCAATACGCTGGTTTCTCAGACCAGAGGCAAGGGTTCAATTCCCTTACGAACTCCCAAACAAAAGAGATAGAACGGAAGTCATGAGCCATTTGAAAAGAGAAAACTCTACTCTTCTCTTTTGTTATATTAAGAGTTTTGGAGGTAGATATGTCTTTTATCTATAAAATTACTAATATTGTAAATGGAAAATTGTATATAGGAAAAACAAATGGCTCTGTTGAAGACAGATGGAAAAGCCATTTAAAAGACTCAAAAAAAGAATCTTTATCTAAAAGACCACTGTATCACGCGATAAAATTTTATGGTGAAGAGAATTTTACTATAGAACAAATTGAAGAATGCTCTGTTAGTGAATCTTCAGAGAGAGAAAAGTATTGGATTTCTTTTTTTGATAGTTATCATGGGGAAGGATATAATGGAACTATTGGAGGAGAGGGAGTCACAAGAATAGATTATGATTTAGTTGTTTCAGTTTATGAAGAAGTTCAAAACCAAACAGAGGTTGCCAAAAAACTAAATATAGATGTTTGTTCAGTTAGAAGAATTTTAAAAGATAAAAAAATAAATACTCTTACCCTACAGGAGGTTGGCAGGAAATACAATGGAAATGCTATTGATATGTACGACTTGAGTGGAAATTTTATTAAAACTTTTCAAAGTTCAAAAGAAGCCGCCTTAGAGATAACTGGAAAAAATAATGGAACACATATAATGGAGGTCTGTAAGAGGAAAAGAAAAACCGCGTACGGGTTTGTTTGGAGATTTTCTAAACCGCTAACAAATAACAATCCCCTTACGAATCACCAGTAAATTATTTGACAAAAACCAAAAACTATGTTATAATTATATTATAAGATTTAGAGAGCAGAAATGCTCTTTACATACAAATGGTACTGAGCAACACCTCGCACAAAACGGGCTCAAATGCCATCACTACAATTAATTAGTGGTTCGAGTCCACAATAAAAAAGGTACTAATTATTGAATATAGGATGGCAAAACAGTTGATGAGAGCCGAAAGCCGTCAACCTGTCCCTAAAGTTACTCTCTGATGTGGGGACAGAAAGAGAGTAACTCGGAGTGCAAGTAAGAAGCCTTCACGTGGCGCACTCTGTTATAGGCCTATCAGGCACTCACTAATTCTTACATTAGTCACCGTTCCATTACTTATAATGGGAATTTAGAAGGTAATCCCTTCTGCGGTGTATGACTTACATTTTGTCCTACTGACGATTGGTAGTTAGTTCTTTCAGAACTACGAACCAGAGATGGAAAGGAAGAGATTAATCAGTATATAGCTCTTTATTGTAAGTCGGGTTTCACACTACCGCAAAATGTGAGTATATTATCCCTTTTGACTTTACCTAAAGGGCGCCGAACATTCAAAAGATAAGGCGTAAAACGGTTACTAGGCGATAAGACTAGTCTTTTGACCTTCTTTAACAGGATAGTTAAAGGCTAAAGAGAGTATAATGTGATGTTTCTCAATTCATGAAAAATTGATTCTCTTATTGACGACAACGTACTACCCCAAAATAGTTCAGCTCGTTGTAGATAGGGACAATTTCCCAAAACCCTATCACCCACCTTTCATCGTGCGCTAGTAGAGTTGATTAATACGCCGGCCTTTCAAGTCGGAGATGACGGGTTTGAACCCCGTGCGCATGACCAAAAAAAATACGGAAACATTTGACAAAAGTCAAAAACCATGTTATAATTATATTATAAGATAAAAAAGCACCTTGACATTACTAATAAATAATCTAACTCAGTGAAGAGCGGCTAATCACCGTGCGGAGAGTTTGGGTAGTTGAATGGTCTTAGAATGGGATACTGTTCATAAGGTCATTAGAAAGAAATAGCGATATTTCTAGACTTAAGAGAAACTCTTAATAACAACCAAACGTGCTTACTGTATTAGAAAAAAGAACAAAAATACAACCCTTTTCGTCACCGCAATAGGCAACCCAGCGGGTAGAAGCCAATAAGTTATTGATGGGAGTCAATAAACCTCTGTTGGTAATTCCAAACCAAGGTGATTCGTCGTGATACGCAGAAATGCGAGTATAAGAAAAGTAGTTGATTCAAGTAGCCTAAGACGATTAAATACTGGACATAGCCGTTCCGGGGATCATTTTTTATATGATAAATATTCTGAATGATAGGTGAAAGTTATAGGTGCAAATCCTATGCGTGCTAGGCTGTAATGGCTAGGCAGGAAGTTAGAGTTCGCTACTCGAAGCTCAGACCTGTCTACACGGTGATTGAATGTTCCCTAATATAGTTGGTAAGGCGAAAGTCTAGAATTATTTATTAGTAATGTTAAGGTTCTTGACGTTTAGGGACGTTATAGTGAGAACAAAACCTTCAGGTTAACTCTTGAGAGAGTTATCAGTAAGAGCTAAAATCTCACATTACACGCCCAAATCCCTGAATATAGTGTGGCGGCGAAAAGGGTAACGGTAGCCAGTCCGTTTAGGGTTCAAAAAGAAAGCCAAAATCCTCTTCAAAAGAGGGGTTGCTACCAAACTTTCCAGTTCTTTGGATAAAAGCAAGCGAACTGTACCCTCTTGATTGGGACAAATTAAGCGATAGAGAAAATCGAAAAACTCACTGTTCTCTGCACAGAAAGGAGTGATACCTGTTAAGTTATACAGGAAGGAGCATCAACTAGAAGAGATGCAAGCCAAAACAGTGAGGCTTAAGTCGTGCACAGACAAGTATGTGGTTCTCTTGCCCAGAGGCTACCTTAACATTGTAGGGTTGTTAGGCTGAGACAAATTCTCCAAAGGGGGAACAAGCCGGAATTGCATATTCCGTCAAAAGACTCGTACGCTCTCTTTATGCACTTACTAATCGTAAGTAAGCAGTGGTTGTAGGTATCCGTTTGAGGCTAACATAAACCTTCTAAGAAGAAAACTTATTAAATTGGTAGTACCGCCGGAGTACTTTAGCATGAGCATCCGGCATCCATATAGTAGTGTACCCAAACGGTCAAGGGGAACGTCTGATACGCGTTTAGCCAGTAGGTTCGACTCCTACCACTACTACCATTATCTTTTAGAGATAAAAATTTCAAACTTTTATATAATCACCTCTATGCGACTCTACATATTATATAGAAGGACATGGAGGTGATTATGTGTCTTATCAAGACGTTAAAAACACAAGAGAAAGAAATAAAAAAAGACTTGTTGCAGGTTTTGGAGGGTTACAATGTCCAATTTGTGGCTTTGTTGGCCCAGAAGTAGTTTTTGATTTTCATCATTTAGATGCTACTCAAAAAGATTTCCCAGTTTGTCAAGTTTTAAACCGAAGTTTTGAGACTCTTTGTAACGAAGCAGAGAAATGTACTTTAATTTGTGCAAATTGTCATAGAATGGTAACAAATAATTTTATTAATTTAAATAATTATCAATTACCAAAATTTAATAAAGAAATTGCAGAAAAATGTTTAAAAAACAACTGTAATGTTTGTGGGATTGAAATTAGTTTATCTATGACAATCTGTAAAGAGTGTAAATCAAAAAAAATAAAAGATGGAATGGAAAAAGCCAAAAAAGAAAAAGAAAATTTTATTTCTCGTGAAGAATTAAAAAACAAGATTAGAAAAATTCCTTTTACAAAAATTGCTCAAGAATTTAGAGTTAGTGATAATGCAATTAGAAGATGGTGTGATAGACATAGTCTTCCAAGAACAAAAAAAGAAATTGATTCCTATTCAGATGAAGAATGGCTAAATATTTGACTTCTGTCAATAGTTATGTTATAATTATTATATAAAGTAAAAGGCATCGTTAGCCGATAAAGATGTAAAACTCGGCTACCAAAGGCACTCGCAGCAACCCTAATTATAAAAAAAGCATTTGAAGTTTTTAAATAGTGCCTTGTTATTTGCGAGTGTAGTTTAATGGCTAAAATATTCGGTTGTCGCCCGAAAGACATGGTGAGTTCAATTCTCCCCGCTCGCGCCATTCAAAATTGGCGGTAGTTTATTGATTCTACCGCCATAAATCTTACATATTATATGGAGGTGATTATATGTTAGGAATAATTTATAAAATCACAAATATAACTAATGATAAGATTTATATTGGAAAAACTGAAAGAGAAATAGAAGAAAGATGGAAAGAGCATTTAAGAGACTCTGGAAAAGAAAGAAATCAAAATAGACCTCTTTATAGAGCAATAAATAAATATGGTCAAGAAAATTTTATTATTGAAGAAATAGAGCAGGTCGATTCAGAGTCATTAGGTGAGAGAGAACAATACTGGATAAATTACTACCAATCTTTTTCAATGGGTGGATATAATGCAACCTTTGGTGGAGAGGGAAAGACACTATATAATTACGATTTAATAGTTGAAAAATTTAATTCTGGTATGTTAGGTGATGAAATAATGAAAGAATTCGGTTGTGATAGAAATGCAGTTACCTCTGCTTTAAAAAAAGCGAATGTTTACTCAAACAAAAACAATCTCACTCGTCGCTCAAGAGCCGTTTTACAATACGATTTAAATGGTAATTTTATTGAGAAATACTCCTCCATAAATGAAGCCGGAAGAGAAATTGCTAAAAAATTAGATTTAAAAGCAGACCCCCTACATATTTCAACGAACATTAGTAGAGTAGCAAGGGGAAAGAGAAAAACCTGTTATAAATACCTGTGGAAGTTTGAAGACGTATAAACCGCCACTTACCCTTAGACACGTGCCGCAACCTTAAAGATTTTTGGATAAACTTCAGTTTCGGCTAAGGTCGAAAACGTCAGCGTGGTTTCTGACACATTGAACAACGTGCCTAGTTTATTTTTAGTATTACTAAAGACTCTTACAGCAATCATAAATTATAAATAGAAAGGTTTTCTGTTACATAAAGAGTCTTGCTACATCACAGGGAGAATCGGTATTCAAGTAGGCCTCATAAGCCCACCTCCGTCAGTTCGACTCTGACCCCTGTAACCAATGTCAAAATAGTTGGTGTCTGAAAGTCTAGTGAAATACCTTAACTATTACAATTTATCATATCAAGATGCGTTGAGAATCGAAAAAATCTCTTAACTTGAAAAGGTCTATGTTTTGACATAGGCGATTTTAGCCATATATTTATTAAATCGTGTTAAGCGAAAAGGGTATGGAATTCCTCATTCAAGTCAGACAAGCTTACATTAAAATCTTGTGAAGAAAATGGTAGTGGCGCAAGTATGCGTAGATAGTAAGTGAAGCGTGCGAAAGTGATGGCTCTACCAACTATTTGACTTTTTTTATGACTTATGTTATAATATTATTATAAGGAGCAATAAAATGAGAGATATAAAAAGAATTCCCATAACCATAGACAAACTACAAAAAGTTTGGGAAAAATATCCAGACCTAAGATTTGGACAACTTGCTTCCTTCATTTTTCAAGAAGCGGAAAACATAACTACTATGGACCCATTCTTCATTGAGGAACAACACTGGAACGAAGTTCTAGATAAAATTATGTCTGATACTTAAGATAAGGGTCGCCCTTCATACGGGTGTACAATTAGGTTTGATTCCTAAGTCAGACACCACAGACACTATCAGCAACAAAATAAAGATGATTTTTTTGAAAAAATGTGTCTAGTTCAAAGAACAAAGGAGAAAGAAAATGTTTATTAATGATTTGAGAAACGAATTGAACAAAGAAAAATCAATAACAGAAAACGGAGCAATAGGTTACGCTACTTCAGGTAAGAAATTACTTGACTTCAATTTCAGGTTGTCAAGCTATCGTAATATGTCTGAAAAAGAAATTTTTAGAGATTTTATGGAAGCCTACACTGAAGACAAAATTATGGCAATGCGTATGCTCTTCTATTCACGCGATATTCGTGGTGGACAAGGAGAAAGACGTCTATTTAGGATTATTATAAAAGAGCTTGCCAAAATAGAGCCTAAAACTGTAGAAAAAATCGCCCACTTGATATCTGAATTCGGACGTTGGGATGATTTATTTTGCTTGTTTGGTACCCCAGTTGAAGATGTTGTTTATGGAATCATAATTGCCCAATTGGCAAATGACGTTGTTGCAGAATATAGAGGAAAACCTATATCTCTTTTGGCAAAGTGGATGCCTAGTGCGAATGCATCTAGTTCAGAAACTAAAGCACTAGCACGTAAATTCATATCTAGAATGGGAGTAACTGAAAAACAATATCGCAAGATGTTAAGTTCTTTTCGGGCACACCTTAACATTGTTGAGTGCAAAATGTCAGCAAATGAATGGTCAGAAATTAAGTATGATCAAGTGCCTTCAAAAGCAAACCTTATTTATAATACAGCGTTTTATAACCATGATGAAGAACGCCGTAAGGAATTTTTGACTAACGTTGAAAAAGGTAAGGAAAAAATTCATTCTGGTACAAACTTTCCTCATGATATTGTTAGTAAATATGGTCTATCAGAATACTTGAATTATAAAAGAATAAGAGACAAGACTCAACTTGACCGCACTCTTGAAGCAATGTGGAAAGCATTACCTAACTATGGCGATGGTATGAACAATACTCTTGTTGTTGCCGATGGTTCAGGTTCAATGTATAGTAAAATTGGTAATACTTCAATTAGTGCTCTTGCAGTAGCAAACTCTTTGGCAATTTATTTTGCTGAACGTTGCACTGGTGAATTTAAGAATAATTATATAACATTTAGTGAAAAACCTCAACTAGTTAATCTTGGAGAGGGAACACTTCTTTCTAAATTAGTTATTGCGTCACAACATAATGAGGTAGCAAATACCAACATTCAAGCTGTTTTTGATTTAATTCTTAAGACAGCAATATCAAAGAAACTATACCAAGAAGATTTACCTTCAACAATACTGATAATTTCAGATATGGAATTTGATAGTGCTGTTGGTTATAGAAATAATTTTAATAAAACTTTATTTGAAGGACTCGCATCAGTTTATGCCCAATTTGGGTACAAGATACCTAAACTTGTATTTTGGAATGTTATGTCTAGAACATTAACTATCCCTGCTCAAGAAAATGAATCTGGAGTAATTCTACTTTCAGGTTTTAGCCCTTCCGCAATAAATATGGCTTTATCAAATGAAGTTGACCCTTATAAGGCTCTTGTAAAATTTTTGAATGATAAGCGTTATGATGTAGTTGAAGAAGCACTTCAATAATGCTCGTTTGACGGAACGTTAAACCGTCAATAACGGGATGTAGCTCATTCAGTAGAGTGCTCGGCCTGGGACCGAGAGGCAGAGAGTGCAATTCTTTCCATCCCGACCAAGTGATGATAAAGTTTGATGACCTCTTTGTGGTAATGTGGCTCAAAAAAAGATACGCTGGAAACCAATAAGAAAAATAGAGTTGCCGAAATGCAACTCTTTTTCTTGACTTTTTTTTACATTTATGATATAATTATATTATAGAATAAAAGAGGTTTTATGGAAAAGAAATTTTTAGAGATTTTAAAGGAAGAGAAAGTACTTTTTTTCAGTATTAATGAAGAAAAAATTATTGACGAAAGCTATCAAAAAATTAGAGAGTGGTCAGAAGAAAACAATCTTATTTTAATTTTTGAAAATTCATTTTATCCGTTTGAAAAATTTTATTTTACTTTTTTAAACACTCTTTTTTGTTTTACTAAAGTAAACTCTCCTACTCCTTATTACATTTTTGAAGTGGTTGAAAGTACAATTTATCCAAATAAAGAATATGGGTGAGAGCTTCGGAGGCCGGAGAGATGTTTGCAAAACATTTATTAGTGGGTTCGATTCCCACCTCACTCTCCAACACGAGTTCGTGATGTAATGGTAGCATAATTGTCTCCAAAACAATTTGTCAAGGTTTAAGTCCTTGCGATCTCGCCATTTGACTTTTTTTATAACTTATGTTATAATATTATTATAGTAAAAATAAAAGAAAGAGGAATTATATGAAAAATTTCAATAGAACTTATACTTTAAAGATGGAAGAAGAAGATGGCTCTTCAAGAGAAATAATTAAAAAAACAACTAATATGGAAGGACTTAGTTTTGACGAATTACTTGGCTCATTCAAACAATTCTTATTAATGCTTGGATATACTGAACTTACTGTAAAAACTATTGTTTGTCTTAGTTTAGAAGAACTTGAAGAACTTGGAATTAAAGAAGAAGACTTATCAATTTATAATTGGTAATAATATGGGGGTGTAGCTCAATTGGCTAGAGCTTTTGACTTTTAATCAAAAGGGCGTGGAAACACCGTTGGAGGTTCAAGTCCTCTCACCCTCACCAATTTCCCATTGACGAATGGGCCGGACTACTCCGATGAATCCAACAAGCCTCTCAACGATGCTCAAACAGGTTGCCTAGTAGATGTTCAAAAGAAAAGGTTTTGAACAAACATGGGGGTATGGTATAAAGAGATTACATTGGTCCTGCAAACCAAAAATCCGAGTTTGAGTCTCGGTACTTCCACCATATGGGGTATAATGTGGCATCAGGGTAGCCACCGAGGTAAATCTGAAAGATGATGATAACGGCGGATATACAAATTCCAAGCTGAGGTTCAATTCCTCTATACTCCACCACTACCTGAGTAAGTAATAAAACTGCTCACTAATACCACAGAAAGGAAACAATATGAGTAATGTATTTACTTATGACAAGAAAACAATACTTGCCTTTATAGACACAAAAGGATCTCTTTCGGGTGAACTAATGAAGAATATAAAATTCAGACGTCCACAAGTAATAGAAGACTTAAAAACATTATCTACTAACTTTAAAGTTGGTGATTATGCAAAAATAAGCAACTATCTTTTTATTGTTATGAAAAAGAACTACAGAAACAAGTTGACACTTGAAACAGCAGATAAATTACTTGAACAGTTGCCCGCTGAGCTGAAAGGCTTAGAAACTAAAACCACTTTGGAGAATTATTCAGAATTGAAAGATGTAATTGAAAAGCATTTTACCCTTATTGAATTTTGTGATACAAGTAAGTGGGAAATTTAATAGGAGGTGAAAAACATGGATAAACAAATTAAATGCAGAGATTGCGGTGAAATCTTTGAGTTTACAGAGGGTGAGCAAGCATTTTATGCAGAAAAAGGTTTTACTAATGAACCAGTTCGTTGCCCAGATTGTCGCAGAGCAAAGAAAGCGCAATATGAAGCAAGAAACAACAACAACGACAACTAATTTTTCGGCACTTAATTGTGCCGACACATGCGCCTATAGTATAACGAACAGTATATTTGGCTACGAACTAAAAGATGGGAGTTTAATTCTCTCTAGGCGCACCAGCTCAATTAAAAGTGGGATGAGCACCACAGTGCGGTAACGGGGAGCGGCGCACTTAAATATCCCCTTTCCACCATCCAGGTGTCGTATAACGGCTATTATAACTGGTTTCCACCCAGTGGATAGGGTTTCAACTACCCTCACCTGGTCCATGCCGATATTGCATAGTGACATTGCGCTTCCATGGTAAGGAAGAAATCGGGAGTTTGATTCTCCCTATCGGCTCCATGCACTTGTAGTTTAATTGTTAAAATACCTGTTTCGTATTCAGGGGTTGGGAGTTAAATTCTCTTCGAGTGCTCCATGGCCGATTAGTTTAGTTGGAAAAACAGGAGATTTGTATCCTTCAGTCGAAGTTTCGAAACTTCATCGGCCTCCACAATAAATAAGTCAAGTAGGTAACTACTTGACTTTTTTTTATGTTTATGATATAATTATATTATAAAGGATAAAAGGAGAAATTATGGAAACAATTGTTAAGTATATTAAAGAAAACGTTTGTGATCCCTGGGCTGGGACTATTTTTGAAGGATATAAGTTTCTTAATAATAAACAAAAAGGCATGGTGGGAGAGATTTATACTTCTGAACTAATGAAAAGCTTAAATCATAAGGTTCTCCCAGCTTCAAGCTCTGGGCATGATAGAATAATAGACGAAATAAAAACCGAAATAAAATTCTCATTAGGTATAACAGATTCTAAAACTCAAAAAATTAAAGATAATTCTTTCATGCTTAATCATGTTTCAAAAGGAAAAGATTGGGATAGATTGATTTTTGTTGGAATAAATAAAAACCTTAATCAAATAGCTAAATTCATGACTCGAGAAAACTTTATTCTTTGTTTAAACGAAACAAATTATTTCTCATTTCAACAAGGCGGCGCAACCGTTGAAAACGATGATTATATGTGCACTGGAACAAAATTAATAACTCTGTTAAATTCAAAATATATGGAGGACATTAGCAATTGGAACTAAGTGAAATTTTAAATAAAAAAGATGCTACTAGAAATCTATCTGATGAAGAATTTGAAAAAAATCTTCCATCTTTTGCTTCTCAGTTGGAGCAGGTATCATATATTCCTAACTATTCTGAAAAGGAATTGCGTGAAGATTGGAAAAAACTTTGTCAGTATAAAAACGTAAATCAATTTACATCAGCAGTTGTAAGACCTGGTGCAAAACTTTGTGAACATTTTTTCCCAAATTTTTGGACAATTAAGAATGATAAGGGAGAACAGTTTTCTGATTATTGGAAAGCTGACAAATTAGAAAAAATTATTCGTTGGAATCGCTCTTCTCATTCAACCCCCTACTTATCTGAATTGAAAAGGGGAGTTTATTTTTGTTACGGTTTATCAAAAAACACCATGTATCGTCCTCACTTAGCAAAAATGATTTGTGATTACTATAAACCAAAAGTGGTTTTAGACCCTTGTTGTGGTTGGGGTGGGCGAATGCTTGGGGTTGTTGCTTCTGGCGCGAATTATATTGGTTTTGAAACAAATTTAGAGACATATAATAATCTTATTTCACTTACCAAATTTCTTAATATCCAAAATAAAGTAACTTTATACAATCAGGGTGCAGAGACAATGGACGAAGTACTTCCATTTAAGGTTGATCTTATTCTCACTTCTCCACCATACTTTAACTTAGAGATCTATTCTGATTCTATGAATCAAAGTGAAAATATGTATAAAAACTATGAGAGTTGGAAAGACTTATGGCTTACTGAGGTTATAAAAAAATCAATTAATAAGCTAACAGAAAACGGAATATCATGTTGGAATACCCAAAACATTAAAAAAATGTTAATTTTTGATGATGTTGAAAAAATTCACAGGCAACTTGGTTTTACAAATGTCAACTATTTTGGTTTAAGCTCGTCTGCTAGACAGGCAAATCAGAATTTAGAAAAAAACAAGAAAACAGAAAATATAACTGCTTGCTTTTTCAAATAGATTATATATTTGACTTTAGTAAATAGTTGTGCTATAATTATATTATAGTAATGAGGAAATAATTATGGATTCAAAAAGACTTGGAATGATTGGAGAAGCAGAAGTAATAGCAGAATTTGTTAAAAATCAAATTCCTATTTATCTACCTTTCGGAGACAATGAAAGATGTGATTTAATAGCCGAATTTAATGGAAAATTAAATAAAATTCAAATAAAAACATCTGAAAAAACTTCAAATGGAACAATTACTTTTGAACTATCTTCTCGTAGAAATAATTTAACCTCATCTAAAAAAGTCAGATATAGTGAGGAAGAAATAGATTATTTTGCTCTATATAATTTAGAAAGAGATTCTATCTACCTTATTAAAATACAGGATGCTCCAAAAGAAACAATCACTTTTAGATTTGAAGAAACAAAAAATAATCAAGTTAAAGGTATTAGAATGGAGTCTGACTATTTGTTTGAAAAAGTTATTATGCCTGCGGACCCAGACGGTTGACGGGACCGGTCTTATAAACCGGTGGTTAATAGCCCTAGCAGGTTCGACTCCTGCCGCATGCACCATAAGGGGAGGAAAAATGAATAGTAAAGCACATTTCATTGTCAGTCTAGTAAAATCTGGAATTAGAATCATTGGCTGTTGCTTGGCTATCTGCCACAATTCTTTACTCATCTTTGCGTCGGCATTTTTATTGGCAGAAGCTCTCGGTATTTTAGAAGAAGTATTTGACAAACGTTAACATGGGGAGTTAGCTAACAGGGTGTAAGCAACGGACTGAAAATCCGTGGATGACCGTTCGATCCGGTCACTTCCCACCATCTTCCTTACCGGAAGATTACTCATCTACCTTGTCGTAGAAGTGAGCGGAGTGGGCGTCAGAAGTGGCGCTCACCTTAAATATTTATAGAAAGGATAGTGACAACAATGGATAATAAAGAGTTAATTGAGAAATATCCATTCCTCCAAGTGCGCAATGCATGGAGTGGAGAGATAATTGAAAATACTACTTGGTATGACCAAATACCAGAGGGTTGGCGTAAAAACTTTGGTCTTCAAATGATTGAAGAAATTTCCCAAATTCTTAAAAAAGCAAATTTTGAGAATGACTATCAAATTGTTCAAATTAAAGAAAAATACGCTGAATTAAGATGGTATGATAATGGCGCACCAGAAGAAATTTATCAGGAAATTCAAAATTGCATAAATAAATATATGAAAATAAGTGAGGAAACTTGCATTTTTTGTGGAGAAAAAGCTGATGGATTTACTTATGGTTGGATTCTTCCTATATGTAATCAATGTTCAATAGAAAAAAATTTTGAGATAAGAAATTAATATGAGATGTTTTAAAAATTATCAAGACGATAGAATTTGTGATTTATGTAAGATTTCAAATTTTTCTATGTGGGAAGAATGTAAAAATGACCACAAAATTCGTGCAGAAAAATTTAATCGCTTAATGGAAATAAAAGAAAAATGTCCATATAGAAAATATATTATGATAGATTATGATGATTATTATGTATGTTGTCCTAATGGGAGAAAGCCCTCAAAATCAAGTAAAAGCTGTCGAGTAAGTTTTGATTGTGAAAAATATATAGAAAAATCAGAGAGTGGTGAAACTGGCGAGACACGCTTGGCTTAGAACCAAGTACGAAGATACATTAAGAGTTCAAATCTCTTCTCTCTGACCATGTGGGTATGATCTAAAGGTAAGATAGTAGTTTGCCGAATTACTTATGCCAGTTCGAGCCTGGCTATCCACTCCATAGGCTTTTTATTGAGTCTTCAAATGAAAAAAATACACATTTATTGTAAGGATTACGGACTGTACTATGCCTGAGGGCGGCTGTGTACAGTCTGTATTTTATATTAAACAAAAATAGGAGGTCAAAATGACAAGAATAGATGATTTAAAGAAATTAATTTTGGATAATTATGATGATCCAATTAATCCAAATGTTGTTTTCCCAAAAATAGATAACTTGGTTGCTGAAACTATTAATTCTGTTACTGCAGATGTTGATAGTTATAAAACAGTAGCTAATACAGTATCTGATCCAGCTAGTGGTTCAAGTGTTCTTATTGGATCAACAGTAGAGCTTTCAACTACAACTGAGGGCGCTATTATTTATTATACTCTTGATGAATCAGATCCTGATGAAACAGATTTAGTTTACTCTGAACCTATAGTTATTACAGGACCAACAACAATTAAATCAGTTGGCTATAAAGGATATCAAAATCCTTCAGCAATTCAAACACACACTTTCACAATTGCAGAAGCAGCAACACCAGTCGCAAGTCCTGCGGCAGGAGCAGTTATTGACACAACTGAAGTTACATTAACTTCAACAACAGCTGGTGCTACAATTTATTATACAGTTGATGGAAGTGAACCTGACGAAACAGGCATTGAATATACTGCACCAATTGCGCTTACTCTACCCGAAACAATTAAAGCGATTGCTATAGCAACAGATATGGTAGATTCTAGTGTAGCAACATTTGCTTATACAAAATTACAAGTATCAACTCCAATTCCTAGTATTGAAGCTGGAGAAGTTCTTATTGGAGACGAAATTGAAATTAGTTGCGCAACTCCAGGAGCGACAATTTATTATACAGTAAATGGAGACGATCCTGAAACTCTTGGCTCTGAATATACAGCTGCTATAACTGTTTCTACAGGTTTTACTCTTAAAGCTGTGGCTGTATTGGCTAATGCAACTACTTCAGAAATACTTACTGCGGAATATACAATATCTGAGTAATAATTGACTTTTATTAAAAACTATGTTATAATTATATTATAGTAAAAGTGGGGAAAGAAATTTCCCCACAACATATGGTAGAGAAATTGTGCCGGCGCACAACCTTGTCTTGAAAACAAGTGGCTCGTGGGAACGAGTGGGGATCGACACCTCTCTCTATCGCCAAGCCCT
>Ga0265293_10007572_pt1 | contig 16615 bp, 14 predicted proteins | sample Munlanlewell138R_FD_192505 | JGI IMG/M metagenome (GOLD analysis project Ga0265293, IMG submission 192505) | Leachate microbial communities from a municipal landfill in Southern Ontario, Canada - Leachate well 138R | ecosystem: Engineered > Solid waste > Landfill > Unclassified | place: Canada...
AGCACCTGTGGTCCGAGCTGGGCTATGGCGCGGACATCCTCGCCGCTCCCTGGCCGCAGGTGGCGGAGTCCGCGCTCCAGCGCGACAGCATCGACCTCGTCGTGCAGGTGAACGGCAAGGTGCGCGGGCAGATCAGCGTGCCCGTGGGCGCGGACAAGGCGGCGATTGAGGCGGCGGCGATCGCCGACGCCAATGTGCAGCGCTTCGTGGAGGGCAAGCCCGTCGTCAAGGTGATCGTGGTGCCCGGTCGCCTGGTGAACGTGGTGGTGAAGGGATGAGCCCGTTGCGCGCCGCCCTGCTGCTGGTTCTGTCCGCCGCCCTGGCGGGCTGCGGCTTTCACCTGCGCGGTGCCACGGTACTACCCGAAGCCATGACGCGCACCGAACTGCGCGGCGCCGCGGTGGATGGGCCGCTCTCCGTCGAGGTCGCCCAGGTGCTCCGCAATGCCGGCGGCGCCGTGGTGGGTCCTGGCGAGGGCGCCACCGCGGTGCTGCACGTGGCGAATGAACGCGTGCACCGGCGCGTGGCCAGCGTCAATGCGGCGGGCAACGCCAGCGAATACGAGTTGCGCTATGTCCTCACCGCTGCGCTCAACGCGCCGGATGGCGAGATCCTGGCCCCGCAACAGACAGTCACTGTGGTGCGCACCTACAACTACGACACCTCCAATGTGCTCGGCGCCAGCAATGAGGAAGAACTGCTGCTGGTGGAAATGCGCCGTCAGGCGGTGCGCCAGTTGCTGCGCCAAATAAATCGACAGGCGCAGACGGCCGCACCATGAGACTGCGCCCCGAGCAGCTGACGTCCCATCTGCGCGGTGATCTGCTGCCGGTCTATCTGTTGAGCGGCGAGGAGCCCCTGCAGATGGCCGAGGCCGCGGATGCCATCCGCGCGGCGGCGCGGGCGCGCGGCTACACCGAGCGCGCCGTGCTGCACGTGGAGAGCGGCTTCGAATGGTCGTCGTTGCTGGCCACCGCCCAAGGCCTGTCGCTGTTCGCGGAGCGGCGCATCATCGAGCTACGCATCACCGGCACCAAGGTGGGCGACGAAGGCGCCAAGACACTCACCGCCTATGCGCAGGCCGCCTCCACCGACAACCTGTTGCTGGTCACCCTCGGCAAGCCCGACAAGCAATTGCCCAAGTGGCTCACGGCGCTGGAGGCGGTGGGTGCGTTCATCCAGATCTGGCCGGTGGACGGCGCCCAGCTGCCGGCCTGGATCGGCCGGCGCATGCAGTCGCGCGGGCTCCAGGCCACGCCGGATGCGGTACAACTGCTGGCCGATCGCGTGGAGGGCAACCTGCTCGCGGCGGCGCAGGAGATCGACAAGCTGCGGCTGCTCTACGGCGAGGGCCGCGTGGATGCCGCCCAGGTTGCGGAGGCGGTGGCCAACAGTGCCCGCTTCGGCACTTTTGAACTGCTCGATGCCGCCCTGGCCGGCGACGGCGTGCGCGCCGCGCGCATCCTGCAAGGCCTGCGCGCCGAAGGTGTGGAACCGCTCGCGGTGCTGGGTGTGCTGTTGTGGGAAGGCCGCAACCTGGTCGGCGTGGCCGGTGAAGCGCCGGTTACGGGCGTGGACGCGGCCATGGCCAAGTACCGCATCTGGGACAAGCGCAAGCCGCTGGTGCGCGCCGCGCTGACGCGCCACAAACCGCGCCAATGGCAGCGCCTCCTGCTCCTGGGCGCCCGCATCGACCGCCAGGTGAAAGGCCAGGAGCCGGGCAACCCCTGGGACGAGTTGTTACAATTGGCCCTCTTCATCGCCGGCGTGCGGGTGGTGTAGAAAACAGATCAAACCACGGGGGACACGGGGAACACGGGGGAAGAGATCATTTCTTCTCCATTTTCCCCGTGTTCCCCGTGCTCCCCGTGGTTAAAGCTTTTTCCAGAGAGACTTTCCAGAGGCCTACTGATGGACGTTCGGCAGTATATGGAAACGGTGGGGCAGAGGGCCCGGGCGGCGGCGCGCGAGATGGCGCGGGCGAACACCGGGACCAAGAATGCGGCGCTGCACGCCGTCGCCGATGCGCTTGAGCGCGAGTGTGCGCTTCTGGTGGCGGAGAATGCCAAGGACCTGGAGGCCGGTCGCGCCAAGGGCCTGGACGCCGCCATGCTCGATCGCCTCAGCATCACCGACGCCGGCGTGGCCGCCATGGCCGAGGGCCTGCGCCAGATGGCCGAGCTGCCCGATCCCGTGGGCGAGATCAGCGACATGAAGTACCGCCCGCAGGGCTTCCAGCTCGGGCACATGCGCGTGCCGCTGGGCGTCATCGGCATCATCTACGAATCGCGCCCCAACGTGACCGCCGACGCCGCGGGCCTGTGCCTGAAGGCCGGCAACGCCGCCATCCTGCGCGGCGGTTCCGAGGCCTTCCATTCCAACCAAGCCATCGCCGCCTGCATCCGCGAGGGCCTGGCCGCCGCCGGCCTGCCCGCCGATGCGGTGCAGGTGGTGGAGACCGCCGATCGCGCCGCGGTGGGCCAGCTCATCACCATGACCCGCTACGTGGACGTGATCGTGCCGCGTGGCGGCAAGTCGCTCATCGAGCGCATCACGGCCGAGGCGCGCGTGCCGGTCATCAAGCACCTGCACGGCGTCTGCCACGTGTACATCGACGACATGGCCGATCTGGACAAGGCCATGCGCGTGGCGTTCAACGCCAAGACCCAGCGCTACGGTACCTGCAACACCATGGAGACCCTGCTGGTGGCCGAGGGCGTGGCCGAACGGGTGCTGCCGGAACTGGGGCGCATGTACCAGGAAAAGGGCGTGGAACTGCGCGGCTGCGAAACCACCCGGCGCCTGCTGCCCTTCGCCAAGGCCGCGGTCGAGGCGGATTGGGACGAGGAATACCTGGCGCCCATCCTGTCCATCCGCGTGGTGAAGGACCTGGACGAGGCCATGGACCACATCGCGCTGCACAGCTCGGGCCACACCGAGGCCATCGTCACCGAAGACCTGTCCCGCGCGCGCCGCTTCCTGGCCGAGGTGGACTCCAGCTCGGTGATGGTGAACGCCTCCACGCGCCTGGCTGACGGCTTCGTCTACGGCCTCGGCGCCGAGATCGGTATCTCCACCGACAAGATCCACGCCCGCGGCCCGGTGGGCCTCGAAGGCCTCACCTCGCAGAAGTGGATCCTGCTCGGCGACGGTCACATCCGCGAGTGACGCAACACGCCGGCACGGGCGCCGTGGGCCTGTTCGGAGGGACCTTCGACCCGGTCCACTTCGGCCATTTGCGGCCCGCCCTGGAATGCCTCGTGGCACTCGGCTTGCCCGAGCTGCGGCTGATCCCGTCCGCGATGCCGCCGCACCGTGCCGCCCCGGTGGCGAGCCCCGAACAGCGGCTGGCCATGCTGCGCCTCGCGGCGGCCGACCAGCCGGGCTTCGTGGTGGACGCGCGCGAACTCCAGCGCCCCGGCCCGTCCTACACCGTGGACACCCTGCGCGAACTGCGTGCGGAACTGGGCGACGCGCGGCCCCTGTGCCTGTTGCTCGGCACGGATGCCTTCCTCGGCCTGCCGAGCTGGCACCACTGGCAGGCGCTCCCGGAACTGGCCCACCTGGTGGTGATGCACCGCCCGGGTTTTCCGCGCGAGGCCTTGGCGGAACGCGCCGACGAAGCCGTGCGCGCGCTGCTCGCGGCGCGGCAGCTGGCGTCACCGACGGATCTGCATGGGCGGCCCGCGGGCGGTATCTGGTTGCAGCCGGTCACGGCCCTGGACATCTCCGCCACCGCCATTCGCGCCAGCATCGGGGCGGGCGGCAGCGCCCGCTACCTGTTGCCGGACGCCGTCTGGCGCTATATCGAACAAAACGGCCTTTATCGGAAGGTGTAAATGAATCTGGAAGAACTCAAGGCGTTGGTGATCGAAGCCCTGGAAGATCGCAAGGGCATGGACATCAAGGTCCTGGACGTGCGCGGCAAATCCAACGTGACCGACCTCATGGTGATCTCAAGCGGCACCTCCAACCGCCAGGTGCGCGCGCTCGCCGAAAGCGTGGTGGAAAAGGCCAAGGAACACGGCCTCCGCCCCCTCGGCGTGGAAGGCGACCGCAACAGCGAATGGGTGCTGGTCGACCTGGGCGACGTGGTCGTCCACGTCATGCACCCCCAGACCCGCGAGTTCTACAACCTGGAAAAACTCTGGGGTGAGGAAGCGCCGGCGGGGGAAAGGCATTAACACGGGGGACACGGGGAACACGGGGAAAACCATTGTGAATTTCGAATGGGGTCGTGTGGCCTCTTGTGGGAGCGGCCTCAGGCCGCGATATCACGGTCGGGAAGGCAACCGCGGTCCTGAGCACCCTGTGGGGCATAAAGCCGCTCTACAGAAAAATATTTTTCCCCGTGTTCCCCGTGTTCCCCGTGTTTGGTCTTCTTCTTCACCATGCGGATTCATTTGATTGCGGTGGGTGATCGCATGCCGGCCTGGGTGCAGGCGGGGTATGCGGAGTATGCGAAGCGGCTGCCGCGGGAATGCAGTCTGCGGCTGGTGGAGATCGCGCCCGGCAAGCGCACCAAGGGCGCGGACGTGGCGCGGCTGATGGCGGAGGAGGGCGACCGGATCCTCGCCGCCATCCCCAAGGGCGCGCTGGTGGTGGCGCTCGAAGTCAAGGGCCAGCCTTGGAGCACCGAGGACCTGTCCCGGCGCCTGGGCGAGTGGATGCAAGGCGGACGCGACGTGGCCCTGCTGGTGGGCGGGCCGGATGGCCTGGATGCGCGCGGCCGCGCGCGCGCCGACCTGCTGTGGTCTCTGTCGCCGTTGACGTTGCCGCACCCGCTGGTGCGCGTGGTGCTCGCCGAACAGATCTACCGCGCCCACAGCCTCCTGCGCGGCCATCCTTATCACCGCTGATTTTGGCGGGTTTACCATTCCCGCTTAGCAAAAAATGCATTAACCACGGGGGAACACGGGGAACACGGGGAACACGGGGGATTGGGATTTCACTTGTGGGAGCGGCCTGAGCCGGCTCCCACAGGTGGACCGTCATCGCGGTGATGGGCCGACGGTGAGAAAATACAGGCTTTTCTTCCCCCGTGTTCCCCGTGTCCCCCGTGGTCCGATCTTTTCTAAGAAAGGCTTTCGTCAGGATGGAACCGTTCACGCTTTATCTGGCCTCGGCTTCGCCCAGGCGTCGGGAACTGCTCGCGCAGGCGGGGATTCCCGCACGGGTGCGGGTGGCCGATGTCCCGGAGGATCGCCATCCGGGCGAGGCGCCGGAGGTCTACGTGCTGCGCCTGGCACTGGCCAAGGCCAAAGCGGTGCGGGCGTGCCTGGCGGCGGGTGATCCCCATCCCGTGCTCGCCGCCGATACTGCGGTGGTGATCGACGCTGAGGTGCTCGGCAAGCCGCGCGATCGAGCAGACGGCATGGCCATGCTGTCGCGGCTGTCCGGGCGCACCCATCATGTGTATACGGGCGTCGCGCTGGTGGGCGCCGATGGCGAGATGCACAGCCGTTTGTCGGTGAGTGCGGTAAGCTTTCGCGCCCTCGGCGAGAGCGAATGCGCCGCCTACTGGGCCAGCGGCGAGCCGGCGGACAAGGCCGGCGGCTACGGTATACAGGGGCGCGCAGCGCTGTTCATCGAGCGGCTGGAGGGCAGTTATTCCGGGGTCATGGGGCTGCCCCTTTTCGAGACCGCAGAATTACTGCGTGAGAGCGGCATCGACGTGACCACAGATTGGGATCAAGGAACGCGTGCATGAGTGAGGAACTGCTGGTCAACGTCACGCCGCGCGAGACGCGCGTGGCCTTCGTCGAGAACGGCGTGTTGCAGGAGGTGCACATCGAGCGCACGCGCAAGCGCGGCCTGGTGGGCAACATCTACAAGGGTCGCATCTCGCGCGTGCTGCCGGGCATGCAGGCCGCCTTCGTCGACATCGGCCTGGAGCGCACCGCGTTCCTGCACGCCTCCGACATCCTGGTGCCCGAGCATGCCAGCCGCACCGTCAACGACGAGGGTGAGCATCGCCCCAACGGCCGTGCCGTGGAAAACGTCACCCATCTGGTGCGCGACGGCCAGGAGATCCTGGTGCAGGTGGTGAAGGACCCGCTCGGCACCAAGGGCGCGCGGCTCACCACCCACCTGGCCATCCCCGCGCGCTTTCTGGTGTTCATGCCGGGCATCAGCCACATCGGCGTGTCGCAGAAGATCGACAACGAGGAAGAGCGCCAGCGCCTGCGCGGCATCGTGCAGGAACACCTCGGTGAATATCCGCCCGGGGGCTACATCGTGCGCACCGCCGCCGAGGGCGTGGATGCCGAGGCCCTCAGCAAGGACATGGCATTCCTGGTCAAGCTGTGGGGCGCCATTCGCGAGCGCGCGGCCACCGACAAGCACGGCGCGCTGATCCACGAGGATCTGCCGCTGGTGATGCGCACCATGCGCGACCTGGTGGGCACCCAGGTGGAGAAGATCCGCATCGACTCGCGCGAGACCTATCAGAAGGTGGCGAAGTTCGCCGGCAAGTTCATCCAGGAGATCGCCCCCTGCATCGAGCACTATTCCGGCGAGCGGCCCATCTTCGACATCTACGGCGTGGAGGACGAGATCTCCCGCGCCCTGGAGCGCAAGGTGCAACTGAAGTCGGGCGGCTACCTCATCATCGACCAGACCGAGGCCATGACCACCATCGACGTGAACACCGGCGCGTTCGTGGGCCATCGCAACCTGGAAGAGACCATCTTCAAGACCAACCTGGAGGCCACCCAGGCCATCGCCCGCCAGCTGCGCCTGCGCAACCTGGGCGGCATCATCATCATCGACTTCATCGACATGACCGACGCGGAGCACCGCCGCCAGGTGTTGCGCAGCCTGGACAAGGCCCTGGAGCGGGACCACGCCAAGTCGCACATCAGCGAGGTCTCCTCCCTCGGCCTGGTGCAGATGACCCGCAAGCGCACCCGCGAGAGCCTGGAACATATCCTCTGCGAGGCGTGTCCCACCTGCAACGGCCGCGGTACCCTCAAGACACCGGAGACCGTGTGCTACGAGATCTTCCGCGAGATCATGCGCGAGTCGCGCCAGTTCGAGGCGCGCCAGCTGCTGGTGCTGGCCTCGCAGGAGGTGGTGGATATGCTGCTGGACGAGGAATCCACATCGGTGGTGGAACTGGAGGAGTTCATCGGCCGTCCCATCAAGTTCCAGGTGGAGGGCATGTACTCGCGAGAGCAATTTGACGTGGTGCTCATGTGAGGCTTGGCTGTTAATTTGTTCCGTTCCCTGACGCGCTTGTTTGGCAGCATGGCCACGGAGGTCATGTGAAACCGTTAACTCCCCTGCAACGTCTCCGCAGGCTGCTCGGCTACGGTGTCGCGGCGATGCTCGTGCTCGCCGCGCTGATGCTGACCGGCGTGCGGCTGGTGCTGCCCCACGCGTCAGGCTACCGCGCCCAGGTGGAAGCGTGGGTGGGCGGTTATCTGGGACATCCGGTGCGCATCGAGGGTCTGGATGCGCGTCTTCTGGTGCTCTCACCCACCTTGATCCTGGACGGCGTGGCGCTGGTGGAGCCGGGCGGCACCCGCGAGTTGGCCCGCTTCGCCTCCATCCACGTGGGCATCGACCCCATCGCCAGCCTGCGCGGCGCGCAGCTGGTGATGAGCGAACTGACCGTGGTGGGCGCCAGGCTTGCCGTGGAGCGGCGCAGCAGCGGTGAGTTGCTGGTGGAAGGTCTTTCCCTGCCGCGCAACGGCCGCCAGAGCAACGAGGATCCCTTCGCCGTCACGCGCTGGCTGCTGGCACAACAGCATCTGACGCTGCGCGAGAGCAGTCTGCTGTTGCGCGACCAGGTGACCGGGCGCGAGCACGCCTTCGAAAAGGTGACCCTGGAACTGCGCAACGACGGCGACCGTCATCGCCTCAATGCCGCCCTGCATCTGCCGGACGACCTGGGCAGCACCTTGCACGTCTCGGCCGATCTGCATGGCAACCTGCTGCACCTTCCCGACGTGAGAGGTGATGTCTATGCGGCGGTGGAGCAGGCGCGCCCCGCCGGCGTGCGCGAGTTGTTGCCCATCGCCGGGCTGCCGGATGCTGCTGGCGAAGTCACCGCCAGGGCCTGGGGCCGCTGGGAAGGACGCCTGCAATCCCTCGAAGGCGAATTCGCCGTGGAGCACCTCGCTATCGACGGTCCCGAGGGGCCCTTCCGTCTCGACGCGCTGGGCGCACGTTTTTCCTGGCATCACGCGGACGACGGCAATGTCTTCGAACTGGCGGACCTGACGGTCACCCGCGCAGGCCGCCGCTGGGCGCCGGCGCGGGCACAGGTGCGTTATGCCGCGCAGCCCGGGCCGGGCCTTGGCCCGCTACAGTTGCAGGCGAGTTTTCTGCGCCTGGAGGACGTGAGCGCCGCGGCCGCCCTGTTTCCTCTCGACGCGGCCCAGCGCCAGACCCTGCGCGAGCTGGACGCCGCCGGCGACCTGCGCAACGTGCACGTGGCCTGGGACGGCGTGCGCTGGCGTGCCGGCGCGGAATTCAAGGACCTGGCCCTTGCGCCGCACGCCTCCCGTCCGGGTGTGCGGGGCATCGACGGCTATGCCTGGTACGCGCAGGGCGAGGCGGGTCTGCGCCTGGCCACGCGCGAGGCGGCACTGTTGATTCCGCAGCTGTTCCGTGACCCGCTGCCCCTCCGTGGCCTGAGCGGCGAGGTGCGCCTGCATCGGGATGGCCCCGCCTGGCGTCTGAGCTCGCGCGAGTTGGTGGCCTCCAACGACGACATCTCCCTGCGCGCCGCGGTGACCGTGACCGTGCCGGACGCGGGTAGCCCGCATCTCGACCTGGTGGGCAATTTCCACAACGGTCGCGCCACCGCGGTCTATCGCTACCTGCCCGCGCACATCATGCCGGACGCGACGGTGCGCTGGCTGGATCGCGCCTTCAAGGCGGGCCGCGTGCGCGAAGGCAACGTGGTGTTCCACGGCCGGCTGCGTGATTTCCCCTTCGAGCGCACGCCAGGTCGCTTTCTGGTGCGCTTCCACGCCGAGGACGTGCAACTGGATTACATGCCGCGCTGGCCGCAGCTGGAGCAGATCGACGGCGAGGTGGTGTTCGATGGCGGCGGCATGCGCATCGAGGCCCGTGCAGCGCGGCTGATGGGCAGCGCCGTGCAGCGCACCATGGTGACCATCCCCGAGCTGCGGCGCGCACGCCTGCTGGTCGATGGCCAGGTGCAAGGTCCCTTGAGCAACATCTTTGACTACCTGCGCATCAGCGGATTGGCGGGCGAATTCGCTGGACCCCTCGCAGGCTTCACCGCGGGCGGCCAGTCGGCACTGGCGCTGCGGTTCGAGTTGCCGCTCAGCGCTGGGGGCGCGCCGCCGCAAGTCGGTGGCGCGGTGCGCTTCCTCGACAGCCGGCTGCGTGTCGCTGAGGGCGTCGAGTTCACGGACATCTACGGCACACTGGACTTCGCGGGCCAGGTCTTCAAGGCCTCGGGCATTGCGGCACGGCTGTTCGACGAGCCGGTCACGGTCGGTGTGTTGCCGCGCGGCCCGGGCACCGAAGTCCTGTTCGCGGGCACCGTGCTCGGCGCCGGCCTGGCAAAGCATTTTCCCTCACCGGTCAGCCAGCGCCTGCACGGCCGGGCCTCGTGGAACGGACGCCTGATCATCGGCGACGCCGGCGGTGAAAGCCGGCTGCGCATACAAAGTCCGTTGGAGGGTATGGGCGTGGATCTGCCTGCACCCTTCCGTAAGCCGGCCGACGAACGCCAGGACCTGGAGGTAACCACCTACTTCACCGGGCCGCGGGCGCACCAGACCGATGTGACCCTGCGCGGACGCGCCGGCGCCGTCTGGGAACGGGATGCGGACGGCGCCCTCGCACGGGCCGCGCTGCACTTCGGCGCCGATACCCCGCCCAGCCTGCCGGAGCTGCCAGCGTTGCGCATCACCGGGCACCTCGGTGGTGTGGAGCCCGGTGCATGGGGCGCGTTGCTGCCGCGGGGACCGGCACTGCGCGCCAGCGCACCGCGCAAGCCGCCGCTGCCGGTGATCGTGGCACTGGAAGAACTCGACGTGCGCTTGCCGGCGGGCGCAGGAGCGGGCACGGAAGCGGCGCCAAGCGACGAATTGCTTCCACCCCTCAAGGTCCAGGTGGAGCATTTTTCGCTGGATGGCCGTCCGCTAGGGCGCCTTGCCTTCGAGACCGTCCCGGGGCCGGGCCAGATGGTGCTGCGCGATCTCTCGTTGCGCGGCCACTTGCTGGAGGTCTCGGGTTCCGGTCATTGGCGGCGCGGGCAGGCCGCACGCACGCAGGTGGAACTGGTGGTGCATTCGCCCAACCTCGGTTCCCTCGCGCAGGGCTTCGGACTGGCGAGCACCATCCGCAAGGGGCGTATGGATGCCGAGCTGAAGATCAGTTGGCCTGGTGCACCGCAGGCGTACGCCATGGCGCGCACTAACGGCGACGTGCACGTGAAGATCATCGACGGCGTGCTCGAGGAAGTGGAGCCGGGCGCCGGCCGTCTGCTCGGGCTGCTGAGCCTGGAAGCCCTGCCGCGCCGCCTCACGCTGGATTTTCGCGACATCTTCGAGAAAGGCATCCGCTTCCGCGAGATGGAAGGCACGTTCCGCATCGAAGACGGCAACGCCTACACCAGTGATCTGCACGTGAATACCTTGCCCGCCGGTGTGTTCATCAGCGGGCGTACCGGCCTTGCAAACCGTGACTACGATCACACCATCACGGTTGTGCCGGAAGTCGCCGGCTCGCTGCCGGTGGCCGGCGGCATCGCCCTCGGGCCGCAGGTCGGCGCGGTCCTGCTGTTGTTCCAGAGTATCTTCAAAAAGCAGATCGATCAGGCCGCGAAATTCCATTACACGGTAACGGGGCCGTGGGAGAAACCGGTGGTAAAACGCCTCGAAAATCTGTGAAAAAACCGTGAAAATGTCGCGGCGCGCCGGCACCTTATGCAATCTCGCAACACGGCGCCCACGCATGTCTCGTCGGGCGAACGACGTTAGTGCTATGCTGACTCACAGTGATTACCACCGCACGTCAGAAACAAAAACAAAGGGTCTTTCATGAGTCGCCTCGCCGCCATTCAGATGGCTTCCGGTCCCAACGTCCATGCCAACCTGCTTGAGGCCGAACGCCTCATCGGCCGCGCGCGCGCGGCTGGCGCCGAGCTGGTCGTGCTGCCGGAAAATTTCGCCCACATGGGTATGACCGAGCAGGACAAATTCAACATCAAGGAACAGGATGGCAAGGGTCCCATCCAGGAGTTTCTGGCCGAGCAGGCCAGGAGCCACGGGATCTGGATTGTCGGTGGCACGGTACCCATCGCCGCGCAGGAAGCCAACAAAGTGCGTGCTGCCTGCCTGTTGTTCAACGAACGCGGCCAGCGCGTGGCGCGCTATGACAAGGTGCACCTTTTCGACGTGCACATCGAGGAAACAGGGGAGAACTACACCGAATCGGAGACCATCGAACCGGGCGCTGAAGTGGTGGTTGTGGACACGCCGTTCGGCAGGCTCGGCCTGTCGGTGTGCTATGACCTGCGCTTCCCCGAGCTGTTCCGCAATATGGTGAAACAGGGCGTGGAAATCATCACCCTGCCATCTGCCTTCACCGCCATTACCGGCAAGGCCCATTGGGAGTCCTTGGTACGCGCGCGCGCCATCGAGAACCTCAGCTACGTGGTGGCCGCGGCGCAGGGGGGATATCACGCCAACGGCCGCGAGACCCACGGCCACAGCATGATCGTCGACCCGTGGGGCATCGTGCTCGATCGCCTGCCGCGCGGCTCCGGCGTTATCAGCGCCGACATGGATCGCGAGCGCCTCGCCGGCATCCGCCGCAGCTTCCCGGTGCTCGACCACCGCCGCATCGCCTGTACGCTGCCGTAGTTCTGGCGAAGACGAACTGGTTTCGGATTTTAAAAGCAGAGGGCGCGGAGGCGCGGAGGACGCGGAGAAAAAAAACAGGGTTCCTCCGCGCCCTCCACTTTAGGCTTATTCGGCTTACTTCTTCAGCCGCGCGAAGGCCTCTGTGAAACAAATCGTGGCACTTGATTTTCACGTTGTCTTTTAGGGCTGCAACCACCACAAATCCAACTTGGAGGCCCTTCGCTGAAGGGTGCGCAGTTGGCGATCACGGCGCGGTCTCTCGCGTCACGCGCCTCTATGCCCATGCCCACGGTTTCCTGCGCGACAGCGCGCTGCCTATGGCAGGGTGGCCCTTCAGCTTCTGCATTCAGAACACCTGGGTATCCCATTCCCCTCCGCGTCCTCCGCGCCTCCGCGCCTCCGCGCCTCCGCGCCCTCCGCGTCACGCTCACTTCTTCAGGCGCTGTGCTTGGTGCAGGTCACCCGCCCAAGCGGGACATGGGCTGCGCGGACGGTTGATCGTGGAAGGTGTGGCGTTCGGGTTTGCGCGCGATGCCTTCGAGGATGGCCTGGGTCAATGTGCGATCGCTGGCGCCATCGCGCATGAGACGGCCCAGGGGGACGGCATCTTCGTGGCCGAGGCAAAGCACCAGATCGCCGGTGGCGGTGAGCCGCACCCGGTTGCAGGCGGCGCAAAAATGCTGCGACATGGCGCTGATCACTCCGACGCGGCCCGGTCCAGCGCCTAGCCGGAAGTAGCGCGCCGGCCCTGCACCGCGGCCGGTCGTCTCGGGGATGAGATCGGTGCCGCAATGGGTGCGCACACGTTCGAGGATGTCTTCCGCGGGCATGTAGTGACGGGTGCGCACCACGTCGTTCCCGTTCAGCGGCATGGTTTCGATGAAACGCAATTCCAGTCCCCGCGGCACGCAGTAGTCGAGGAATTGGCCGATTTCGCCGTCGTTCACCCCCTTCATGACCACGGTGTTCACCTTCACCGGCCCGAGCCCCTGCACCTGCGCCGTGTCGAGTCCCTTCAGCACGCGCTTCAGTGCGTCGTGACCGGTGACTGTGTGGAATACGTCGGGGATTAGCGAGTCGAGCGAGACATTGATCCGATCGAGCCCGGCATTGCGTAGCTCTGCCGCCTGTTCGTCGAGCAGATGGCCGTTGGTGGACAGCGAGATGTCATCGATCCCGGGTGTCTGCCGCACCTCCGCGACGATGGTGTGGATGTCGCGCCGCACCAGTGGCTCGCCACCGGTGATGCGCACCCGCCGCACGCCCAGCGCGGCGAACAGCCCGATCAACCGCGTCAGTTCCCCGCTGTTCAGCACCTCGTCGCGGGATGCGCACGGCACGTGGCCGTCCGGCATGCAATAGAAGCACCGGTAGTTGCACCGGTCGGTCACCGATACCCGCAGATATTCGATGTGTCTGCCGAAGCTGTCGAACATGGTTGGCCTTCCGCGGCATACTGCGCCGCCGTTTTCTTGCGGGTGGTGATCAGTGCTCACCCTTGGTGCGGCGGATGCCGGCCAGACGGTTGCCCTGTTTTTGCGGTCCGCCCATAGGGAATAGATCGTGCAGGTGGCGGTTGGTGCCGCGCTCCGGTCCCCAGGTCTTGGCGAAATGCTTGATCATGTCGCGCACCTGCGCCTGCGTTCCATGCCGTTCGTAGTACGCGCGGATGAAGTGGATGACGTCCCAGTGCTCCTCCGAGAGCGCCAACTGCTCTTGTTCGGCCAATGCGCAGGCGAAACCTTCGCTCCAGTCGTCGAGATCCTGGATGTAGCCTTCCTGGTCGGTCAGCACCGGCCTGCCGTCGACTATCACCTGACGTTCGAAAACCGCGTAAGGATTCGTTTTCATAGCGACACCTCTGTGCTGGAGTGCAAACCCTGAAAAAAAGGGCCGCGGGCCTACCGACGCCCGCGGCAGGAGAGGAACGGATTGCTCAATAAGCCGTTACACGCTTGTGGCGCACTATCTGGTAGGCGCGTCCCAGGTAGCCCAGGGGGACGCTCCAGATGTGCACGAGCCGGGTGAAAGGAAAGAGCAGGAAGACCGTCATGCCGAAGAACAGATGCACCTTGAAGAGGGTATCCACCGGCGCGAGCAGGGCCGGATCGGCACGGAACATGGCGACGCTCTGCGCCCAGTCGGCCAGGGCGATCATGACCGTGGCATTGCCATGTCCGGCGTGGCCCAGCGACACCGGGATGGTGGAGAGCCCGAGTAGCAGCGTGCAGAGGAGCCAGCTGAGGATGAAGATGTCCATCTTCCGGCTCACTGCGCGCACTCGTGGATTGGTCAGCCGGCGCAGCCAGAGCATCACGCCCCCGATCAGACACAAGGTTCCGAACACCGAGCCCGCCGCAATGGCGACGTACTGGTGCGCTAGATCGGAAACGCCCATGGCGAGAAACAGGCTGTGCGGCGTGAGCAGCCCCACCAGATGGCCGAAAAAGATGGCGATGATGCCGACGTGGAACAGGTTGCTGGCAAGGCGCATGTTGCCGCGCGCGAGCAGCTGGCTCGAATCGGTCTTCCAGGTGTATTGCTCCCTGTCGAACCGCACCCAACTGCCGATCAGGAACACGGTGCCGGCGAGATAGGGGTACACCCCGTAGAGAAAGTCGTGCAGATTCATGGCTGGTCTCCTAGGCTGCGCTACGCGCCAGATGCCCGTGGCGCTCCACGGTGCGAATCAGCGGCGCATAGGGTGACTGCTTTTTTTCCAGGCTTGAAGCGATGCCTTCAAGCACCTTCGCCGTCTCGCCGAGAAACATCCGCGCCTCCAACTCGTCGAGCGTGGCGGCGTACTCGAGGATGAGCGGCAGGTAGTCGGGCAGTTCACCCGGGCTCGCTTCCAGCCCATGGGTCTTGTAAAACTCGCCCAGTTCCACCAGGGCCGGCCCGCGTTCGCGGCTGTCGCCGAAGGTGTGGTGGGTGAGATGGAGGCTGTGCTCCGCCGTGAGATCGAAGGTCTCGACGTAGCGCGCCTGCAACTCGATCAGTGACTCGCTGCGCATCCATCGGATGACCTGCAGCAGTTCGCTCCGCTCGCTCGGCGAGAGCCCGGATTCACTGCTGACGATGTTGGTCATCGCATCGAGATTCTCCTGCAACTCACTATCGGGATAGTCGAGCAGGAGGGAAAGGACTTTGTAGATGAGCATGGTAGTATCCCCGCTATCGCTGTTTCGTGGTTGGGTGCGGTGCATCATTCCCCGCTCACCTTCTCGCGCCGCGGCGGCGGCACGAACTCGATGGGCACCGCACTCGCGCTGCGTTTGGTCGGGAACAAAGAGAACCCCTGCTCGCCGGGCACGCTGTTGCCGAATTGCAGTCCGTTCTGTCCCTGAAAGGCGTAGTAATCCTCCTGGCGATACTCTTCGTGCGCAGTCGGGATGACGAAGCGGTCTTCGTAGTTGGCGATGGCGAGGTAACGGTACATTTCCTCGGCCTGCTCCCCGGTGAGGCCGACGCGATGGAGCATTGAGGCATCCTCCCGGCCCTCGATGCGCTTCATGCGCTGGTAGCTGCGCATGGCGATCAGCCGGTTGAGGGCGCTCTCGATGGGCGCCGTATCGCCGGCGGTGAGCAGGTTGGCGAGATAGCGCACCGGGAAACGCAAGGCATCGGCCTTGGGAATCACACCGTCCGCCTCGGTGGGCAGTGCACCCTGGTCGAGCTGGCTCTGCACCGGCGACAACGGCGGCACGTACCACATCATCGGCAGGGTGCGGTACTCGGGATGGATGGGGAAGGCGATCTTCCATTCCATGGCCATCTTCCATATCGGGGAACGTTGCGCCGCAGTGATCCAGCTCTCCGGGATGCCGTCCGCGCGCGCCTGTTCGATCACCGCCGGGTCATTGGGATCGAGGAACATGTCGAGGTGGGAACGATACAGGTCACGCTCTTTTTCCGTGCCCGCCACCGCGCTGATGCGATCGGCGTCGTAGAGGATCACCCCCTGGTAGCGGATGCGTCCCACGCAGGACTCCGCGCAGACCGTCGGCATGCCCGACTCGATACGCGGGTAGCAGCCGATGCACTTCTCCGACTTGCCGGACTCCCAGTTGTAGTAGACCTTCTTGTAGGGGCATCCGGAGATGCACATACGCCAGCCGCGGCATTTGTCCTGATCCACCAGCACGATGCCGTCCTCCTCGCGCTTGTAGATGGAGCCCGCCGGGCAGGACGCCACACAGGCCGGGTTCAGGCAGTGGTTGCACAACCGCGGCAGATACATATGGAAGGTGTTCTTGAACTCAGAGTACATCTGCTTCTGAACGCCTTCGAAGTTCACATCCTCACTGCGTTTGTCGAATTCGCCTGCCAGATCGTCTTCCCAGTTCGGGCCCCACTCGATCTTTTCCATCCGGCTGCCGTCGAGCTGCGAGCGCGGCCGCGCGGTCGGCGCCGCCTCCGAAAGCCGCGCCTTTTGCAGATGGCCGTAGTCGTAGTCGAAAGGTACGTAATAGTCGTCGATCTGCGGTAGGTCCGGATTGGCGAAGATGTTCAGCAGCTTCTTCGCCCGGCCGCCGGCGCGCAGTTCCAGCTTGCCGTTGACGCGGGTCCAGCCGCCTCGCCACTTGTTTTGGTCTTCCCAGTTCCTGGGAAAACCGATGCCGGGTTTGGATTCCACATTGTTGAACCAGACATATTCGACACCCTTGCGATTGGTCCAGACGTTCTTGCAGGTGACCGAGCAGGTGTGACACCCGATGCATTTGTCGAGGTTCAGCACCATTGCGATTTGCGCACGTACTTTC
>Ga0265293_10007574_pt1 | contig 16613 bp, 12 predicted proteins | sample Munlanlewell138R_FD_192505 | JGI IMG/M metagenome (GOLD analysis project Ga0265293, IMG submission 192505) | Leachate microbial communities from a municipal landfill in Southern Ontario, Canada - Leachate well 138R | ecosystem: Engineered > Solid waste > Landfill > Unclassified | place: Canada...
GAAGCCATGATGGCAGACCCCACACTCTATCAAGATGCCACACCTGCCCCTGCCTTGATAGGCTTGGCTCTTTTGACCCTGATGACCTTCCTGGGAGCCATCTGATGCCCAGATATCTGATGCGATTCTGTTATGATGGAACCCACTATCATGGCTGGCAAAAGCAGCATAATGGCATCAGCATACAGGCGGTGATGGAGCGTGCACTTGCCCGCATGGAGGCTCCTCAGCCGTTCATAACCGCTGCGGGCAGAACCGATACCGGTGTGCATGCCTTGGCACAGCGTGCCCATTTTGAATACCCATCCCGCATGCAAACCTGGCAGATGGTGAAGGCCTTTAACAGCCTCTTGCCGCCGGATATCAAGGTGTTGGCAATAGATGAAGTTGCACCGTCATTCCATGCCCGCTTTGATGCCTGTGAGCGCGGCTATATCTACCTCCTTGCCAAAGAGCCTCATCCCTTTTACAGGCTCTATATGGGCTTTATCCCTCACAAACCCATCCGCTATGAGGCATTGCAAGGCTATATCCCCTCCCTCTTGGGCTCGCACGACTTTTCGTCTTTAGGGCGTGCCAATCCCAATATCCCCAAGCGTGTGTGTAATCTGAAAGTGCTGACGATATCAGACATGGGCGACTTTCTTGAATTTCGCCTCTTGGCAGATCGTTTTTTACACAATATGGTGCGCCGTATCGTGGGCACCCTGATAAACTTTGCCGCCAAAGAGCTGCCTGCCACAGAACTGGCAGACATCTTGGCAATGGCAGATCCCAAACAAACTTTAGTGGAAACGGCACCCCCGCAAGGGCTGTATCTGAGCCACGTGGGCTATCCTGCCCACAAGTTGGCATTGGAACAGACAGAATTTGCAGATATCTCCCTGCCTTTTCCCCTCCATACAACAATATGAGGTCACAATGAAATACCCCATCCCCCGTGGAACATATGACATTCTACCCGATCAAAGCTATAAATGGCAATACCTTATCCGCCGCTTTCAAGATATAGCCGCATCCTTCGGCTATCATGAAATCAACACCCCCATCTTTGAGGTGAGCGCCCTCTTTGAACGCAGCTCCGGGGAAAGCTCGGACGTGGTGCAAAAAGAGATGTATCGCTTCACAGACCGGCGGGGGCGTGAATTTGCCCTGCGCCCGGAAGGGACAGCGCCCGTGGTGCGCAGCTTTGTGGAAAATTCCATGGATAAAGACGGTGCCAAAACCAAGCTCTTCTATGTGGGACCGATGTTCCGCTACGACCGCCCACAGGCAGGGCGTTATCGCCAGTTTTGGCAATATGGAATAGAGTTTTTTGGCGCCCAGCATCCCTTCTATGATGCGGAGGTGATTGCCCTGCTGTGGCAATATCTAAAGGGATTGGGACTCAGCAAGATAGAGCTGAGAATCAATAGCGTGGGCAGCCCGCAGTGTTGGGAAGCTTACGAGAAGGTATTGAAGGAATATTACCGACCCCATCTGCCTCAGCTGTGCGCTGATTGTCAAACACGCTTTGAGATCAAGCCCAAGCGTCTTTTGGATTGCAAGGTGCCCTCCTGCCGCACCATTGCCCAAGATGCGCCTTCCCAGCTGGATCACTTGGATGAGGAGAGCCGTCAGCACTTTGCAGAGGTGCAAGGGCATCTTAACGCAGCCGGTGTGCCCTATATCATCGATCCCCATATCGTGAGGGGTTTGGACTATTATTCCCACACCGCCTTTGAAGTGGTGTTCGACGGCTTGGGCGCCCAAAACACCTTGGCTGGAGGCGGACGCTATAACTATCTGGTGGAGCAGATCGGGGGTAAAAGCACGCCAGCCATCGGCTTTGCCGGAGGTTTTGAGCGGCTCATCCTGGCGTTGGAATCAGAAGGGATACAGATAGGAAAGCCCTTGATCCCGGATATCTATGCCATCGCCATGGGAGCTGAGGCACAGGAAGCACTCATCCCCTTGATCTATGATCTGAGGCGGGAACTGGTGAGCGTGGAATATGACCCCACCAAGACCTCTTTCAAGGCACAAATGAAGGCTGCCAACCACTCGCAGGCGAGGTTTGCCCTCATCATCGGCGAGGATGAACTGGCTTCCGGCAGTGTGATCCTCAAAGATTTGGAGACTGGTGAGCAGGTATCGCTTTCCAGCAAAGATATTGATGCCATTCGGGGAGCAGTGATATCAAAATAAGTGATTTGCCCGATCTGGCGGCATCGGGGGTTCTGGTAACGGACAAGCATCCCTACCAGGGGTTTATTCCCAAAGATGCCCGAGGAGTCATACTGGGCGGCACTCCCCCTCACCGTTTTTGCGCCAGAACCGGTCTGGTAAAAGGGGATATGGATTTCTATTATGGCAGCAGAGTCAATCTCTTTTGGGATGCCATGGAAGTGGTGTTTGGCGAGGAACTATCCTTTATCCACACCCTCCGAGCGGCTGAAAAGCCCCTGCCCTACAGCGAGGTGCGTCCGCTCTTTGAAAGCTTTTTAGCCTCTCACAACCTGGGTATTGCCGATACCCTGCATACCTATTTTCGTAAGGGGCAAAGCTCCGCCGACCAAGATATCCTGCCTATCCGCTTCAATCCCAGATTGTGGCAATACCTCAGCTCCCGCCCCCAGCTCACCCACCTCTTCTGTTCCTCCCATCACGTGAGCCAATGGCTTTTACAAAGTTTGCTGAACAGCAAACGTATCCGCTTTATCGGCACCGATGCCGTCTCCTTTTCTTTTGAAGATGAATATCAGCCACAGCGTCAACTGCGTATAATCCACCTGCATTCCCCGTCACGAGCCGCTTCCAAAGACCTCTTGAGGCTGGTGCCACCCGGCAAGGATATCAAAGACAAAAGCCCCTTGCAGCAGCAGATCATCGCCCTGGGCACCCTCTACCGCAGGGACTTTGCCGAGGCGGGGATTATTGATTGACAGAACCCCTGGTTTTACCAAATCTGTTTTTTAAGAAATAAACAACGCTGGAAGGAGAGAAGCATGAAAAAGCTGGAACTCAAGTATCCGCACACACCCAAAGAGGATGTGGCTGAGGTGCTGCATGGCACCAGAATCGAGGACCCATACCGTTGGTTGGAGGATGATAAGAGCCCCCGAACGGCAGAATGGCTGAAAAAGCAGCAAAAGGTAACCGAATCCGTATTGGATTTATATCCTGGGCGCAAGGCGATGTTTGAGCGGCTCAAAGAGCTGAACAACTACCCACGCCAGTCTGTTCCCATCAAGATTGGGGAGTGGTATTACTTTAGCAGGAATGAAGGCTTGCAAAACCAATATATCACCTATCGCAAAAAGAAAGACGGCGAGGAAGAGCTCTTCTTTGATCCCAACACGCTTTCCCCGGATGGCACCACGCAGGCATATATCAGCGGCCGCAGCAAAGACAAACGCTATGCCACCTATAATATCGCGGAATCCGGCGCCGATAATTCTGAATATTGGGTGATGGATACCGAAACGAAGACCTTTTTGAAGGATAAGATTACGAACGTGCGGGGCTTTGGCACCCCCTGGTATAAAGACGGCTTTTTTTACAGCAAGAGCGAGGGCGTTCAAGACTATCAGGCGCAGGATAAGAACCACCGCATTTTCTATCACAAACTGGGCGAAGACGAAAGCCAGGATACGCTGATTTGGGAAGACCCGGAAAACCCACTCCGCTACCACAGCGCAAGCGTATCCGATGATGAAAAATACCTGTTTTTGATGGGATTTCAGGGCACTGGCGGCACCAGCATCCGCTTTCGCAAGGTGGATGAACCCGATGCCCCGTGGATCTGCCTCTTTGAAGGCTACGATTATGACGCCTACATCTTTGATGCCTATGAAGAGGACTGTTTTTATCTGATGACCAATAAGAATGCCAAGAACTTTCGGCTGCTGAAGGTGAATCTCCTTAAGCCTGAGGAAGAGAACTGGGAAGAGATTATCCCCCAGCGTGATTACCTGCTACGCGCTGCCGACCTCGTGGGTGGCAAGCTGATCATTACCTTCATCAAAGACGTTTATTCCCATATTGAAGTCTTTGATCCCGATGGCAACTTCCTCTATCCCATCCAGATGCCCTATCTGGGCTCTGCCTCACTCTCTTACCATGAAAAAGAAGACGAGGAGGCATATTTTTATTTCTCATCCTACGTGCGCCCCAACGAGAGCTATCACTATGAGGTGGCGTCAAATAAGCTCACTTTCTACCATCGTGACCCCGTGAAGGCGGATTTTGCAGACCTCATCGTCAATCAGGTGTTCTACCCCTCCAAGGATGGCACGCTGATCCCCATGAGCCTCATCCACAAAAAAGACCTGCCCCAAGACGGCAACAATCCCGTCTATCTCTATGGTTATGGCGGATTCCAAATATCGATGGAGCCATACTTTAGCAGCACGCAAATGGCGCTGCTTGAAAAGGGATTCATTGTGGCAATCGCCAACCTGCGCGGCGGCAATGAATACGGGGAAAGCTGGCATGAAGCGGGTATGCTGTTGAACAAGCAAAACGTGTTTGATGATTTTATCGCCGCTGCGGAGTATCTGATTCAAGAAAACTACACAAACCCCGATAAAATAGCCATCAATGGGGGCTCCAACGGCGGACTATTGGTGGGCGCCTGCCTCACTCAGCGTCCCGACCTCTTCCGCGTGGCTGTGCCCAGCGTAGGGGTGTTGGATATGCTCAGATTCCACAAATTCACCTTGGGCTGGGGCTGGATGACGGAATATGGAAATCCTGATAAAGAGGAAGACTTCCACAACCTGCTTTCCTATTCACCCCTGCACAACGTAAAAGACGGAGTGAAATATCCCGCCACGATGATAGCCACGGCAGATCATGATGACAGGGTGGTGCCCGGGCATTCCTTCAAGTTTGCCGCCACCATGCAGGCAAAGGCAACGGATGAGAATCCAGCGCTACTGTATGTGCAATTCGAATCTTCCCATGGATCCAGCAACCTCACCAAGAGCCTGGAGATGTGGGCGGATATTTATAGCTTTATGTGCTTGTATTTGGAGTGATTATAGGCTTATAGATGAAGGTGCACTGCCTCATCACTCCTTGATAAAGGTATCGTTTTGCAGCTCGCGGAACGCCTGGCGGATTTCGTCGCCGGTGTTCATCACGATGGGACCTCGCCAGGAGATGGGCTCGCCCAAGGGTTTGCCGCGCATATATAGGAAATAAAAATCCTTATCGCCGGCTTGAATGGTGATGCCCTCGCCATCTTCAAAGAGTACCACCTGGCGGTTTGTCACCTTTTGTCCGTCTATAATCGCATCTCCCCCATAGGCATAGATAAAGCAAGTGTGTCCAGCGGGTGCGGGGAAGCTTGCCTTCTTTCCGGCGGGAATCACCACATCCCAATACTGGGGTTCGATCATGATGTCTTCCACGGCGCCTTTCACGCCCATATATTCTCCGCTCAACACCTTCACGCGGGCACCATTATCGTCCGTCACTTCCTGAACCTGATGTTTTTTCACGTCCTGATAGCGCGGCTTCATCATCTTATGGGAGGCAGGCAGATTTGCCCACAACTGAAAGCCGTGCATACTGCCACTCTCATCTGGCTTGGGCATTTCCTGGTGGATAATCCCGCTGCCAGCCGTCATCCATTGCAGATCACCGCTGCCGATCACGCCGCTATTGCCAATGCTATCGCCGTGTTCAGCCGTGCCTTTCAGTATGTAGGTGATGGTCTCTATCCCGCGGTGGGGATGCCAGGGGAAACCTGCCAAATAGTCTTCGGGATTGTCGTTGCGAAAATCATCCATCAATAAAAAGGGATCAAAGAGAGGGACGTCGTAGTATCCAAAAGCCCGGTACAGCTTCACGCCGGCACCCTCGTTCACCCTCTCTGCCGTTTTAAGTAGTTTTATCTTTCTCATGGTTCCAAGTCCTCTTTTTATTAGATAATATAGGGCTTATCCCCTATTTGGACAACACCAGCTTCAAGGTGCTGCCATAATGGATGATGGCTCACAAAAACTCTTGTTGACACAACTTGGCATTTTGTTTTTAATGTAATCGGAGCTTTTGAGAAAGATGGAGCGTGGTCAAACACATCTCTTTACAGAGTATCCCAAAACATTTAAGGAGAACCTTATGTATTGCTCAAACTGTGGCAAGGAAACACCTCCCCAAGCATTTGTTTGCCCAAATTGCGGTGTAAGCCTCAATAACAATCAGCCCGTGCGTCAAGACGATTCCAAGGATTGGCTCACCACCCTGTTGCTTTGCATATTTACAGGAGGATTCGGAGTTCATAGATTCTATACCGGACATACCACAATCGGCATTATTCAGCTTTTCACTGGCGGTGGCTGTGGAGTGTGGGCGCTGATAGACCTGATCCAGATTGCCACCGATTCCTACCGCGATGCGAATGGCAACCCCCTGGTTAGGAAAAATTAGGCTCTCACGAGCAATAGTTTCTGTAACCTGGATCACATGTCTCACCCTTATTCTGGCTTTATATCCTTTGGAAAGCCTGGAGCAAGGGTGCAGCCTGTGCATCATCAAAAACATTAGTGGATACAATTGCCCCGGCTGTGGCACAACGAGGGCTGTTTCCGCTATTTTGAAGGGCAAATTCGCTGCCGCGTATTCTTATAACCCATTTATCATCATCATCTTTCCCCTGCTTTTTTGGCTTATTATCAGGGAATTGGCTAATAGCATCCATACAATCTGGCGATGGATAGCGGAAAAGCGGAGAGCAAGACACACTTAAATTTAAGGATAATATTTAGTTAGGGATATATATACCCCCTTTAGCAGGCTTCATTTCTTTTGGCTGGAGATGATGCCACTTTATCCCCGTCTTTATATCTGCCTGCCCCTTCCATCCCATAAACTGCGCCAATAATGCCTTTTATTAAACAGCTACATTAGTCACGCTTTTTGTTGTGATCTCTGTTTCATTCGTATGAATATTCTCCCTCTCACCACCTTCCTTTCCTATTAGATGTGGTTGCGATGTGGTTGCGCCTCCCAGCGATTTGCTGGGTATCGCAACCACATCGCAACCACATCTCAATAAGAGCCGAGCAGGAAACGGTTTGATATGTATAGAGTATCAAGTGAAGTTGCAATTTGGAAGGTCTGCTTATTGCGGCGCCCTTCGCCGATGGCCTGGCAGCTGCGATAACCTGGATGAAATTCAGGCTGGACATCATGTCCCGGGGCAAAAACATGAAAGAGAGCAAATTTCACAAAAGCGTGATTAGCACACGCTTGATCCAGCTTGAACACAACAAAGCGGGAGACGATTGCTCCCGCTTTGTTTTTAACAGTTTTTGTCTTTACTCAAGTTCTGGCAAATCCCTTTCCGCGGTTACCCTGAAAAACCGTTTTGAGAAACGCAAATTTACAAGAATGGCATAGGTGGGGCCAGGAGTGGGACCGTCGAGACTGTAATTCAACTGAGTGGTTTCGGGTGGGAAGCTTGGATCATCGTTCCCCCAAATCTTAAAACAGCTGTATGGGGCAGTATAATCCCATTTCATCAATGCATTGTTATTGTCATAATTTAAGAATTGTAGATTGCTGACTGGCGGCAATGGGCTCCAGGTTGTTATCTCCGGGGCACTGAGGTTATTATTTTCGTTGGTTTCAACGATAGCGTTGTGCGTATCCACCCGCGCCCAAACGGTCCAGTCTCCGGCAATGTCCGTGCTCATCAGGGGAGGGTTGACAAACTTTGTTTTACCCGCTGACAGGTCGGTCACGAAGCCATGATAGCTCCCCTCGGTTCCAGCCGCAGGCGCTGTGGGCATATTTGGATAAAAATCCACTCTGATGTCGCCCAAGTAGTCGTGAGTTCCAATATTTTTAATGGTAACGGCAGAGGCTCTAATCCCGCAAACATATTCATCAGTCTGCGTAATCATGATATGATCTACAACAAGGTCAACATCGGAGCCAAGCCAGAAAATGGTATCATAAGGGTCATTTTCATAGGCGGAGCCGCTGAAATTACCGGAGAAATTTGTGAGGAAGATTCTGCCCAGGCTGGTGCGTTTGCGTACGTTTCTGTAGGTTTGATAAGCTGTTGGGCGACGAGGAAACTCGAGGTTGTCCAAGGTCAGGGTTTGTGTGTTACCAAAGGTGATGAGAGAACTATCGAGTATCCCGGTGCTCAAGCTGCAGTTTGATAATTGATTACAGATAGAGCCTGATTTAAAATAGATGCCCATGATGCCCATGTGTTCAAAAACGGTATATTCAGCCTCGAACGTTCCACCAGAATTTACGGCGAAATCGAAGAAACTCGATGAATTTTCTCCTGTGAGAGTGGCAACGATGGCAGTGGGTTGTGACCAAGATTTAAAAGCGCCGCCATTATTTATGTTAAGTGACGTACCGTTGCCCATTTTGAGTTGGCCGTTTGGAAAGATGCTCAATTTACCCGAATTGTTAACATTGATGTTGCCTTTACTGATAAAACTAAAGCCCTTAATCCGGAATTCACCGCTGTTAACAATGATGTTTCCGTTACAAACGATAGGGATTCCTGATGTTCCCCAAGTCTCGACTATGGCTTCCGGGTTGTCCTTCTCGATGGTCAAATTATGGAGGTGGCTTCCAATCTGAGTGAATGATATAGTATTATCCCCAGAACCCTTGATGAGGAGGGTACCGCCGGTGGGTTGGAAGTCATTTCTCAGGCAATTAAAATCTCTTACTACAGAGATGGTCCCACCTCTGATGCTGGTGGAGAAAGGATTGGTGTCTGGAAACACCATCCCGGCATTGGTAAAATTAAGACTGCCGCTGGTGATTTCAAGAGAGCCGCTTTGCATGTGTGAATAAAGGAAACCCGCACCTACTTGCGTGATGTTAATTTCACCACCTGTGATGTGCATACTACCATTCAACGAAATGTTTGATGTGTTGATATTCATTTGGCAGCCTTCATTGCACCAAAAATTACCTTCGAGCGTTGGGTTCAGGACGTTGTTGATGGTCAAGGTGCCACGACGGCTTACATCCAAGGCCCCTGCCAGCCATTTGTAATTTTGACAGGTCACGTTCAGATACACTCCGGACGTGGGGCTTTCAATACGGAAAGCATTTCCGCCACTTCCGGGCGGGGTTTTGTCCACAACGATGGTATAAAAATCTTCATCGGTTTTACAGGCTTGGAAACCGGGACCGTTGAATACGACCGTTCCTTCTTCTTCATGGAAAAACTCTGGTCCGCGGTTGTTGATCCAGCTCTCCGCCACATACATGGTGTGGATATTATTATTGGTTGGGTTTTTAACGCTGAATTCACCGCTGTTAAGAATGAAACTGCCCTTAAGTTTGAGGTCAGTGAATAAATGATATGTCTTTGTGGCGGGTTGCACCTGGAGGGTGTGGAGCCAACTGTCCGCAGGCAGGCTGATCATTCCATAGGATGAGCCTGTGGATTCAAGAACAATGGTTCCGCCGTAAGACTGAAAAGTTGATTGCAAGTAGATACCGTCGCAATGTATCGTTCCTCCCAACATATAAAAGGTTGTTTCGGGCAGAGTTCCAAGGCGGAGGTTGTTCAAGTTCAAGACTCCACTGGAGATTTCCAACCAGCCGTTAAACGGTACGGTTGAGGGATTGTTGATATTGATTACGCCATTGGGATGAGAGAGATACCATCTGCCTGGGATGCGGTTGGTGGGGTTTGTGAAGCCATTCACGGTGAAAGTGGCATTGGTGTAAACATCCACACCACCCGAGATGCTTGAATAAATCTGGCAGGAAACATCAACACCCGGGGTAAAACTCAGCGCTTTAGTGCCGGTGTCGGTCACAAGCGTGTTGAAAGCTTGATTGCTTTTCACGATTGGGGTTGATGCTTTATTTGTGAAAGTGACTTTTTGAGGATAAGTGGTGGTATTTGTGGAAGTGTTTTCCCAGTTTCCACCCACGTGCAGATCAGCTACGTTGATATTTTGTCCACTTTGAATGGTAAAATCACCGTTCACCACCATTGGATAGCCGTAATTGCCGGAAGCGGTTAAACCGTGGGTTGTAGCCAAAATCACATTATTAAAATAGCTTCCGTTTCCTCTAAGTTCCACGTGGACTGGGTTTTGGCTAAAGATTCCGGCAAATTTGAACATCCCTGTATTATGTTTGAGACCATAGGTGGTGTCCGTGCCGGTATGTTGGGATTCAATCCAGGGATCAAGAGGATTATCAACGCCGCTATTATCAAAAGTTATGGTGGCGTCTGTATATACAATGAATCTGTTATTGGGATTGATTACAAGTTTGGTCATGGAAAAATCATTGCCTTGGGCAACCGTGACGGTGGCGGAAGAGGAGGTTTTGGCTACGATCACTTCTTTCAAATAGCTGTTTTGGTTGTTTATCGTGATTACGCTGTTGGTTGTGCCGGCAAAGGTAATCTTGCCATCACCCTCAAAAGCATAGTCGAAGTTTGAATTCCAATTGAGCGTGAGATTTTTATGGAAGACACACTGGGTGGTTAAATCTGTGTTAATGGCAGAATTTGAATTCCAGGTGGCATCACCTTTCACCTCCAGTTTTGCACGTAGTAAAAGCGCAACACTGCCGTGAGTGCTAAAGTTTCCAGTTACGGTTAAGCTTCTATCTTGCCTGATAATCACGGAAGAACTTGAAGCTGCAGTCAGGTTTTTACAGGTGGCGTTGGAATCGACATAGGGTTGATATGTGCCTGTTGAAGGGATTACCACATCGTCGTTTGCGGTGGGAGTTCCTTGTGGATTCCAATTCTGAGAATCTTCCCATTTATTGCTGTAATTCCCAACCCAATATTTTGTTTGTGCGAAGCCAAGGCTGGCGACGGTGAGAACGAAAAACAAAAGGTAAAGCCTTTTCATGTTTTCTCCTTGTTTTAAGTTTGTATTTTTGATCTTGGTGTTTTATGATAAAATAGGTACTATGCTGCCATGCTATGAACTTGGAGGGAGTGGGGTGGCAAGGCTTATGATGCTCTGCCACAGGTGGTTATGAATTCATGAACTTAAAAGCTGTCACACTATATGAACGTTTTAAAAACCATTGGATTCTATGCTACAGATAAGCATTGAATTGTCAAGCAATAAATGCAGAATCAGATAATGAACACTCAAGATTTTTTAATCTGTATCCTTTCCTCATGTGTTGATTTTATGGATGACTGATTAATGCATCCTGTGCCAGCTTATCCAGTACATTGTTGATCTTTGGTAAGGGGTCTTTATCGGGTATTTTAAATACCATATCGTCAAAGCCTTGGTCTAAAAGAGAGCTTTCCAAACTATCTGGTATGGGTGAGCCATCTACATTCTTTAAGACCATTTGTTAGTAGCAGTAGAGACGATATGGCCATGCTATATAAATCGCTTTGCCATTATAGTGAATACCATTATTGTATATTCATATAAATAGTTTATATCAGGCAAGCTTGCTTTATGATCAGAAAACGGCTTGTTAAGGAGCTAAAAATGAAAACAACAAAAGACCCCAAAGGAATGAGTGGCAGCCGCGGATGGCGTCTTGTAATTATTTTGCTGATAGCATTGATGGGTTCCAGCCTGAGCGCTCTTTCCTTATCATATTTTGCCATAGACGGAGCATCTGTAAAAGATGGGCACAAGCTGGGCTCTTTGCGTGTTGGATTTGCTTATACTACAGAGACGAAACCCGTAAACCTGGGTTGGGAAGTGATGAGCATGTTTGGCGCCAGATTTGAGAAACAGGAAAATGCCCTTTTTGGAAGCGTTATGACCGGTCCCAGGCTGAGCTTTGAATATGGTATATTTGAGTCTCACATATCCAAGGTATTTGGAATCACCCCCGCCTGGCTGATGTATCCCGAAGAAGACAGACGAACTTTTGGTGTCTTATTTAGCAGAGGCTGGGATTTTGGGCTGGGCATATTACTGTCAGACGATGAAAGCATGTATTTGGATTTTCATTTTTATCTGAACAAGTTTAATCCCAAACTCAAGAGCATCGGCTCCGTAGGAATAGGACTTCTCTTTACTGATTTGTGATTTTGACACGCAGTGCCCCGCTCATGCCGTAATGTGGGAGAATTATAAGTAAGTAAGATAGGAGGAATATCGGGAGGAATAATGCGGGCACACCTGCCTCCCCCGCAAATAAGAGTTGACAGATTTTGCCATTGATTTGCTCATGATCAAAGCGTTTAAGAATTGAACAGGCAGCTGTTTACCGGTATGCAAAAGGATTGTTTTATTAAGCCCATATCCTGATTGGTAACACTGCAAACAATGAATAGACATAAACTTATGACCAATAGAGAGAACATGGAAAAAACGAACTTTGACCTCTTTGAGCTCTTGCGCATCATGATAGCCAAACGTGTGCTCATCCTGATCATCACAGGTGTGGTGGCAATTGCAGGCGTGATTTACAGCTTGGTGACCCCGCAAATCTGGTCTTCCAGTGCCAGCTTTTTTGCCGTGGGCAACGAGATCAGCGAGCTCCCCTTCAATATCCCCGGATTCTCTGGCATTTCCGCCAGTCTTTTGGGCAATGACGGCTCTGCCAAGGCTGAGAACTTTGTGACGGTGATGCAAAGCCGCACCTTTAGCGAGGAGGTAATCCGCAAGTTTGACCTGATCCCATACTTCAAGCTGAACGATCCGGATTCCCTGCGCAACATGGATAATGCGCTCAAAAAATACAAGTCATCTGTGGTTTCGATGAAGGTGGATGACAAGCTGGGGCTGGTGGTGATCAATGTGAAAACCAAGAATAAAAAACTGAGCGTGGATATTGTGAACCACTATTTGATGCGCCTTGATGAATATAACCGCAATCAGAAGGTTACCCAGGGGCGACTGAATCGTGAGTTTTTGGAAGCTCGTGTAAATGAGACCCGCGCCATCCTGGATTCCTTGATCATTGTAAATAGAGGATTTCAGGAAAGCAGCAAAGCCATAGATCTGGAAGCCCAGGCCAGAGCGATGATCGACAGCTATGGAGATGTGATAGCAGAAAAGATGAAAAGCGATATCGAGCTGGAATTGGCACGCTCCACCTATGGCAATCATCATCCAGCAGTGGAAGAGCTTGCTCTCAAAAACCAAACCCTCCAAAAACAGATTAGAGAGCTGGAAAAGGGCGGTTCCAGACCCAAGCCCGAATTCCTGCTGGATATAGGCAAAATCCCCCAAATTTCATCCCAGTATGCCCAGATCAAGATGAATATGGAAATCTATAAAAAGGTATATGAATTCCTCTATCCCCAATACGAGGCTGCCCGCCTTTCCGAGCTCAAAGATATGCCCACCATCGAAATCTTGGACCAACCACGCATGGCTGGCAACCGGGATAAACCAAAGCGCGCCTTTATCTGCATAGTTGCCACCATCCTGGGCTTTATCTTTGCCACTATTTTGGCTCTGGCATTTGAGATCTACAAGCGCAACAAGCATCGCCTCTTCCAAAAGATACAGAGCTGAGACCGCCGTCTTCCTGTGCGGATTGACAAAGAGAATGCCTTTCCCCCAATGCCTATGGTAGATAAAACAAGCCCCAGACAAACCTGGCTGATCGCCCTTGCCGCTCCTTTGGTGGCAGGAATCAGTGTTTTTGCCAGCAGCATGATGCAAGAGCTTTCCCTGGGCTTTCTATTGTTGATGTTGGCGCTATTTGCCGCTGCGGCGCTGTATGCCATGGTGTATGGCTTGTCACTACATGCCATCCTGCCTTTGATCGGGCTGTTTTTTATCAAACCCCTGGAATATAGCTTCTATTTTGTGCTGTTGCTCTTTGTCTTTGTATTTTTAATCGAATACCTGCAAAAAGAGCGGGTGCAACTGATTATCCCCCATCCCCTGGCATTCACGCTGCTATTGGCTTTTGGCATCCTGAGCGCCACCAAAATCCAAGTTCCGATGGGCTATACCTATTTTATCAGCACGGTGCTGGTTCCCATCTTTTTGCTTACTGTGTTTCGTAATGTCCCCATCACCCGCCACAGCCTGCGCCTGTGGATGCAGGTGATCAGCTATATCGGCGCCTTTGTGGGGCTATATGGCGTTGTGATTGCCCTGCTCAATCCCTTTGAACGCCTGGGGTCATTTTGGGTGACAGCTATGACCATCAACGGCTTTTATACGGTGGCATTCTTTTTTGCCATCACCTTGGCGCTATATCACAAGAGCAGGCTCAAAAAGCTGGTGAATGCCGCATGTGCGCTGCTGATCCTGTTGGGGATGCTTTACACCTATACCCGTATGGCGATCTTGGCGGTGGCTTTTGGGATTTTTCTCTTGATGTTGCGCCTGAAAGTGATGCGTTATCTGGGATTGGCTTTGATGCTCTTGATGCCACTCTTGATCCCCTCTTCGATGAGCAGCCGCATACAGCTGGGCTTTACTTATGACGTCTCTTTGGTGATACGGGCTTTGGCGTGGTATTTGGCTATTACCCAAATCATCAGATTCCCGCTCACCGGTATGGGCTTCAGCGTGTGGTCCACCTGGTATGCAAAGGTAATCCCCCTGCCCATGCTATATGCCCAACACACCCACAATCTTTTCTTGAACCTGATGATAGATATGGGAATCATCGGCACGGGGGCATTTTTGTATCTGATCTTCATCCCGATGCACCGCTATTACAGGCGCTTTATCAAGGGCAGCCAGGATATTCTCAGCTTTGGCTTTTGGGTATCAATGATGGCACTGCTCTTTGCCTGCATCACAGATATCTTTATCCAACAATATTCCATCAGCATCCTCTTTTGGGTGTCTCTGGGACTGATGATTTCCCTCAATTCATCCCCGCAAAACGAGCCTCTGCGTAAGCAATTATAAATCCTCACCCAAAACTGCAAAATTAGGGCGAATTTGGACAGGGCTTGGGCATTAGGAGAGCAGACAGATATCTACCATATTCATAATATGGAAGTTATAATTAAGTGGCTCAAATAACTATGGAGTGCGATTGAGAACAATCACATTTATTCACCATCAATGATATAGCCCATACCCTCATACCCCTTTATTCGCTTTCTGTACATGTTCACAAGCATTGGCTCGGTCTAAATAACCGTGATTGGATTAGTAGTCTTAAATATGATGTATCCGGGGACATAAACACCCGCAATTGCTGCTGTGCTCAATAAAATGGGCATGACACTTACGTATATTATTTGTTTCATCTTATCTTAAATACAAGATTTTTCTGCTTGACTTGTATTTGCCTTTTTCAAGTACAACAAAATAGACACCGCCACAAACCTGGTTTCCGTCATCATCTTTAGCATCCCATAAAAAGCTGTGATCGCCCGCAGTCTTGGCAGAAATATTGTGAGTTCTGATCCTTTGCCCCTTGATGTTATAGATACTGAGCTTGCATTGTCCCGGTTCAGGTATTTTGGCTGTGATTGTGCTTTTATCTGAAAAGGGATTGGGATGGCTGGAGACGGAAAACTGGGCTTGTGGTATTGAATGATCAGAGTTGGATACTCCGTCTGAAAGAGTATAAACAATTTTCGGAGATCGTGGTAACTGAGGATTGCTATATGATGGATACACGATGAAGTCATCTCTGTTATCCCAATCGGAAAAGCCATCCAAATAAATGCGATATTGGGTAAGCGACCTATTTGCAGCATAATCCATTAAAAGACATTCGGTAACATCATAAGTCACCCAACTTGGTACTACAAGGGTCTCATGAGTAAAGAGAGTAAAGGATGCATATACAGAATTTGGAATCACGTCATTGGAATTAAAAACACTACCATAATCAATATGCTCCAATATCCCCTCTGGATATACTACGGCATCCCCATAATTAAATATTGGATAAATACCCGCAGTAGAATTACCCGCAGTAGCCCCTATGTACATCATGAGATTTGCAGATTTAATCTTGTAACCTTCAGGTATGCTCGGCAATTCAAAGGAAAGATAGCCGATGCTGGCAAAGCGCACCATCCAGCACCAACTGTAATAATCTCCAATATATGTTTCCCCTTCCTGCCAATTTGCATCTACCGTAATGTAGTCCTTTTGATAATAAATCGACCCGCTGAGCCGGTCAACCGCCCATAACGAATCAACGATTTCATGTTTGGTACTGCCATTTTTAGCAGTAAATGGGTCTGCTCCGGAAAATAAAAGACCTGCAAACAGCAGCATTGCCATAATACAAATCAATCTCGTTTTCATCTCACACCTCCCTTGAGGTTTTTTAATCTGTCAAATGAATGTAGCCAAGATACCAATTTCCAGTGGCATGGTTGTTTCTCAAGGCCAAATCCAAACTGGCTTTGACCGAGGCAGGGCAAGGGTTTGGGGCTCATTGTTAATCTATTTTAATATTGTGTTATGACGTCCTGAAATGAATTCGATGCAGTGTGGTTTGTTGAGAGATAAATGTCAAGAGGAAATTTTGTAGGCTTTCTCATGTTTTGCATCTTTCAGAGCTTCGATCAAGTATAGCGCACCTCGTGCTTTTCTTGTCAAAATGTGGTGTGACTACACATATCTTGCCTGTTAACCACCCTTGTCTCTCCTTTGTCTCGACAAGGGTGAGACAAGGGTGGTACAAGGGAGGTGAGTGAGCAAGAAGAAGAAAAGCAATTTTCAGTGAGGGTTTATGCTCATTCCCAC
>Ga0265293_10007575_pt1 | contig 16610 bp, 14 predicted proteins | sample Munlanlewell138R_FD_192505 | JGI IMG/M metagenome (GOLD analysis project Ga0265293, IMG submission 192505) | Leachate microbial communities from a municipal landfill in Southern Ontario, Canada - Leachate well 138R | ecosystem: Engineered > Solid waste > Landfill > Unclassified | place: Canada...
GTAGCAGCCATCAAGGAATAACCTATAGAACCAATCAAAACCATGAGGGCGCCCAAGAGGCGCCCTTTTCATTGTGGGAAGCAAAAGAACCGTCCCCCTGCTTCCGTTTATAATTTTTTTTTCTGCTCCGTATTATGAACTTTTTAAACAATTTTGCGACGTTATTTTGAAAAGAAGCTTACGAAATCTCACGGGGTTTACCATATAATGTAATTACGCGTTTCGGACAACAAACATACATGATTTATGTTTTAAAATACTACCTTTATGTTTTTATGGCAAGAGGTAACGTTTGTTTTTGTGTTTTTTTGCTATAAAAAGTTATAGATATTTGCAGATTGTGGAGTAAAAATTAGGCCGTCAAGAAAGCATTTATTTCGATTTTGCAAGGCTTCAGAGGTCTTTGTACGTATTGACAAGGATATGAGGATATGCTACATTTTCGCTATATCACCTTCCTTAGTAAATTATATTCCGAAATAGACCCCGAAGTATTTTTTTGTAGCGTTAGGAATGAATAGGAGGAGAAGAGTATGACCATATTTGAGGAAAGTCTTGCATTTCATTATGAAAAAAAGGGAAAAATTGAAGTTGTTTCCACAGTGCCTGTAGGCAGCAAAACGGATCTTTCGATAGCCTATACTCCCGGAGTAGCTCAGCCATGCCTTGAAATCCAGAAAGACATCACCAAGTCCTATGCACTCACCAGGAGATGGAACCTATGTCTGGTCGTAACCGATGGCTCTGCTGTTCTTGGCCTTGGAGACATCGGTCCGGAAGCAGGAATGCCTGTTATGGAGGGCAAATGTGTACTGTTCAAGGAGTTTGCAGATGTGGATGCGTTCCCTCTTTGCATAAAGAGCCAGGACGTGGATGAAATTGTAAACACGATACACTTGATTTCCGGAAGCTTTGGCGGAGTGAATCTTGAAGATATCGCTGCTCCCCGTTGCTTTGAGATTGAACGGCGGTTAAAGGAATTATGCGACATTCCAATTTTCCACGATGACCAGCACGGGACGGCGGTTGTTACCCTTGCCGGGCTTACCAATGCCGGAAAGGTGACGGGTAAGAAAAAGGAAGAGGTATCTATCGTCATCAATGGTGCCGGTGCGGCAGCCGTTTCTGTAACAAAGCTTCTGCTTTCCGCCGGCTATCAGGACATTCTTTTATGCGACCGCTCGGGAGCCCTTTATGAAGGGCGTGAAGGGATGAATAAATCAAAGCGGGAAATGGCCGGGATCACCAACAGGAATAAGAAAAAAGGTTCCCTTGCCGATGTGATTGTTGGCGCAGATATCTTCTGCGGATTTTCATCACCGGGGGTATTAACTGCAGAGATGGTAAAAACTATGGCACCGGAGCCAATTATATTTGCCTGTGCCAACCCAACTCCTGAAATATTTCCGGAGGATGCAAAGAGTGCCGGCGCCGCTGTTATCGCAACCGGAAGGAGCGACTTCCCCAATCAGGTAAACAATGTTCTTGCCTTCCCGGGCATTTTCCGCGGAACATTCGATGTGTTCGCTTCTGATATCAATGAAGAAATGAAGATTGCTGCAGCTGAAGCCATTGCAGGCCTCATTTCCGATGAAGAACTAAGCCCTGATCTCATCATTCCCTCCGCTTTTGATCCCAGAGTGGGCAAGGCAGTAGCAGCTGCTGTTGCAGAAGCCGCAAGAAGAACCGGTGTCGCCAGAGATTATTAGCATATTTAAATAGGAGAGCAACATATGGAAATAGGAAACGAAAGTCTTGCCATTGGGATTTTAATATGGAACTTGTTCACATTTCTCGTAATGGGTTTGGATAAGCGTAAGGCAATAAAGCGCCGTCGCCGGATTAGCGAATCTACACTATTGGCCTTAGCCTTTTTGCTGGGCGCTCCCGGGGTATTGATCGCTATGCCCGTGTTCCGGCACAAAACGAAAAAGCCACTGTTTCTAGTTCTGGTACCTCTGGCGTTAATAGCAAATTTTCTAATGGTAGTAGGTTTAATTAACATGATTTGAATGCAAATTCTATTGACAGGCTATGAAATGTATGATAGTTTTATTAAGCGACTTTACGGCCACCTCGAGGCGGCCTTAGTTTAGATGAAATTTCGGAGGGCAATCATTATGAGAGTAAGAGTTACATTATCCTGCGCAGAATGCAAGCAGAGGAACTACAACACCATCAAGAACAAGAAGAACGATCCGGACCGCTTGGAGTTCAACAAGTACTGCAAATTCTGCAAGAAGCAGACAGCTCACAAAGAGACCAAATAATAAGTAACAAGTTTAGGGGATGTGAACAAAATGGACAAGAAACCTGCTGTTAACACAAACGTTAAAAAGAAAGGCAGTATCAAGGAATACTTCAAAGGCGTAAGGACCGAAATTCGCAAAGTTATATGGCCCAGCAAAAAAGAGCTGGTCTCTTATACGGGTGTGGTCATCATGACCTGCTTTGCATTTTCTTTGGTTTTCTGGGCTTTTGATTCCGCATTCCTTGCACTGCTGAAGGCTGTTTTAAACATCAGCATTTAAAGGAAAAAACAATGGTAAAAACATCAGACGAAACGCCTGAGATCGTGGAAGAAGTCCTGACCGACGAAGAGCAAGTTGCTACTGAAGAGGGGCAGCTTCAATGTGGTATGGATGAGGAAGAGGCGTCCAAGGCCAAGTGGTATGTGATTCATACCTACTCAGGACACGAGAACAAGGTCAAAGTGAATATTGAAAAACTTGTTGAGAACCGGGGCATGCAAGATCTGGTTCTTGAAGTTGTGGTGCCCACGGAAGACCGGGTAGAGATCAAGGATGGCCAACGGAAGATCAAGACGAGAAAGATGTTTCCCGGCTACGTTATCGTGAAGATGATTGTCACCAATGAATCTTGGTATCTCGTCAGAAACACACAGGGTGTCACGGGTTTTGTAGGTCATGGTTCGGAACCGGTTCCGCTCACCAATGAAGAGGTGAGGCGGATGGGTATCGAAAAGGTCTACATCAAGCTCGACATCGCTCCGGGAGACAGCGTAAAGGTAATCAACGGACCCTTCGAGAGCTTTATGGGGATTGTAGAGGAAGTAAACTTCGACAGACAGACCCTGAAGGTCCGCATTTCAATGTTTGGAAGAGACACTCCGGTCGAACTGGAATTCGGCCAAGTGGATAAAATATAGCGCCAGGCGCAAAAAACTTGCATCTGCACTAGAATAGGGCAGCAAGGGAAAGGAGACCATAACATGGCAAAAAAAGTAGACGGCTTGATTAAGTTGCAGATTCCTGCAGGCAATGCAACACCTGCTCCGCCGGTAGGTCCTGCTCTGGGACAAAAAGGTGTGAACATAATGGATTTCTGTAAGCAATTCAATGCAAGAACAGCCGATCAGGCAGGAATGATCATCCCTGTAGTCATCACAGTATACGCGGACAGATCCTTCACCTTTATTACAAAGACACCGCCTGCCGCTGTGCTCTTGAAAAAAGCTGCGAACTTAACCGTTGCTTCCGGTGAGCCCAACAACAAGAAAGTTGCAACCCTCACTACGGACCAGGCAAAGGAAATCGCAAAGCTGAAAATGCCGGACTTAAACGCTGCAGATATTGATTCTGCGACAGAAATGATTAAGGGAACGGCAAGAAGCATGGGAATCGTTATTCGCGACTAGTAAGGTGGGAGGCGAAAGCCGCAAGTACCACAAGGAGGTAGAAAAATGCCTAAAAGAGGTAAGATTTACAAAGAGTCGGCCAAGTTAGTCGACAAGACAACGCTATATGAAGTCGTCGAAGGTCTTGATCTTGTCGTACAGACAGCAAAGGCTAAGTTCGACGAAACCATTGAAGTCCACATCAAGCTGGGCGTAGACGGAAGACATGCTGACCAGCAGGTCAGAGGTGCAATCGTCCTTCCCCACGGAACCGGCAAATCCAAGAAGGTTCTGGTATTCGCAAAGGGTGACAAGGTAAAAGAAGCAGAAGATGCCGGCGCGGATTACGTAGGTGCCGAAGATTTGGCTCAAAAGATCCAGAGCGAGGGCTGGTTTGATTTCGACGTTGTAGTCGCTACCCCGGACATGATGGGTGTAGTGGGAAGATTAGGTAAAATATTAGGTCCCAAAGGTCTGATGCCTAACCCCAAATCAGGAACCGTAACGATGGATATCGAAAAAGCGCTTCAAGAGATCAAAGCCGGTAAAGTGGAATATCGTCTGGATAAAACCAATATCATCCACACCCCTATCGGAAAGGCATCTTTTGGTAAAGAGAAGCTGACTGATAACTTCAATGCTCTGCTGGAAGCCGTAATTAAGGCAAAACCAGCCGCAGCCAAAGGCCAATATCTGAAGAGCGTCACAGTGGCCAGCACTATGGGCCCCGGAGTTAAGATTAACCCCGTTAAGATTACCTTTATCAAATAGAGGTGTCGTGAAAAAGCTCTTACAAAACTGCATATAGACTGGAGACAGCAGGTGCGAAAGCTTAATTCCCTGCCGAGGTTGGAGATACAATTATTGAATCGAAGCCTTTTCTGTCTGCAGGATAGAAGAGGCTTTAATACTAAAATACCGGAAAGGAGACAGTTCATGCCATCACAAGAACACTTGAATCAAAAACAAGCAGTGATCGATGAGATCAAACAAAAATTGGAAAACGCACAGTCGGCAGTGGTCATCGACTACATGGGAATCAATGTAGCGGAAGCCAATGCCATGAGAAAAAAGCTCAGAGAAGCGAATGTAGACTATACGGTTTACAAGAACACTCTCTTCAACAGAGCAATTGAGGGGACTTCCTTTGAGAGCCTCTCGCCGGTCCTTAACGGACCAAGCGCTTTCGCCTTCGGATACGAAGATGCAGTGGCTCCGGCCAGAGTGTTGAATGGAATCATGAAGGAGTACAAGAAGATGAGCTTTAAGGGGGGCATCGTAGAAGGTGGTTTTTACGACAGCGAGCAGATGAAAGACATCGCGCTCCTCCCAGGAAGAGAAGAGCTCATTGCTAAATTTATGGGCAGCATTCAATCGCCTGTTTCGAAGATGGTTCGCACCTTCCAGGCTATTGCGGACGCTAAAGAAGAAGCATAATAGAGAAAAGAAAAGGAGAACAAAATGAATAAAGAACAAATTATTGAAGCCATCAAAGGCATGACCATTTTAGAACTGAACGAGCTGGTTAAGGCTTGTGAAGAGGAATTCGGCGTTTCCGCAGCAGCTCCGGTAGCAGTAGCAGGAGCAGGCGGAGGAGCAGCAGAAGCAGTTGAAGAGCAGACAGAGTTCACAGTAGTCCTGACAGGTGCAGGCGCTGAGAAGATCAAGGTCATTAAGGTAGTCAGAGAGCTGACCGGTCTTGGACTGAAGGAAGCCAAGGAATTGGTAGACAATGCTCCAAGCAACGTGAAAGAAGGCGTCGATAAGGCAGAAGCCGAGGCCGTCAAGAAGCAGCTTGAGGACGTGGGCGCTGTTGTCGAGATGAAATAAGAGAAAGATCTAATTGTAAAACCCGTTCTATATTTTGAACGGGTTTTATTTATCGAAAATTTGGCAATAATTTTATTGACTACTTGTTTTCACTGTGATATCATAGTACATTGCCACGCAAAGTAGTTTGTTGTCAATACAAGGAGTGATGAATATGCCACAACCCGTTAAAATCGGTAAAAAAACGCGGATGAGCTACTCATTGATTCACGAAGTAGCTCCCATGCCTAATCTGATTCAGATTCAAAAAGATTCATATGACTGGTTCATACAGGAAGGACTAAAAGAGGTTTTCGAAGATATATCCCCCATCAGGGACTATGCAGACAATTTAGTCCTTGAATTTATTCAACATTCCATCAATGATGAGCCCAAGTACGATCAGGAGGAGTGTAAAGAAAGGGACGCAACCTATTCTGCTCCTTTGAAAGTCAAGGTCAGATTGGTCAATAAAGAAACCGGTGAAGTAAAGGAGCAGGAAGTGTTCATGGGAGATTTTCCACTCATGACAGAAAAAGGCACCTTTATTTATAACGGGGCGGAGCGTGTTGTCGTTACGCAGTTGGTTCGGTCCCCCGGGCCTTATTTTGATGTAACTACGGACAAATCCAACAACAAGCTCTATTCCACGCAGATCATACCCAACCGGGGAGCCTGGCTGGAGTATGAGACAGACTCCAATGAAGTGATATCTGTCCGTGTGGATCGTACCAGAAAGCAACCGATCACCACCATCCTCAGAGCCCTTGCCTACAAATCGGTAGAGGAAAAGGTTTTCTATGAGAGAAAGAAAAATTCGGACATCTCCGAGGTGGATCTGCAGAAAAAAGTTCGCAGATATGGAGAGTTTTCCAGCGAAACTGCAAAGATGCTCTACGAAGGAACGAATGAAGAGATTCTTCAAATTTTTGGTACCAACGATCGTCTGGAGAAGTCTTTATCCAAAGACATCACCGTTAATTACGATGAAGGATTGAAAGAAATCTATAAAAAGTTAAGACCGGGAGAACCCGCTACATTTGAAAGCGCCTATGATCTCATTGAAGCGTTGTTTTTTGATGTGAAGCGGTATGACCTGGCTAAAGTAGGCAGATATAAATACAATAAGAAGCTGGGTCTGGCCAACCGCATAGTCGGCTGTAAAGCGGCGGAAGCAGTGGTAAGTCCCTCTACAGGTGAAGTGCTTACAGAAGAAGGAATGATTATCAACAGAACCTTGGCGATGGCTATTGAAAACTCCGGAGCGGAGTCTGTCATGGTCTACAGCAAGACAGAGGATAGCCGGCCGGTGAAGGTGATAGGGAATTGCTTCGTCAATCTTCAAGATCTTGTTCCCTTTGATGTATCAGGATTGAAGCTGCCTAACAAAGTTCACTACCCTGCCTTGAAATGGGTTCTTGAGAACTATGAGGGGGAAAACAATATAAAGGAAGCCTTGATTGCCGCTAAGAACAAGCTTTCTCCCAAGCACGTTATCCTCGATGACATCATCGCATCCATCGGTTATATTCTAAACCTTTCCGATGGTATCGGCGCAACGGATGATATTGATCACCTGGGCAACAGAAGGCTCAGAACCGTAGGGGAATTACTGCAAAATCAATTTCGTATTGGTCTGGCTCGTATGGAAAGAGTCGTAAAGGAAAGAATGACTATCCAGGATATCGAGGTCACGACACCGCAAGCCCTGATGAATATTCGGCCGGTGACTGCTGCAATCAAAGAATTTTTCGGTAGCAGCCAGCTGTCTCAGTTTATGGATCAGACGAACCCTCTGGCCGAGCTCACGCATAAGAGAAGGCTTTCAGCCTTGGGCCCTGGCGGTCTGTCAAGAGAAAGAGCGGGTTTTGAGGTGCGGGACGTGCATCATTCCCACTACGGAAGGATGTGCCCCATTGAGACACCGGAAGGTCCAAACATCGGACTCATCGGCTCTCTGACTACCTACGGTAGAATCAACGAATACGGTTTCATTGAAACGCCTTACCGGATCGTAGACAAGGTCAACGGCCGGGTTACAGAAGATATTCAGTACGTTACAGCCGATGAAGAAGAGCAGCTCATTATCGCGCAAGCCAATGAGCCATTAGATAGCGAAGGGCATTTCATCAACAGTAAAGTCGTTGTGCGGAAGCCCGGGGGCGCATTGGATCTGGTTCAGAAGGATGAAGCAGACTTCATGGACGTTTCCCCTAAGCAGGTAGTATCCGTAGCAACGGCTATGATACCCTTCCTTGAAAACGACGATGCCAACCGTGCTCTGATGGGTTCCAACATGCAGAGACAGGCAGTGCCTCTCCTTGTCACGGATGCACCTATCGTAGGCACCGGCATGGAATACACCGCAGCGAGAGATTCCGGAGTTGTGATCCTTGCGAAAGAAGCAGGCACGGTGGAATATGTAGATGCTAACAGAATACGCATTCGCAGAGATCGGGACAACGGCGTTGATGAATACAAGATGCTGAAGTTCAAACGCTCTAATCAAGGCACCTGCATCAACCAAAAGCCCATCGTAAATCACGGTGAGCGGATTGAAGAAGGGGAAGTCATTGCAGACGGTCCCTCCACAGATATGGGTGAAATCGCTCTGGGCAAGAACCTGCTCATCGGGTTTATGACGTGGGAAGGCTACAATTACGAAGATGCGATCATCCTCAACGAGAGATTGATCATGGAGGACTCCTTAACCTCCCTTCACATCGAGGAATATGAATCCGAAGCCAGAGATACCAAGCTGGGTCCTGAGGAAATTACAAAAGATATTCCCAATGTGGGAGAAGATGTCCTGAAGGATCTGGATGAAGAAGGAATCATCCGCATCGGCGCGGAAGTGAACTCTTCTGATATCTTAGTGGGCAAAGTTACACCGAAGGGCGAGACGGAGCTTACTGCAGAGGAAAGACTGCTTCGGGCTATCTTCGGAGAAAAGGCCAGAGAAGTAAGAGATACTTCCCTGAGAGTGCCCCATGGTGAGACGGGTATCGTAGTAGACGTCAAGGTCTTTTCCAGGGAGAAAGGCGACGAGCTGCCCCCCGGCGTCAACAAGCTGGTACGGTGTTACGTTGCAACGAAGCGCAAAATCAGCGTCGGCGACAAAATGGCCGGACGACACGGAAACAAAGGCGTCATCTCCAGAATTCTTCCTGAAGAAGATATGCCGTACCTGGAGGACGGAACGCCGTTGCAGGTCATGTTGAATCCCTTGGGTGTACCTTCTCGTATGAACATCGGACAGGTGCTGGAAACGCATTTGGGCCTGGCGGCAAAATATAAAGACTGGCACATCTCCACCCCTGTATTTGATGGTGCCAGCGAGCTGGCCATCATCGACCTGCTGCGTGATTGCGGCTATCCGGAGAGCGGTAAGCTGACCCTCCGTGACGGTCGGACAGGCGAACCCTTCGATAATCCTGTAACAGTGGGTTACATGTATATGCTGAAGCTTCACCATCTGGTGGATGATAAGATCCATGCCAGAAGCACAGGCCCTTATTCTCTGGTTACACAGCAGCCTTTGGGAGGAAAAGCCCAGTTTGGAGGGCAGCGGTTTGGAGAGATGGAAGTTTGGGCATTGGAGGCATACGGTGCAGCGTACACTCTGCAGGAAATATTAACGGTGAAATCCGACGACGTAGTTGGCAGGGTCAAGACTTATGAAGCCATCGTCAAAGGTGAGAATATTCCCGAACCCGGTATACCCGAGTCCTTCAAGGTACTGATTAAAGAAATGCAGAGCCTTGCGTTGGATGTGAAAGTTCTCACGGAGACCAATGAAGTGATTGATATCAAGGAATCCACCGAGTTCGAGGATTCCATCGGAGTGGAAATGTTCGATGATATCGAAAGTATCGCTATCGAAGAAGAGCTCTTTGATAGTGACTCCGGTTTCAGTGAAGATACCAGTGATGGAGAATTACCGGATGACAGTGAAGACTTGGAGCTTCAAGAAGATTTCGATGCTGATGGGGAAATCTTGTAGGAGGTAAAATATGCAGGAACTGAACAATTTCGAAGCGCTTCGTATCAGTCTGGCATCCACGGATAAGATCAGGAGCTGGTCACAAGGCGAAGTTAAAAAGCCGGAAACAATCAACTACAGAACACTAAAACCGGAAAAGGAGGGCCTTTTCTGTGAAAAGATCTTTGGCCCTACCAAAGACTGGGAGTGTCACTGTGGCAAATATAAAAGGATTCGATTCAAGGGAATTATCTGCGACCGCTGCGGCGTCGAAGTCACCAAAGCAAAAGTCAGAAGAGAGCGGATGGGTCATATCGAACTGGCTGCACCCGTATCTCATATTTGGTACTTCAAAGGTATCCCCAGCAGAATGGGCCTGGTGCTGAACATCTCTCCGAGAAACCTGGAGAAGGTGCTCTATTTTGCTGCCTATATTGTGTTGGAACCGGGTGACACCGGTATGGTATATAAGGAGATTCTCACAGAGCAGCAGTATCGTCAGGCGAAGGAGGATTTTGGAAACACCTTCAAGGCTGCAATGGGAGCCGAAGCCATTCGAGAATTGCTTGCCAAAATTGATTTGGATGAGCTTTCCAAGGAGCTAAGAGAGGATCTGCGAGACAGTACGGGACAAAAGAGAATCCGCATTGTCAGACGTTTAGAGGTCATCGAGGCTCTACGGATTTCCGGTAATAAGCCGGAGTGGATGATACTGGAAGTCATTCCCGTCATTCCGCCGGATCTGCGGCCTATGGTTCAATTGGACGGGGGACGGTTTGCAACCTCCGACTTAAATGACCTTTACAGAAGGGTCATCAACCGGAACAACCGTCTGAAGAGACTTCTGGACCTCAGTGCTCCGGATATTATAGTGAGAAATGAAAAGCGCATGCTCCAGGAAGCGGTGGATGCACTCATCGATAATGGCAGACGGGGAAGACCTGTCACAGGCCCGGGATCCAGGCCCTTGAAATCCCTTTCTGACATGCTGAAAGGTAAGCAGGGGAGATTTCGTCAGAACCTGTTAGGCAAGCGGGTAGACTATTCCGGCCGGTCCGTAATCGTCGTTGGCCCCGAGCTGAAGTTCTATCAGTGTGGACTGCCTAAAAAAATGGCTCTTGAGCTGTTCAAACCCTTCATTATGAAAATGCTGGTGCAGGATGGCTACGCTCATAACATAAAGAGCGCAAAGAGAATGGTGGAGAAAGTTAGACCGGAAGTCTGGGATGTGCTTGACGAAGTTATCAAGGAGCACCCGGTTTTGTTGAACCGTGCCCCCACGTTGCATAGACTAGGCATTCAGGCCTTTGAACCCGTATTGGTAGAAGGTAAGGCTATAAAGCTTCACCCTCTGGTTTGTACCGCCTACAACGCAGACTTCGACGGCGATCAGATGGCTGTTCACGTGCCCCTATCCGTAGAGGCGCAGGCAGAAGCCAGATTCCTAATGCTGTCGGTCAACAATATTTTGGCACCCAAGGACGGTAGCCCCATCACTACTCCTACCCAGGACATGATTTTGGGAAGCTATTACCTCACCCATCCCGGTGCAGAAGAAAGAAACACACCTGCTGAAAAAGGTGATGGAAAGATCTTTGCCGACTTTGATGAGATGCTGATGGCATACCGCAACGGCGTAGTAGGCCTCCATGCAAAAGTAAAAGTACGTAAGAAAATGGATCCTAAGGACAGAGGCAAACTAGTGGAATCCACGGTGGGTAGGTTTATCTTCAATGAAAATATCCCCCAGGAGCTGGGTTACGTGGACAGAACAACGGATCCCTACTCTCTTGAAGTGGACTTCCTCTGTGACAAGAAGAAGTTAGGACAGATCATCGACCGCTGTTACCGGAATTTTGGGAACACTGCTACCGCAAACATACTGGATCACATTAAGGATACGGGATTCCATTATTCTACCATGTCAGCCATCACGATCAGTGTATCGGATATGGAGATTCCGGAAGCAAAGGCCGGGATTATTGCGAAAGCTAACGAAAGCGTTGATAAATACGAAGCTGCTTACCGGAAAGGACTGATGTCCGATTCCGAAAGATACGATAGAGTTCTAAAGACATGGAGCAAGGCGACTGACGATGTAGCCAATGCTTTGATGGACTCTCTCAGCACCTTAAATAACCTTTATGTAATGGCACATTCGGGAGCCAGAGGAAGCAAGAAGCAGATTCAGCAGATTTCCGGTATGCGTGGTCTGATGGCCAATGCCTCCGGGTACACCATTGAGATCCCCATCACCTCGAACTTCCGTGAAGGTTTGTCCGTACTGGAATATTTCACCTCAACCAACGGTGCCAGAAAGGGCCTTGCCGACACAGCTCTCCGTACGGCTGACTCCGGTTATCTCACCAGAAGGCTGGTAGACGTGAGCCATAATGTTATCGTCAGAGAGATGGACTGCGGCACAAACGAGGGCATCGAGGTTCGGGCATTCACTGATGGAAAAGAAATCATTGAAGCTCTGAAACGGCGTATCATCGGCAGGACCGCATTGATGGATATTCAAGACAACAAGGGTCAGGTTATCGTGGAAGCAGGACAGGAAATCCTTGAGAAACATGCGGACGAAATCGATGCTGCGGGCATTGAATCCGTGGCCATCCGTTCCGTTATGACCTGTAAGAGCAAATACGGGATTTGCGGAACCTGCTACGGCAGGAACCTTGCTACGGGAGAACCTGTGAATATCGGTGAAGCGGTAGGCATCACAGCGGCACAATCCATTGGTGAACCGGGAACCCAGCTAACCATGCGTACCTTCCACACGGGAGGTGTTGCGGGCAGCGACATCACTCAGGGTCTTCCCAGAGTAGAGGAGCTCTTTGAAGCCAGAAAGCCCAAAGGCCTGGCGGAAATCTGCGAAGCGGATGGTACTGTGGTTTCCATTGAAACGAGAAAAGACAATAAGATTGAAGTGAAGATTCGCGGAGAAGAAGAGAAGGACTATGTGGTTCCCTACGGATCCAGAATGAGGGTTTCCAAGGGCGATTTCATATTGACAGGAGAAGCCATTACGCAAGGACCTTTGAATCCCCACGATATTTTGAGACTCAACGGCGTTGAAGGCGTCTACCAATACCTTCTCAAGGAAGTGCAGAGAGTTTATCAGAATCAAGGTGTAGATATCAACGATAAGCACATTGAGGTTATTCTCAGTCAGATGCTTTCCAAGTACAAGATCGATGAGGCCGGCGAGACAGACCTGCTGCCGGGCGGACTTTACAGCTTATCTGAACTGGAAGAGGCAAACAAGAACATCGTGGTAGAAGAAGGTGGGGATCCGGCCAAAGCGAAAAGGGTACTCTTGGGTATTACAAAGGCTTCCCTAGCGACCAACTCCTTCCTCTCAGCGGCATCCTTCCAGGAGACGACCAGAGTTCTGACGGACGCAGCAATAAAAGGTAAGACAGACTATTTGCTGGGTCTCAAGGAAAACGTCATCATCGGAAAGCTCATCCCTGCGGGAACGGGCATGAAGAGGTACAAGGATATCCATTTGGATTACGGTGTCAACACCGAATACATGGAGTCCTTTAATCTCCTAGAAGAAGATGAAGAGATAGAAACCGAAGCAGAGCCTGAAAGCTCAGTCAAGGAGCTGGCACAGGGAGATATTTCAGCTCTGTTCCAGTCCGTGGCGGACATGGATGAGATCCTGTAAGATAAAAAAGATTGACAAAAATGAGCCGGCGGTGATATACTAAACGCCGGTTCGCTGTGCTCCTAGCCACATTTGCGTAACAAATGTATGGTGGGAGCCATGTCACGTCAGCAATAAAGATTTGAACCCTTTACAATAGAGGTTTAGATAAAGCACAGTATGCTGTGTAAGAATTTCCCCACAAAGGGGAAAAGAATCTATACAGCAAGAAAGGAGAAAATACAGAATGCCAACCATTAACCAACTGGTAAGAGAAGGAAGGACAAGATCCGTAAAGAAGTCCCAATCACCTGCACTGTTGAAAGGTCTCAATACCATCAGAAGAAAATCCACTGAAATTGAGGCTCCGCAGAAGAGAGGCGTGTGCACTTCCGTTAAGACTGTCACTCCGAAGAAGCCGAACTCAGCTCTGAGAAAAGTAGCCAGAGTCCGTCTCACCAATGGTATCGAAGTCACCGCATACATCCCCGGCATCGGCCACAACCTGCAAGAGCATAGCGTTGTGCTGATCAGAGGCGGCAGAGTCAAGGATCTGCCCGGTGTCAGATATCATATTGTCAGAGGTACACTGGACACAGCGGGTGTGACGAACAGAGGCCAGGCCCGTTCGAAGTACGGAGCCAAGAGAGCCAAGAAGAAGTAATCACGGGAAAGTATACAAGGTAAGTTTCGTAGGGAAATTTAGCGAATGTGCCCTTAATTATATATATTGAGTGGCACCGCGGCCTCTATTGAGGAGGTCGAGTACCGAGGACGTATGCCTGTGTGCAAACAAGGAGGGAAGAGAAGTGCCAAGAAAAGGTAATATACCTAAAAGAGAAGTACTTCCTGATCCGGTCTACGGCAGTGTTGTTGTGGCAAAGCTCATTAACAGCATCATGCTTGACGGGAAGAAGGGAGTTGCGCAAGCCATCGTTTACGATGCGTTTGACAAGATTAAGCAAACCACCGGAGAGGAACCATTGGAGATTTTCCAGAAGGCGATTAATAACATTATGCCGGTACTCGAAGTAAAGGCAAGACGTGTTGGTGGCGCCAACTATCAGGTTCCAATAGAAGTCAGAGCGGAAAGACGTCAGACCCTGGGCTTGAGATGGTTGACAAAATACACCAAGGCCAGAGGCGAGCGGACTATGTCCGAGAGGCTTGCTAAGGAAGTCATGGATGCTGCCAATGGTGTCGGTGCATCAGTGAAGAAGAAAGAAGATACCCACAAAATGGCAGATGCCAATAAAGCTTTTGCACATTATAGATGGTAATAAACGAGAAAAAACAACAGATAATTGTTGTAGAAAGGAGTTAAGATATGCCTAGAGAATTCCCGTTGGAAAGAACAAGAAATATTGGTATCATGGCGCATATTGACGCCGGAAAGACTACCACCACGGAGCGAATCCTTTTCTATACAGGTAAGACCCACAAGATGGGAGAGACCCATGAAGGCGCAGCTACTATGGACTGGATGGAGCAGGAGCAGGAGAGAGGCATCACTATAACTTCTGCTGCAACAACGGCCCAATGGAAGGATACCAGGATAAACATTATTGATACGCCCGGACACGTTGATTTTACCGTTGAGGTAGAAAGATCTCTCCGTGTTCTCGATGGGGCGGTAACTGTTATGTGCGCCAAAGGAGGAGTTGAGCCCCAGTCTGAAACCGTTTGGAGACAAGCCGAGAAGTACCAGGTTCCCAGAATGATTTTTATCAACAAGATGGATATTCTCGGAGCTGACTTCCTTCGCGTCGTAAACATGGTCAAGGACAGGCTTAAGGCAAATGCTGTACCGATTCAGCTTCCCATCGGAAGTGAAGATAAGTTCGTCGGCATGATTGACCTGGTAGAAATGAATGCAGAAATCTATATGGATGACCTGGGAAAGGACATCCAGATCACTGAAATCCCTGCTGAGCTTTTGGCTGAAGCTGAGAAATACAGATTTGCTTTGATCGAGGCCGTTGCAGAAGCAGATGAAGAAGTGTTGACTAAGTATTTGGAAGGGGAGGAGCTCTCAAAAGAAGAGATCAAAGAGGGAATTCGCAAGATGACCCTGGCAGGAACCATGGTTCCTGTAATATGTGGATCCTCCTATAAGAATAAAGGTGTTCAGCCTTTGCTGGATGCAGTTGTAGACTATATGCCGTCTCCCCTTGACATTCCCCCCATTAAAGGGATGTTGCCGGGAACGGAAAAGGAAGCGGAGAGGATCTCCAGTGATGCAGAACCCTTCTCAGCCCTTGCTTTTAAGATTATGACAGATCCCTTTGTAGGGAAACTGGCATTTTTCAGAGTGTATTCGGGAAGCTTGCAATCCGGCTCCTACGTCTTTAATTCCATTAAGGGAAAAAGGGAACGTGTAGGCAGAATTCTGCAGATGCATGCAAATCACAGAGCGGAAGTAGACTTTGTTTACTCCGGAGATATTGCTGCCGCTGTAGGATTGAAAAACACCACTACGGGAGATACTCTCTGTGATGAAAAGCATCCTATTATTTTGGAGTCCATGGAATTCCCGGACCCTGTCATAGAGATTGCCATCGAGCCTAAAACAAAGGCGGGGCAAGATAAGATGGGCGTTGCATTGATGAAGCTGGCGGAGGAGGATCCTACATTCCGAGCTTACACCAATCCGGACACCGGGCAAACGATTATTGCAGGTATGGGTGAACTCCATCTGGAGATCATCGTAGACCGGCTTCTGCGCGAATTCAAAGTAGAGGCTAACGTAGGGAAACCCCAGGTATCCTATAAGGAAACCTTGTCAGCACCTGCAGATGTGGATTACAAGTACGCCAAACAGTCCGGCGGCCGCGGCCAATACGGCCACGTCAAGATTCGGGTTACTCCAAGAGAGCCCGGTGCCGGTTACGAGTTTAAGAGCACTGTCGTCGGAGGAGCGGTACCAAAAGAATATATCAACAAGATTGATGAGGGTATTCGCGAAGCCATGCTGTCCGGTCCTTTAGCCGGCTATCAGGTAGTGGATGTGGGTGTAGATCTGTATGACGGATCGTATCATGAGGTGGACTCTTCGGAGATGGCCTTTAAGATCGCCGCTTCCATGGCTTTCCGTGAGGCTGCTAAAAAGGCAAAACCGGTGCTGCTTGAACCAATTTTCAAAGTGGAGGTCACTGCTCCGGAAGAATACATGGGTGACATCATCGGTGATGTGAGCTCTCGGAGAGGCCGTATTGAAGGTACCGACATGCGATTGGGGGCGGTGAACATCAAAGGCTTTGTTCCCCTTTCGGAAATGTTCGGCTATGCCACTGACCTGCGCTCAAAAACACAGGGTCGTGGAGTGTACGTTATGCAATTTGATCACTTTGAGAAACTACCCGCGAATTTATTGGATAGTATAAACAAATAGAGGAGGAAACCACAATGGCAAAATCGAAATTTGAACGTAACAAGCCCCATGTCAACATAGGTACCATCGGCCACGTAGACCATGGCAAGACCACCTTGACAGCGGCCATCACAAAGACTCTATACCAGAGATA
>Ga0265293_10007577_pt1 | contig 16609 bp, 17 predicted proteins | sample Munlanlewell138R_FD_192505 | JGI IMG/M metagenome (GOLD analysis project Ga0265293, IMG submission 192505) | Leachate microbial communities from a municipal landfill in Southern Ontario, Canada - Leachate well 138R | ecosystem: Engineered > Solid waste > Landfill > Unclassified | place: Canada...
GAATTAAAGATAAAAAAAATAGAAAATATTGCTGTTATTGAAAAAAGTGATAACTTTTTTAATACTATTAGAACTTTTTACAAAGATGGAAAAAGAGTTGATAAAAATTGGAGAAACCAAATCATTAATCTTTTGGGGAGTATAGATTTTGATGGTGGTTTAAAAGAGGAAGTTTTGGATTATTTTCAAAATCTATTAAAAAAACATAATATAAACCCTTTATATAATAGTGAAGTAGAGAAGATTATTAAAAATTCAGATGATATTTTTGAAGTTCATTTAAAAGAAAATATTTTAAAAGCAAAAAATGTTGTAGTTGCTATTGGAAAGATGGGAAAACCAAATAAACCAAATTATAAAATACCTATTGAAATTCAAAAAAATGTAAATTTTAATCTTGATAGCTGTTCAAAAAATGAGAAAATATTAGTTGTTGGTGGTGGAAATAGTGCTGCTGAGTATGCATATTCTCTAGCTTTGGATGATAATATTGTAACTTTAGCATATAGAAAAGAGAGTTTTACAAGATTAAATAAAATAAATGAAAATATGTTAAAAGAGTTTGAAGCTAATAAAAAATTAACTATAAAATTAAATTGTGATATAAACTCTTTAGAAGAAGATAATAAATTTGTAAAAGTAAACTTCTCAAATGCTAAGAGTGAAAATTTCAATAGAGTAATTTATGCAATAGGTGGAACAGCTCCTACTGATTTTCTAAAAATTTGTGGTGTAAAGTTTAGTGATAATTTAAAACCAGTTTTTGATGAAAATTTTGAGTGTTGTTGTAAAAACTTATATTTAGCCGGAGATATAACTTCAATAAATGAAGGATCAATTTGTAGTAGTTTAAATCATGGATTTTTAATTGCACAAAATATAGCTAAAGGTTTAAACCTTTAGCTTAAACATCAAGATGTTCTACATCTTTTGCGTGAGATTCTATATAGTTTCTTCGTGGTTCAACTTCATCACCCATAAATAGAGTAAATGTATCACTAGCAGCTTCAGCATCTTCTATTTTAACTCTTAGAAGTCTTCTATTTTCAGGAGTCATAGTTGTCTCCCAAAGTTGTTCAGGATTCATCTCTCCAAGACCTTTATATCTTTGAATATATGCACCTTTTTTAGCAAGATTTTCTATATCTTCAAGTAGATTTACTAAATCTTTACCTTCAAATAGTGTTAAATCTCTCTCTTTTAATTTATTAAAAATAAAAGTAGCTTGACTAAAATATGGCGATGCAAAAAGTTCATCATCGATAATTAACTCTTCAAGTCCCTCTTTTGTTTGAACAAAAAGTTGAATTTTATCTTCAGTAACCACTTTTGATAAGATATTATGACCTTTTGCTTCAATAAACTCTTTAACTTTTTCATATAAAGAGCTAAAATCTAAATTTACTAAATCGCTATTTTCAATTAGATGTTTTAATACCTCTAAAAGTGAGTATCTTTTTCCTAACTGTTCAAGCATAGATCTATATCTTGATACTTGTTTAAATAGGTCTAAAAGATCATTATAACCCATTCCTTCAAATTCAAAACTCTCTAATCCATTTTCAATTAAATAAGAAGATAGTGCATTGTTATCTTTTAAATAAATCTCATTTTTACCTTTTTTATATCTATAAAGTGGTGGTTGAGCAATATATAAATAACCTTTTTCTACAACTGGTCTTAAAAATCTAAAGAAGAATGTTAAAAGAAGTGTTTGAATATGGCTACCATCAACATCGGCATCTGTCATAATTATAATTTTGTGATATCTAATTTTTTCATCATCAAAATCATCACCAATTCCACAACCAAGTGCAGTTATAATATTTCTAATCTCATCAGATTTTAAAATTTTATCAAGTCTAGATTTTTCAACATTTAAAATTTTTCCTTTTAGAGGTAAAATTGCTTGATAAACTCTATCTCTTCCTTGTTTAGCTGAACCTCCTGCAGAGTCACCCTCAACTAAATACAACTCTTTAATTGTTGGATCTTTACTTTGACAATCAGCAAGTTTTCCAGGAAGTGTTCCTACACTCATAGAGTCTTTTTTTCTAGTTAAATCTCTAGCTTTTTTAGCAGCTTCTCTTCCACGTGCAGCCATTAAAGATTTTTCCATAATAGCTTTTGCATGAGTAGGATTCTCTTCAAAATATTTATCTAAACTATCACTTGTAAGTTTTTGTGCAATAGGTCTTACATAAGAGCTTCCTAATTTTCCTTTAGTTTGACCTTCAAATTGAGGTTCAGGAACTTTAACTGAAACAACAGCAATTAAACCCTCTCTTACATCATCACCTGTAATTTTTACATCTTTTTCTCTAGCAGCTGCATTTTCACTTAAATATTTAGAGATACTTCTTGTAAGTCCTGCTTTAAAACCAGCTTCATGAGTTCCACCATCTATTGTTCTAATATTGTTTACAAAAGATAGAGTTTTTTCAATATAAGTATCGTTATACATTAAAGCAATATCAACTTCAACTCCATCAACTCTATCATTGAAATGAACAACTTCAGAAACAGCTGTATCTTTATTTAAATCTTCAACAAACTGTTTTATACCACCTTCAAAATGATAAACCTCTTTTTTATTTATATTCTCATCTTCTAAAGTAATTGTAATAAATGGATTTAAATATGCAACCTCTCTAAATCTTTTAGCTAAAATTGCAAACTCATATTGAGTAACTTCAAATATAGTATCATCTACCAAAAACTCTATTGTTGTTCCAGTTTTTCTTGGACTATCTCCAATTACATCTAATGCAGCTTTTGGAATACCTTCACTAAACTCTTGAAAGTGAATTTTTCCCTCTCTATAAACTGTCATTTTTAAATGTTTTGATAAAGCATTTACTACACTTACCCCAACACCGTGAAGTCCACCTGAAACTTTATAAGTATCTTTATCAAATTTTCCACCAGCATGAAGAACTGTTAAAGCAATTGTTGCAGCACTAACACCTTCTGTTGGGTGAATTGCAGTTGGAATTCCTCTTCCATCATCTTCTATTCTTGCATAACCATCTTTTGTTAAAGTAACTTTTATATTTTTACAATGTCCAGCCATTGCCTCATCAATTGAGTTATCAACTACTTCATAAATTAAATGATGAAGACCATTTATATTTGTATCACCAATATACATCCCTGGTCTTTTTCTAACAGCTTCAAGACCTTTTAAAACTTTAATATTACTAGCACCGTACTCTTGTTGTGACATTTTTATAAATCCTTACTTTTATTTTTCTAATACAATTGGCATTACAATTGTTATAAACTTACCATCTTCTAAATAAAATGGTAAGTTTGATTCATTAAATCCTATTTTTATCTTCTCACTATTTGACATACTAAAAAAATCTAAAAGATATTTAGCATTTACTGCAACATAAAAATCTTTTTCAACATTTAAATCAAGATCAATTTGAGTATTTGCTACACTATCTTCATCTAGTGATTCAAATAAAATAGCATTTTGAGTAAAAGATATTTTTACATTTGAAGATAATGAAGTTACAAGTTTTATTGACTCTACTACACTATTTTTAGGAATATAAAGATTATATTTTAAATTATTTGGAATAATTCTTTCATAGTCTGGATATTTTCCATTTATAAGTTTTGTAAAGAAGATACTATTTTCATTTGAAATTACTAAATTTGTATTATCATAAGATATTTTTGCATCATCTAAAAATAGTTTTTGAATTTCAAATATAGCTTTTTTTGGAATGATTAATTGAGCTTCACTATTTGATATATTTTCTAAATGAGTTAAAGCTAATCTTCTAGTATCAGTTGCACAGAAGTTTATTTTTTGACTTTTAATATCAATTAATGCACCATTTAATTCAAATTTTGGATTATTTGTATCTATTGCTGGAGAAATTTTTTTAATAGAGTTAATAAAATTTAACATAGATATTGATAACTCTTTTAGATTTTCATATCTGTTTATTGTTGGAAATTCATTTGCATCATAAGTAGGAAGTTTAAAAACTGATTTATTTTGTTTAATTACAAGATTATTAGAAGTAGTCTCTAAAGTTATATCTTCATTTTTTAATCTTTTAATAAAACTTAATAGATTAACTCCATTTACAGTTGTTTTTCCATCTTCAAAGTTTGATATATTTTCTACAAAAGTTTCAAATCCAATTTCATAATCTGTTGCTTTTGCAATTAATCTACTATTTGAAATTTCAAGATAGATATGTGAAGTAATTGCACTTGAATCTTTTTTCTCTAAAAAAGGTTGCATTGAGCTAACAACATTTTCTAAAACTTGTTTGTTTATTACCAACTTCATTTGTTCTCCTATTTTTCTATTTTTTTAGTATTAGTAGTAGTCTATGTGAAAAGATGAAAATATAGTTCAAAGAGCCAATAAATAACACTTTGAGATAGTGAATAAAACTAAAAACATATTCACATCTTTTCACACATTAAGCTACTTCTTCTACTCCTTATTTATTAATTTATTCTTTAAATTTTGAATTACAAGTTTAAAATTTTCATCATTTTGCATAAGCTCTTGAGTCTTTTTCATATTATGAGAAATTGAGCTATGATCTTTCATATCTAAGAACTTTGCAATATCTGGCATTGAGTTGTGAGTTAACTCTCGTGCTAGATAAATTACAACTCTTCTTGCATTTGCAACAGTTGCTGTTCTTTTTTTAGATTTTATATCGCTTGGTTTAATATTTAACTCACTTGCAACTACATTTATAATATCTGGAAGTTTAATATTCTCTTTATTCTCTCTAATTTGATCTTTTAATAGATTTTGAACCATAGCAAGATTTATCTCTAAATTAAGTAGCGAAGCATTTGCATTTATTCTAATTAAAACACCCTCTATCTCTCTAATTGAGCTATCAAGAGTCGTTGCTATAAATGAGATTATATCTCTGCTTAAATTGATTCCATTTAACTCTGATTTTTTTTCAATAATTGCTATTTTAGTCTCTAATTTTGGAATTTGAATATCAGTTGTAAGTCCCCATTCAAATCTTGATTTAAGTCTTTCAGCAAGTCCAGCAATTTGAGAAGGGAGTTTATCACTTGTCATAACTATCTGTTTTTTTGCATTATGAAGTTCATTAAATGTATGAAAGAACTCCTCTTGAGTAAGCTCTTTTTCACTTAAAAATTGAACATCATCAATTAAAAGTAAATCACAATTTCTATATTTTGCTCTAAAATGCTCCATATTTTTATTTTTTAGTGAGAATGTAAAGTCATTCATAAACTGCTCAATTGTTACATAAATTACAGTTTTATCATCTTCTAAAGCTTTATTTCCAATAGCTTGAAGAATATGAGTTTTTCCAAGTCCAGTTCCACCATATATAAAAAGTGGGTTATATTGAATTCCTGGTTTATTTGAAACAGCAAGTGCAGCATTGTATGCCATTTGATTTGAAGGTCCTACAACAAAAGAGTCAAAAGTATAAGATGGATTTAAAATTGTACTTTCAGGAGTTTGATTTTTAATTTGTAGTTCATTTTGTTTTTTTAGTTTTTTTTCACCAGTAACTCTAATATCAATATCTGGTTTGAAATTGCTATATTTTTCAAAAAACTCTTTTAATATATTTTCATATTTATTTTTTATCCAAGATGCAATATATCTATTAGCTACTTCAAAAATAGCGATATTTTCATCTTTTGATAGTTTTTTTAAGTTAAGTTGTCTAAAATATCTCTCAAAGTCAATAGATTCTGTCTCTCTTTGGATATTTAAAATAAACTCTTTTTGTGTCATTTATGCCTAATTTATTGATTTAATTAAACACTTATTATATCTTATTTTTTTATAAATAAGCTTTATTATCGATTATAATGTAGAATTTATAGAATATTTTGTGAATAAAGATGTGAATAGTTTTTTAAATCTTTCAATTTTTTACGATATAATCACTTTTTTTTAATGTGAATAGATTATTGTGAAAAGAGTGAATATTGAAAATTTTAGGAATAGATCCAGGTACTAAAAATTGTGGATATGCAGTTATTGAAAAAATTGGAAGAGATTTAAAATTAATAGAAGCAGGATTAATTAAAATAAAAACTACAGTTTTGCAAGAGCAAATTGTTGAGATGACAGAAGGAATTGATTTAATATTTAAAAATCATAAAATTGATGAAGTATCTATTGAAGATATGTTTTATGCTTTTAATCCAAAAACTGTTATTAAACTTGCTCAATTTAGAGGAGCAATTAGTCTAAAAATACTTCAAAATTTTGGAAATTTTTCGGAATATACACCTCTTCAAGTAAAACAAGCAGTTACAGGAAATGGAAAAGCTACAAAAGAGCAAGTATCTTTTATGGTTAAGCGACTTTTAGGTATTAAAAAAGAGATAAAACCTCTTGATATAACAGATGCAATTGCAATTGCATTAACACACTCTCAAAGAATAAAAGGATAGAAATTTATGAAAAAAATAGGAATTTTGGCATCTTATAATGGAAGTGGTTTTGAGACAATTCAAAAAGCGATTGAAGATAAAATTTTAGATGCAAAAGTTGTTGTAATAATTACAAATAATAGTAGTGCAGGAGTTTTAGAAAAAGCAAAAAAGTATGAAATTGATAGTTTTATTATAAATTCAAAACTTTTTCCAAATGAGAATCTGGATTTAAAAATAACTAATATTTTAAAAGAGTATAAATGTGATTATATATTTTTATCAGGTTTTATGAAAAAAATTGAAGATAATATGCTTAAAACATTTGAAAACAAAATTATAAATACTCATCCAGCAATTTTACCATCAATTTATGGAGGAGCTGGAATGTATGGACATTTTGTTCATGAAGCTGTAGTAAAGAATGGTGAGGAAAAATCAGGTGTTACAATTCACTATGTAAATGAGAATTATGATGAGGGTGAAAAAATTTTAATAAAAGAGCTTTTATTAGATGAAAATGAAACGGCAGAAACTTTGGAAAATAGAATAAAAGAGCTAGAAAAAATTGCTATTGTAGAAGCATTTAAGAAGGTTTTAGAGGAGAGATAAAACTCCTCTAATATTTATTTTATAATATTTGCTAACTCTTCTTTTGAAGATATTTTTTCAATATTTGTAATTTTTCCATCAACAACTGAATATACAATTATTTTCCCATCCTCTTTTACAAAGTTATCTTTGTTTGAATCATCTAATAATAGAATTGAAAAAGGGTATTTTTTCATTTTTGGTAAAGCTATAAATTTAGAGATTAAACTTGGCATTCCAGATATATCAGCAACATAAACAGCACCATTTTTCTCTAAAATATTCTCTTTTTCACTTAGAGGTAAAAGATAATCTCTTAACATATCACTTGTACCTTTATCACTTGCAAAAAGTATAGTTTTTACATCTGAATTTAAAGTGTGAACTTTATCAAATTGATCTTTGATTTTTATATCAACAATTGAGCTATCAATACTTAGTGAAGCTGCATTTAATCCTAAAGCTAAAAGTGTAGCTAGAACTATTTTTTTAAACATATTTTTTCCTTTAAAAAATTTTCAAGATTCTAGCTTTAAAAAGTAAATGGAAAATTAATTTTCTTTTGATAAAGTTGGTAAATGCCACTTTTTATAGTACGCAAGAACTCTTAAAGCAACTCCAAATATAAATACAATAATTAAAGAGAATATATTTCTAAGTTCAAATGCATCTAAAATATAAACAACACTTCCAATAATAAGTGCAACTGTTGCATAAAACTCAGATACTAAAATAAAAGGCATTCTATTTATTAAAACATCTCTAATAGTTCCACCACCAACAGCAGTTATAAATGCAAGCATTACAGCACTTAGGAAGTTAAAACCACTCTCAATTGCAATTATTGCACCTGTTATTGCAAATGATGAAAGTCCGATTGCATCAGAGATTACAAATGCCCATTTACCTTCTAAATTTGTAATTTTGTGAAGTTTAAAAAGCATTGCAATTAAAACTGTTGCAATTACTAAACTAAGAGGAAGGTTTGAAGTAAAAACATAAGGAGTTCTATCTGCTAAAACATCTCTTGTCATTCCACCACCAAAGGCAGTTAAAAAAGCAGATATAAAAACTCCTAAAATATCAAGTTTACAGTGAACTGCTATTAAAAAACCACTAAGAGCAAAAGAGATAATACCTATAATATCAGCAATCTCTAAAGCGCTCATTTTATAAGCTCTTGCATAGCAAGTGCTGTTTGTCTAATCTCCCATTGAGCAGTCTCATCAAGTCTTAGCTTAAAGTAATTATCAAGCTGCTTTGGCATAAATGCACCCCAAATTTGAGTATAACCCATTTGAGGAATTACCCGTCTTGCTTCTTGAGGTTTAACTCCAGCATCTAATAGTTCAAAATATAACTCTTCACTCTGTTTTACAAGAGCTTTAACTTTAGGATTATGTTTTAGCTTTTCACTAATATAAAACTCAAAAGGAACTCTTTTTGCACTTACATATCTTCTACTTAGCTCTTGCCAACTTACTCTGTGTCTTACCATTTGGCTTCTAGTAGGTAGATCAACTTTATATAAAAATACTTTGAAGTAATCTTTTATGATATTGCACTCTTCTTGAGTATTAAAAATAGTTCTAATATCAAAACTAAACTCTTCTTGTAGATTTTCATAATCATAAACAAGTGCTCTATAGTTTGTAAGAAGATATTTATCATCAAGTTGTTCACCAAATTTTTTAGAGTTTGAGTACTCTAATTTTAATATCTCTTGGTGTTTTGGATTTTCATAATCAAGAAGTACTGGAACAAACTCAAAAGAGCTTGAAGGTAAGCCCATACTCTCTGCCATAAGTCTATTGTAAAGACTCTCACTTCCAAGTGCTTTTGGATTTTGATAACAAATACTTGCAACTTGAGTTATGGCTTGAATTCTATTTTTTTCATTTAAATTAGCAGTGCTAAAATCCCAATTCTCTACAAAAGCGATATCATCATCAAAAATATTCTCTTTTTTGTTTATTAAATTTATCATCTCATCCCTTTTGTAAAAAATTGAAGGCAATTATACTAAAAAATATCTTATGCTTAAAGAAGTGATTAAAAATCACCTCTTTATTTAAAACTTCTATTTTTGTACATATCATCTAAAATATAAATCAAAGCTAGAGCTTCTTGCTCTAAAGTTAAATCCTCTTCCACTTCTATTAATTTTTTATCTTCATATAAATATGTTTTAATATCCATATTAGGAATTAAAATAGCAACTTTATTACCTTTTCTATATGCATAAGTCTCATCAAAAAGCATTAAGTTTATCTCTTTTTTATTATCTTTAAAAATAGAGTTTCCAAGTATTGGGTAAGATAAATCAACTCCTATTAAATCCAAAGCAGTAGCTAAAACATCAGCTTGTGAACTTAATTTGCTGTAAACTAAAGATTTAATATCTTGACTAACAATTACCGCTGGAATTTGAAACATATCTATTGGAACTACTTGATCTCCATAAACTCTAACATTATGATCAGATGCAACAATAAAAACTGTATCTTTAAAATAACTCTCTTTTTTTGCTAAATCAAAAAATCTTCCTATTGCAAAATCAGCATATTTTATAGCATTTTCAACGCTTTGTTTTGGTACATTTTTTTCAAATTCGATTTTTCCATCAGGAAGCTCAAAAGGCGTATGGTTTGATGAGCTAAAAATAACACTTACAAAGTTCTCATTTGCCTTTGAGTGATTTACAAATGTTTCATTTGCTTTTATTACTAAATCTTCATCGCTAACTCCCCAAGTACTAGCAAAAATTGGGTTTTCATAATCTTTTTCTTCAATTACTATATCAAAACCATTTCCTAAATACCAACTTCTCATATTATCAAATCTAGCCTCTCCACCATATATAAAACTAGATTTATATCCATAAGATTTTAGTAAATTTGCAACTGTAAAATAGTCACTTTGAGTTTTATTTCTTTTTATTACCTCATTTCCATGAATAGGTAAAGTTCCGCTTGTAAGTGCTGCAAGTCCTCTTACACTTCTTGTTCCGTTTGAGTGTAAATTTGTAAAACTAATATACTCATTTGCTAATTTATCAAGATTTGGAGTTAGAGTATTATTTCCTATAAAACCTGTAAATTGCGCACCCATGCTCTCTTCAATTATAATTACAAGATTTTTCTTTTTTTCACTTTTTATATGAGATTTTACCTCTCTATAAAATGGTCTTTTATCATCTTTATACTCTATTCCTAAAGCGGAAGATGCGATTTTGTATGCCTCTTTTATATCCATTTTCCCATATTTTGATACATTTCCTTCACTTCTTTTATAAGAGTAGTAGGCGTAAGCTATTGAGTGGATAGAGTTTTTTGTTACTTCATTTAATACTCTATTTGTACTATATAAAGCATCAGAGATATTTACAGGTCTGTGACCAAAAGATGAACGAATTCCTAAAAATAGAATTAATAGAATTGGCAAAAGAATTAAAACTCTTGATAAATAATTTTGTTCAAAAACAGATTCAAAATTTAAGAATTTATATTTTGTAAATATTTTAATAGTTATTAAAATTAAAACAGATGCTAAAAATAAATCTAATTTATAATCTTTAAACATTAAAGAGCTAACTTCTTTTGGATACTCCAAATACTCTAAAAATAGGTAGTTTGGTTTTAAATCATATTGTAGAAAAAATGGAAAGGAAGCACACTCAATAAAAATAGCAAAAACTAAAAAAGCTAAGATATAGATATTTAAAAGTTTTGAAATAAATTTTGAGAATAATTTAGGAGATAGAGTCAAAATTATTGTTGGAATAACTAATATAACAGATATAACAATAGTATCCATACGAATACCATAAATAAATGTGAAAAGTGCTTCAAAAAAAGGTATTTCAGCAAATCTTTCATAAAAAATTATAAAAAATAGTAACCTTCCAATAAAAAAAACAGCTGCAAAAATAAGATAAACTTTTAAAAGTTCTCTAACAAGTTTCATAAAAATATTCCTTTAATTTTAATATAAGATTTTTGATTTGATATAAATAGTTCATTTGAAAATAATTTTAAAAATATTAAAGTTGTTTTCATATTTATAGATAAGTTTAAAATTGTGTTTATCAATAATCTTTTTGACAATACTTAAACCTAAGCCAAAACCATCTCTTTGAATAAGCTCTTGAGTAAAAGGTTTTAAGTAGTATTCAAACTCTTTTGATAGTTTTTCACCACTATTTGAAATAGATATCTCATTTTTATCTACTTTTATAATAATTGGAAAATAGATAGCATATTTTAAAGCGTTATCAATAAGATTTTTAAGTGCAATAGATAGATAGTCTAAATCACCCTCTATTTTAAAATCTTCAGAAATCTCTATTTTGATTTTCGATTCATCTTCTAAATATAATTTCCCCAAAGATTCTAAGACTAAAGTTTCTGCACTAAATATTTTTATATCTAAGTTTGTAATATTTAGTTTTTCAAGCTCTATTAGTTCATTTGTGAGTTTTTCTAAATCATTAAAAATCTTTTTAAGTAACTCTTTTTGAGAAAAATCATCAATTTTTTCTATTGCAAATTTTCCTTTTGCTATTGGGGTTCTTAGCTCATGTCCAATATCACGAAGTAGAGCTTCTCTTGTTTTTATAGAGTTTTCAAGTGAACTTGCCATAGAGTTAAAATTAGATGCTAAAGTTCCTATCTCATCATCTGTTTTTATATCTATTCTTGTTGATAAATTACCATTTGCAAAAGATTTTATATCTTTTGTTATTGTTTTTAGAGGATTTAAAAGTTTGATTATAAATAAAAACATTAATAAAAGTGCGAAAACATCTATAAATACTAAGATATTTAAAATAGTTTTATCGCTTAAACTCTCTTCATCTAAAGCTTTGAAAATATATGTTTCATCCAAATATTTTATTTTTAGAATATAGATATTTGATGATTTATATTTTAGTATTGAAATATTTCCAAATGTTGAATCTAAAGAGTATATAATTTCTAAATCATTTTCATCTAAATTTTTTACTATTTGTAAATTGTTTTTTTCTACCAAAGAGTTTACATAGCTTTTATTCTCTATATTTCTAAAAATATCATCAATTATCTTTAAATACTTCTCTTTAGCAAAATTATCTATTTTCTTTGAGTTTATATTATCAATCGATACTCCAATTATGCTCATAAGAATAAAACTTAAAATAAAAAGGATAGTTAATTTTTTAAAAATCGACATATTAACCTACAAACTTATAACCAATTCCCCAAATAGATTTTATATATTTAGGGTTTTTTGAATCATCACCAATTTTTGCTCTAATATTTGAAATATGCATATCAATAGTTCGGTTTCTTGTATCCAAATCTAAAGAAGTAGCATTTAAAATCTGCTCTCTTGAGGATATTTTGTTTTGATTTTCAACTAAATATATAAAAATTTCAAACTCTATTTTTGTAAAATCTATAGTATAACCATCAATTAGAACAGTTCTGCTATCTTTGTCTATTGTGAAATCTCCAACTTTAAACTCTTTATTGGAATTTCTTTTTAAAATAGACTCTATTCTTAAAACCAACTCTCTTGGCTCATAAGGTTTTGCAAGATAATCATCAGCTCCAAGCTCAAAACCATGTATCTTATTTCCTATATCTCCCCTTGCTGTTGAGATAATTATAGGTATATTTTTTATATCTTTTAGTTTATTAAAGAGATCAAATCCATCCATAAATGGAAGCATTAAATCTAAAATTATAATAGAGTAATCATTGTTTATTTTAAAATCTTCTAAAACATCTTTTGGATTATCAAAAGCAGTAACAATAAATCCATAATCTTTTAGATAATCAACTATCAAAGATTGCATTTGTAAATCATCTTCAACCAACAAAACCTTTTTATTCAATTATCCACTCCTTGAAATGATCTGCAAATTCATCTCTTTGCTCTTCATTTAAAATCTCTAATATCTTTTTTATTCTTTTAGCTTCTAAAATTGTAGCCTTTTTTTTAATTTCCATACTTTTTTGAATATATAAATTCTCATCAAAATTTGACTCTTCTATTAAATCTTCAATATCATCTTCAATATCATCTTTAAATTCATAAAAATCTTTATACTCATCTTTTAGATCTAAAAGAATATTTTTTATAGCTTTTACTTGCTTCTCATCTAAATTTAAATAATCTAAATTTTTATAAGAGTGCTTATATTTTTTGTAATCATCATCACCATTTAAAAACAAAAATATACTAAATAAAATCAGAAATATCTTTAATATTTTCATATTCAATCAACCCTTTTTCAATATCACTATGGCAAGCTTTACAGTTTGCAACACTTTTTACCTTTTCATTTTTAAAGACCTCTTTTGGAATTTTTTTGTGTTTTTTTTCCCAATAAGTAGTTTTTGATAAAGCAATTATATCTTTATCGCCTATTGAATTTAGAAAATTCCAACTAGCTTTATTAGTTGAAGTTTCTGCACTATTGTTTACTAAAAAAGTTAAAATATTTTTATTTACATCTTCATCTAAACTTGCATCATCGCCAAAATGATTTTCCAAATCACTCATTATTAAAACCCAAGATTTCTTAGGCAATAGATTTGGAGGATAAAGGGTGTGACAACTTCCACACTCATTTACAAAAGCTAAATTTTGTGTTTTATAATCAATTGGCTCAAATTTTGAAGCAACTAAAGCATTATTTGGTTTATAAAGATTAAAAATCAAAAAAGCTAAAAAAGCTATAAACATAACAATTGCAAATATTTTTTGAAAAATTGATAGTTTTATACTCTCATCTTCATCAGTCATTTTATATCCAGTTGCTATAGAGTTTAGAGTTTCGTACTTTTTATGAAACACTCTATCAAAGGCAATTCCAACTAAGTGCATAACAATTAAAAAGATAAGAAAATTTGCAAAGAATTCATGAATCTCTTTAAAAAGTTTCATATTTTTAAAAAAAGAGTCATTTAAAAAAGATGCTATTCCTTTTCCATCTTGTATTCCATAAGCTAATACACCTGTAACAATTACAATAAAAGTAACAATTAGCATAGCTATCATTACATAAGATGCTAATGGATTGTGACCTATGTATTTTTGCTCATTTTTAAAAGAACCACTAAAAATATTTTTTAAAAACTCTTTAGCTTCATTTTTATTTGCTGGAAAATCTTTAAATAAAGAGTATTTTGGACCAAAATATCCCCAATAAATTCTAAAAAATAATAAAATTAGAATAGAGTAACCAGCAATTGCATGAAATCTTAAAAATTCATCATCATCTGTTAAAAAAGCAATTAGAATAAACAAAGCAAACAAGAGATGAAAAACTCTTGTTGGTAGTGACCATATATATGATTTTTTCATATTAATCTTCCCATTTTCCATAATTTGGAATATTTACATCATCGTCACTAAATATACCTTTTTTTGCATTTTGATGACAAGCTGTACAATTAAACATACCTTTAACCTCTTTTTGAGTTATTAAATGCTCTTTTATATCTTCATGCTTTCTTTTCATATAAGGCATTTTTGAAATAGAGTCAGGAATATTTCCATTTAAATTCTCAACTATTTTTCTACTTCTTTTATAATTCATACTTTTTTCAGCACTATTTTTATTTAAATAGTCAACTAGTGTTTGAAAAGTCTCTTTATCTACAGTTGCATCATCTCCAAAGTGGTTATCTAAATTTGACATCATTTTATTCCAAGAGCTACTTGGCAATAATCCTGCTGGATATGCAAAGTGGCAACTACCACACTCTTTTTCATAAATTGTATTATCAACTGGTTTAATAGTTACATCCATTTTTCCAGCAAATAAACAACAAGCAGTTAAACTTAAAATAACTAGTCTTTTCATTTTCTCTCCTTATTATTTATTGATAATGTAAGTTATTACATCACCTTTTTCAAGTGCTGTTCCTTCACGATTATAAACATCATTGAAGTTTCTTTTTAACCATTTTTCAATCTCTTTTTTATCTGTAAATCTTTTTTGATTTGCTTTTGGAGAAAGAGCATCTATTGTTTTACCTGTAAAATAATTTTGATTTGATTTATTTAAATCTGTACCATGACAAGATGCACAAGAGATTAACTCACCTTTCTTTCCAACATGTTTTGATAAAAAGATCTCTTCACCTCTTTTATAATCGAAACCTTTAAAAGATGAATCTATTTTTAAAACTTCTTGTTTTAAGGACTCTAAAAAATCATCAACTGTAGCACTAAAACTTAAAGTTACAAGCAAAGTTGCTATGAAAAATGCTTTCATAATTTACTCCTAAATATTTTATACTTAGAATTGTAAAAGAATAGTTTAAAGATATTATGTTTTTTTACTTGACAATTTATTGACAAATATCAAATAATATAATTACCCACGTAATTACAAAAATAGAGATACTAATAAATACAATAGTACTTCCTACATCTTTTGCTCGACCAGCCATATGATGGTGTTCAAGAGTTACTAAATCTACAACTCTCTCTATTGCACTATTTATTGCTTCAGCTAAAATCATTCCCATTAAAGTTATAAATAAAATAGCTTTATTTGTTAAGTTTGTATCAATAAAAATAATTACAGGAATTAGAAGAATTGTTACTATTAACTCAATTTTAAATGAAGTTTCATTTTTTATTAAGTCAATTAAACCTTTTAATGCATAAGATGTGTTTTTAAAAAAATTATATTTTGGTTGGTTTCTCAATATTTTGCCTTTGTGTATAAGTTGTAAATTTTACTATTGTTAAAATAATAATCCAAGCTAAAAGCATAGTGATTATAGTATGACTTAGAAAATGGTCTCCTAAAAGCATTTTATATGTTCCCATACTCCAAGCTAAAATTATTGTTCCAATAAGAGCAATTTTTTGATGTTTTGGTTTTTTAAATAAAAAAAATAGTGACATTAAAGCAAAGCCACCACTTGCATGACCTGCTGGCCAACATTTTGCTTTTGATTTTTGGATAAAATCTTCAGGATATTTATCAAACACTTTTATATCAGGATAAGTTCCTCCAAAATTTATAATATGGCAAGGACAAGGAGTATTTGTAATAGCCTTTAAAGTTCCAATAATACTTGGAATAAAAATAGCTGAAAGTAAAACTATCAAAAGACCTTTTTTATACTCTTGAATAATTTGCTTTTTTCTAAAAAATATTAAAGCTATTAATATTAAAACATTAAAAATAATAATAGCTTTTTTTAATCCATCATATAAAAAGAGTTTTAATATAGGTTCATTTTTATCTATTAACCAATTTTTTGATTCAAAATCATAAAAAAATGATTGAATAAAAATATCAAGATTTGTAAATTGAAATAGACAAATTACAACTATTAATAAAATAGTTGTAAGTAAAATCTGTTTATTCAGGTTTTCTTGAGTCATTTAAAATATCCATCTCTTTTTTATATACCTCGCTTTTTATTTCAAAAAGTCCTAAAAGTGTATGAAATAGATTATCGTGAGAAAACTTTTCATCTTTATATGATTTTAATTTTGTTTTATCATATTCATGTTCCATAGCACCATCTCCTAACCAAATAAAAGATGCTACATTTATCTGCTCTTTTGGAGCAAAGGCATA
>Ga0265293_10007578_pt1 | contig 16609 bp, 17 predicted proteins | sample Munlanlewell138R_FD_192505 | JGI IMG/M metagenome (GOLD analysis project Ga0265293, IMG submission 192505) | Leachate microbial communities from a municipal landfill in Southern Ontario, Canada - Leachate well 138R | ecosystem: Engineered > Solid waste > Landfill > Unclassified | place: Canada...
GCGAGTGCCGCAGGAGACGGGGCCGCAGCAGCGTGGTGAGCAGCCGCGTCGAGAGTCCCGAGCGCATCAGCGCGAAGATCGCGTTGAACGGGAACGGCGGAAACTTGTCGAAGGCATCGCAATTGGTGAACACCACGCGGCCGATCCGCTCGGGATGGGCGTCGATCAGGAACTGGCAGACGCCACCGCCGGTGTCGTTGCCCACCAGCGTCACATCGCGCAGGTCCAGCGCGACGAGGAAGTCGTGGATCAGTTCGGCGACGCCGGCCGGGGACAGCGCGGCGCGGTCGGTGACCGGCGTGCGGTGCGCGCCCAGCGGCAGGTCGGGCAGCAAGCAGCGGAAGCCCTGCTGTGCCAGCGGTGCGGCGACGGCCGACCACAGCCGCGAGTCGACGAGCGCGCCGTGGACGAACAGGATCGGCGGATGCGGTGAATCCGGCGGGCCCAACTCGCGATAGGTGACGGTGGCCTGAGGCAGCGTGATGTGCGCCATGGTGGGCTACCCTCTCCGTCGAGGCAACTTACAAACACTAAGTATGAAAGTTACGTGCAGCCAGTATGGAAGTCAAGAGGCCGGCCCGCCGGACCCAGGCCGAGCGCACCGCGGCAACCCGCGCCCAGCTACTCGAGGCCGCCCGGAAACTGTTCGCCACCACGGGGTTCGGTGAGGTCTCCACCCAGGCGATCGTCGAGGCCGCCGGCGTCACCCGCGGCGCGCTCTACCACCAGTTCGCCGACAAGGCCGAGCTGTTCGCGGCCGTGCACGAGCAGGTGGAGGCCGAACTGGTGGCCGAGGTCGGGGAGGCCGTGGCCGCCGCGGCGCCCGGCGGGGCGCTGGCGGCCATGCGGGTGGGGGCGCGGCAGTTCCTGGACCGGTGCGCGGCGCCGGAGGTCCAGCAGATCATCCTGATCGACGCGCCGTCGGTGCTCGGCTGGGAGCGCTGGCGCGAGGTCGGGCTGAAGTACGGCCTCGGCGTCATCGAGACGATGCTGGCCCGGGCCATCGCCGACGGCGAGATCCCCGAGCAGCCGGTGCGCCCGACCGCGCACGTGGTGCTGGGCGCGCTCGACGAGGCGGCCCTCTACGTGTCGCGGGCCGCCGATCCGCAGCGGGCGCGCGCGGAGATGGACGCGGTGTGCGAGCGGCTCATTGCCGGGATCGCGGGCTGACCACCCGGCTGCCACGCAGGGCCAACACCAGCAGCGCGCCGGCGCCCAGCACCATGGTCGGGATGGCCCAGCCGCGCCGGAACAGCAACGCGGACTCGCACTGCTCGGTGAGCGGGCCCGGGCCGCCGTCGGCGATCTCGGGGTGCGACATATCGGCGAAAAAGCCGGAACCGCAACTGATCTGCAGGCCGTAGTTGTCGAATTCGGACAGGTGCACCGGCTGCCACATGGCCAGCACCCCGATCAGCAGCACCAGTCCCGCCGCGATCATCGCCAGCAGTCGACGCGTGGTGAGTTCTCCGCCCATCAGATCAACCTCTTTCCCCGCCGGACCCTCCTGCGGATATCCGCCAGCAGCACGTGGCTGCCGCCCTGTCGAATGAACCTGGGAAGGAAGCGGTTGCCGAAGGACACCAGCAGGAACAGCCGCTCGAACCACTTCTGGCGACCCGCCGACCAGCTCACCCCGAGCGCGTCGCGGAACACCGGCGCCAAGAAGCCCGCGGTGAGGAAGCGCAGCAGCGGTCCGAAGCCCGGGCGCAGCAGCCCGGAGACCATCCGCAGGTGCAGCAGATCGGTCAGGTAGTCGCGCACCGCGGTATCCATCGCGACCTGTTCGCAGGCGGTGTTCCAGTAGTCGTCGAACGCCGCGCGGGTGGGTGGCCACTGGTCCTCGGTGACCTGCAGCGTGGTGCCCAGCGTGAACGCCGAGCGGTAGAAGATCTCGGCGTGTTCGCCGGTGAGTTCGCCGCGCAGCAGCTGATAGGTGTCCTCCAGACCGACGAAAAGGCAGGCGGCGACCCACATCTGCAGGTCCCGATCGAAGGCGTTGTACCGCCCCGGGCTCTGCGGCGTCGAACGCACCTGCCGGTGCGCGCCGTCCACGGCCTCGCGGTAGGCGACCCGGTCGGCGTCGGTGCCCAGGATGGCCACGGCCAGGTAGCTGAACGTCGTGCGGGCGCGTTTCCACGGGTGGTGCATCAGGCTGCCCGAGGTGACTTTGCTCTCCACCACCCCGTGCCCCACGCCGGGCACGGACAGCTGCATCACCACGTTGGCCGCGCCCGCCGCGAACGACCAGAAGTCCATCGCGTCGGCGACGGTCGGTTCGCGGTCGTCCCACCGGGTGGTGCGCCGCCCGATGCTGATCCGGGTGTCGGCGGTGGACAACGGGCGCGGGGAACTCACGTCATGCACACGTTCGAGAACAGCAGTACTGGCCAGGAGACGATCGAGCCCAGGAAGGACACCACCAGATCGGCGCCCTGGAGGTGTTCGAGGTGGTCGGTGTGCGTCATCGACCAGATCGCCCCGATGATCAGGTAGGGGGTGCCGAGGATGATGCCGAGGCCGATGAGTTCCGCGATGGTGAACTGGTAACTCAGCACCGACCGAAGCTTGGCGAGCATATGCGCGTCCCTTCCCCTCACGTCCCACCCTCACGTCCCACTATGTTAACCAGGATTCGCCTACCGGGGTGGCGGGTTGGCGTCCTTTGGTCGTCGGCGTCGGTTCGGTGATGCGATCGCCGATGCCCGGTCTAATGTGGGTGCGTGCCGACCCGCCGAGCTGCCACCGCCGACGGCATCCGACGGCGCCCGAAGGACCGCAAGGCGCAGATCGCCCGCGTCGCCGCGGAGGCCTTCAGCAAGCGGGGCTACCACGCCGTGGGGATGGACGACATCGCCGCGCAGCTCGACATCACCGCCACGGCGCTGTATCGGCACTACACCAACAAGTACGACCTGTTCCGGGCCGCGGTTCTGACGCTGGGCCAGCAGCTGGTGGACGCCACCGCGTTCGTGGACGACGAGACCGATTCCCTGGCGCCCGCGGCGCAGCAGGAGCGGGTGGTCGGCGCCGTCATCGACGTGGCGATCGCCAACCGGGACCGCGGCGGGTTGTACCGCTGGGAGGGGCGCTACCTGCAGGGCGACGATCAGGCCCAGCTGATGACGCAGATCCGGCTGGTCAACCGGCGCATCCAACGGTCGCTGCGGCAGCTGCGGCCCACGCTGTCCTCGGCGGATCGCTGGATGTTGTCGGCCGGCGTCCTCAGCGTCGCGGGCAGCGTCGCCGACCACCGGGCGAAGTTACCCGTCGGGCAGATCCGGACGTTGCTGTCCGGGGTGGCCGCCGACATCCTGGCCGCGCAGTTGCCGACCGCCGCCGAGGCGGCCGAACAACCCGTCGTCGTGCCGCGGCCGGTCGCCGAACCGGATACCGTCGGCCGCTACGAGGCCGTGCTGCAGAAGTCGCTGGTGCTGTTCGACCAGCAGGGTTACCACGAGACCAGCATGGGCGAGATCGCCGCCGCCGTCGGCATTCCGACCTCGGCGATCTACCGGTATTTCGCGGGTAAGCAGGACATCCTCTCGGCGGTCTTCCACCGGGGCGCCGACCGCATCTCGGGCGAGCTGGCCTCGGGGCTGGCCGGGGTCGCCGACCCGGCCGAGGCCCTGCAGCGGCTGGTCGCGGCCTACGTGGCCAGCTCGTTCGCCAGCCCGGAGCTGGCCTATGTGTATTACACCGAGCGGGTCAACCTCAGCGCGGCGGATCAGGACATGCTGCGCAACGTGCAGCGCTCCACCATCGACTCCTGGGCGCGGCTGCTGATCTCGGCGCGCCCGGACCTCAGCGAGGGGCAGGCGCGTTTCACCGTGCACGCGGCCATGGCGCTGGTGGTCGACCTCGGCCGGTTGGTGGCCTACCAGGACTCCGCACAGGTCCAGGCCGTCGTGCGCCGGCTGATGCACGTGACGCTGGGCGTATAGGCGCCGGACACCCGGACGGTGTATATGAGAGCCATGACCATGCCTGGCACCTCTGACCGCTTCACCTCCGACGGCACCGACCGGGACGCGGTCACGCGTGCGGTCGAAGAGGCGATGGACGACGATCTCGACCTGCCGGAGTTGACGACGTTGGTGCGGTCGCTGCCCGCCGGCTGGGTCGTCGAGGTCCTCGACCGGTTGTCCTCGAAGCGCCGCGCGGTGCTGTACCGGCTGCTGGGCAAGGATCAGGCGCTCGAGGTGTTCGAGATGCTCGACCCCACCCTGCAGGGCGACCTCGTCGGCGCGCTGCAGGACGACGACGTCGCGGCGCTGTTCGCCGATCTGGATCCCGACGACCGGGTCGAACTTCTCGACGAGCTGCCGGCCAAGGTCGCCCGTCGGCTGCTGCAGGGGCTGCCGCCGCAGGAGCGGGACCTGACCGCGGGGATCCTCGGCTACCCGCAGCGCTCGATCGGCCGGCGGATGAGCCCCGAGTACGTCGCGGTGCGCCCCGAGATGACCAGCGCCGAGGCGCTGCGGCGGGTCAGTGCGCACCTCGATGACGCCGAGACGGTCTACACCATGCCGGTCGTCGACGACCAACGCGTGCTGGTCGGCATCGTCAGCTTGCGCGATCTGATGAGGGCGCCCGTCGGGACCCCCGTCGGGGAGGTGATGCAGCGGCCCGACGAGGTGCGGGCGACCGACGACGCCGAGGAGGCCGCCCGCCGGTGTGCGGACCTCAAACTGCTGGCCCTGCCGGTGGTCGACAACGAGCACCGGTTGGTGGGGATCCTCACGGTCGACGACGCGTTGGCGATCCTGGAAAGCGCGGACTCCGAGGACCAGGCCCGCATCGGCGGTGCGGAGCCGCTGCGTCGGCCCTATCTGGCCGCGCCGGTGAGCACCCTGGTGCGCTCCCGGGTGGTGTGGCTGCTGGTGCTGGCGGTCGGCGCGACGTTGACCGTCCAGGTGCTGGAGGTGTTCGAGGCCACGCTGGAGCAGGTGGTCACCCTGGCGCTGTTCGTGCCGCTGCTGATCGGCACGGGCGGCAACACCGGCAACCAGGCCGCGACCACCGTCACCCGGGCGCTCGCGCTCGGCGATGTGGTGCCCCGCGACCTCGGCAAGGTGTTGTTCCGCGAATTCCGCGTCGGGTTGTCGCTGGGCGTGCTGCTGGGCGTGCTGGCCTTCGCGGTGACCGGCCTGATCTACGGCCGCGACATCGGGCTGGTCATCGGGCTGACATTCGTCAGCCTGTGCGCCATGGCGGCCACGGTCGGCGGCGTGATGCCGCTGTTGGCGCGGGTGGTTCGGGCCGACCCCGCGGTGTTCTCCAACCCGTTCATCTCGACGTTCGTCGACGCCGCCGGCCTGTTGATCTACTTCGGCATCGCCAAGGCGGTGCTCGGGATCTAACGACCGCTGCGGGCCGCGTTCAGTCCCAGGTAGCCGATGTAACCGGCGCCGCCGAGCAGCGCCAGCTTGCGGGTCCGACGGCTGATCAGGCCCAGGCCGAGCGCCGTCTCGATGCTGCCGTTGGTGTAGATGTGCTGGCGCGTCTTGCGCGGGAACAACGGCTTGGACATCGGCTCGAACAGCTGCGGACGGACGAAGTGCGCCAGCCCCGTGGCGGCCAGCACCACCCCGGCGATCCGGGGCAGGGCGGCGGGCTTGGTGGATGCGTCTGACACTGGACGAACCTTTCTGTTCAAGCGAATTCGTAGTCGGTGACGGGGTAGGTCGAGGCCTCCCGCAGCGCGGCCCGGGTGGTCATGGGTCGCAGCAGCGTGGCCTCACCGGCCGGATTGTAATAGTACGAGCGGGCCGAGGCGCAGTCGCCGACGGTGAACAACGAGTCGCCCAACAGCTCCGTCATCTGGTCCAGATAGCGGGCGTTGGCCTTCTCAGTGACCTCGAAAGTCGTTGCGCCCCGGCGCTTCAGCTCGCCGAAGAGCCGGTCCATGTGGCGCATCTGATAGTCCATGGTGTTGAAGAAGTTCAGCCCCAGGAACGCATACGGGCTGGCCAGGCTCAGGAAGTTCGGGAACCGCGGCACCGTGACGCCCTGATAGGCCTGGAATCGGGTGTCGCGCCACCACTTTCCCAGGTCGCGTCCGTCGCGGCCGATCACCTCGATTGCCGGGAAGTTGGCCTCCCACAGGTCGAAGCCGGTCGCCAGTACCAGGGTGTCGAGCACGGTCTTGGTGCCGTCGGCGTTGACGATGCCGTCGGCCTCGACGCGGTCGATCCCGTCGGCCTGCAGATGCACGTGCGGGCGGGTGAACGTGCGGTAGTAGCTGTTGGAGAAGGTCGGTCGCTTGCAGCCGAACTCGTAGTCGGGGGTGAGCTTGCGGCGCAGGTTGCGGTCGCGGATGGACGCGAACCGATGCGCGCCGGCCAGGAGACGGGCCGCGCCGTTGAGTCGGCCGACGCTGTCGTAGCGCAGCACCCCGACATAGACCAGGAACTCGTAGAGACCGTCGGTGACGGCGCGCACCGCCCGTTGCGTCGCCGGGACCCGGGCGAACAACCGCCGCGCGAGGGCCCCGAAGCGGACGTCGATCTTGGGCACCACCCAGATCGGCGTGCGCTGGTAGACGGTGAGATCCGCCGCGCGGCGGGCCAATTCGGGGATCAGCTGCACGGCGGTGGCGCCGGTGCCGATCACCGCGACCCGCTCGCCGGCGGCGTCGTAGTCGTCGTCCCAGTCGGTGGTGTGCAGGACCCGGCCCTCGAAGCTGGTGATGCCGGGGATGTCCGGCATGCGCGGCTGGGACAGGAACCCCGTCGCGGTGATCAGGAACCGGGTGCTCAGCGGGTCCCCGGACTCGAGGGCCACCTGCCAGGTGTTGGTCTCGTCGTCCCAGCGCGCTCCGGTGACCACGGTGTTGAACCGCATGTGATCGCGCACGTCGTACTTGTCGGCGACGTCGGCGGCGTACCGCTTGATCTCCGGGCCGGGGGTGTAGAGCCGCGACCAGTTGGGGTTTGGCTCGAAGGAGTAGCTGTAGGTGGTGGTCGGCACGTCGACGGCCAGGCCGGGGTAGTGGTTGACGTGCCAGGTGCCGCCGAGATCGTCCTCGCGGTCCAGGATCACGAAGTTGTCGTAGCCCAGGCGTCGCAGTTCGATCGCGGCCTCGATTCCGCCGAAACCGGCGCCCACGATCACGAAGTCGAACTCGGGTGCGGCCATCTCCGAACCGTATCTTACTCAAAAGTAAGATGGAAGAGTCGTTTGCTAACCCAGCAGTGTCAGGGCCGCGTCGACGGCCAGCGCCGGCACGTCGAGGGTCTTGGAGCCCAGGTCGTGACGGGCCTTGGTGATCTCGACGATCGTGTGGGGCCCGCCGAGCAACGCGGCGGCCGCGCGCAGTTCCTCGATGCTGCCGAACGGGTCGGCGGTGCCGTGGGTGAACACCGTCGGCGCCGTGATCGACGGCAGGTGCTCGGTGCGGGCCCGTTCGGGCTTGCCCGGCGGGTGCAACGGGTAGGAGAACAGCGTCAGCGCGTCGACGGCCGTCCCGTCGGCGGCCGTCCCCTCTGCGACGACCATCGACGTCATCCGGCCGCCGTAGGAGTGGCCGCCGGCGAGCACCGGGCCGTGCCCGAGATCGTGGGCCAGCCCGATCGCCTCGGCGATGCCGGCCTGATCGGTGGCGGCCGAACCCGACGGCGGCCCCTTGGGGCGGCGTCGCCGGTAGGGCAGGTTGTAGCGGATCGCGAGCCAACCGCGCCCGGCCCACTCGTCGCAGATCCGGATCAGCAGCGGGGAGTCGCGGTTGCCGCCGGCACCGTGGGTGAGCAGCACCGTGCCGTTGGGGGCGGCGTCGGGGGTGTGCGCGACGCCGGCGATCGCGTCAAGATCCATCGGGCAGGCCGTGCAGCCGGAACAGCGGGTTGACCGGGCCGTGGCCGTGGCCCAGCGGATAGGCCGCACGGATGCATTCGGTGATCCAGGACTTCGCGAACGCCACCGCGTCGGGCACCGAATAACCGTGCGCCAGTGCGGATGCCGTGGCCGCAGCCAGCGTGTCCCCGGCGCCGTGGTCGTGGCCGGTGTCCACCCGGGGCGCGGCGAACTCGTGGAAGTCGGTGCCGTCGAACAACAGGTCCGGGCTCAGTTGCGAGGACCGCAGGTGCCCGCCCTTGACCAGCGCCCACTGCGGCCCCAGCGCGTGCAGCGCGCGGGCGGCGTCGCGCTGAGAGGCCTCGTCGACGACGTCGATGTCGACCAGTAGGCGCACCTCGTCGAGGTTGGGGGTCACCAGGGTGGCCAGCGGGAACAGTTCGGTGCGCAGCGAATTCAGCGCCGACGGGTGCACCAGCGGGTCGCCGTGCATGGACGCGCAGACCGGGTCGACCACCAGTGGGGTGCGGCCGGCCTGGCCCTCGGCGCGCCAGGTCTCGGCGACGCAGCCGATGATCTCCGCCGAGGCCAGCATCCCGGTCTTGGCGGCCTTGACGCCGATGTCGGAGGTCACCGCCTGGATCTGCCCGGCGATGATCTCCAGCGGGATCTCGTGAAAGGCCTTGACGCCCACGGTGTTCTGGACGGTGACGGCCGCCAGCGCCACGCAGCCGTGCAGGCCCAGCATCGCGAAGGTGCGCAGATCGGCCTGGATGCCCGCGCCGCCCCCGGAGTCGGATCCGGCGATGGTCAGCACCGTCAGCGGCGTCTGCCCGGGTTGCGCCAGCGGGAGGACGTTCATAGCGTCGATTCTGACACGGCCGGTTCCAACGGGAGGTACACCCGGTTGCCGTGCTCGGCGAACTCGGCGGACTTGGCCGCCATCCCGCGTTCGATCTCGCCGGCGGTGCCGTCCGGGTAGGCGTCCCGGATGTCCTGGGTGATGCGCATCGAACAGAACTTCGGCCCGCACATCGAGCAGAAGTGCGCGGTCTTGGCCGGTCCCGCCGGCAGCGTCTCGTCGTGGAACTCGCGGGCGGTGTCGGGATCCAGCGCCAGGTTGAACTGGTCCTCCCAGCGGAACTCGAAGCGCGCGGTGCTCAGGGCGTCATCGCGCTGCTGGGCGCGGGGGTGCCCCTTGGCGAGGTCCGCGGCGTGCGCGGCGATCTTGTAGGCGATGACGCCGTCCTTGACGTCCTTGCGGTTGGGCAGGCCCAGGTGTTCCTTGGGGGTGACGTAGCACAGCATGGCGGTGCCGGCCTGCGCGATGATCGCGGCGCCGATGGCCGAGGTGATGTGGTCGTAGCCGGGGGCGATGTCGGTGGCCAGCGGTCCCAGGGTGTAGAACGGCGCCTCCTCGCAGAGTTCCTCCTCGAGGCGGACGTTCTCCACGATCTTGTGCATCGGGACGTGGCCCGGACCTTCGATCATCACCTGTACGCCATGGCTTTTCGCGATCTTGGTGAGCTCGCCCAGGGTGCGCAGCTCGGCGAACTGGGCCTCGTCGTTGGCGTCGGCGATCGAACCGGGGCGCAGGCCGTCACCCAGCGAGAAGGTCACGTCGTAGCGGGCAAAGATCTCGCACAGTTCGGCGAAGTGGGTGTAGAGGAACGACTCGGTGTGGTGGGCCAGGCACCAGGCCGCCATGATCGATCCGCCGCGCGAGACGATGCCGGTCACCCGGTCGACGGTCAGCGGGATGTGCCGCAGCAGCACGCCGGCGTGCACGGTCATGTAGTCCACACCCTGCTCGCACTGCTCGATCACGGTGTCGCGGTACATCTCCCACGTCAGCTCGGTCGGTTCGCCGTCGACCTTCTCCAGTGCCTGATAGATCGGCACGGTGCCGACCGGGACGGGGGAGTTGCGCAGGATCCACTCGCGGGTCTCGTGGATGTTCTTGCCGGTGGACAGGTCCATGATGGTGTCGGCGCCCCACCGGGTGGCCCACACCATCTTGTCCACCTCCTCGGCGATCGACGAGGTCACCGCGGAGTTGCCGATGTTGGCGTTGATCTTCACCGCGAAGGCCTTGCCGATGATCATCGGCTCGCTCTCGGGATGGTTGTGGTTGGCGGGGATGACCGCGCGCCCGGCGGCCACCTCGCTGCGCACGAGTTCGGCTGGTACACCTTCACGTTCGGCGATGAACGCCATCTCGGCGGTGATCTCCCCGGCGCGGGCGCGCTGCAGTTGAGTGCCGCGGTCCCGGATGATCGGGCGGTGCGGCAGTCCGGCATCGAGGTCGATGCGCGCGTCCGGATCGGTGTAGGGGCCGGACGTGTCGTAGACATCCAGATGCTCGCCGTTGCTCAGGTGGATGCGGCGAAACGGCACCCGCGCGCCGTCGGGAAGTTCCCGATACACCTTGGCGCTTCCCGAGATTGGGCCACCGGACAGGTTGGCAATAGCAGAAATATCACTCATCGTGCACTCCCTACGCCGGCATTACCCGGTCAGGTTCGTACGGTCGACGACCCCAGTCGTCCTCTCAGCGCGCTCGGTGCGCACTCCCGTGTGGTTGTATCCGCGCCCACCATAGTGGGCGCCGCCGCGGACCGCTAGTGCGGTGCCTCAGAACGGTGGTGGTTCGGGTGGGGGTTCGGGGTTCAGCGCGTAATACTGGGCGTTTTGGGTGCGTTCGTAGTTGATGCGGTAGGCGGTTTGTTGGGCGCGGGTCATGGTGCGGGTGGGCATGGCGTGGCCGCGGCCGGGTGTGGGTGGGGGTGCGGCGGGCAGGTCGAGGTGGCCGGTGGACCGCGTCAGGCTCGGGAACAGCAGGGCGCCATGGGGTTTGGTGCGATAGGTGTGGCCGGTCGGGGAGGTCCACAGGATGGTGCCGTCGTGGCGTTGGGTGTCTTTCCACCAGCGTGGACCGGTGTAGAAAGTTTTCAGCAAATGATGTCGACGGCATAAAATTTTGAGGTTCGACGGGTGGGTCGGCCCGTGTGGCCAGGGCACGGTGTGGTCGACGTCACAGACCTGGGCCGGGGCGTCGCAGCCGGGGAAGCGGCAGGTCAGGTCGCGGGCGCGGACGAAGGCGGCCAGCGCGGCCGAGGGCCGGTAGCCCGGTTCGGGGTCGCTGTGCTCGCCGGGATGAGCCAGTTGCAGTTGTTGGGTGGCACGTTCGGCGATGTCGGCAAGGGCTTGTTCGCTCAGTACTCCGTAGCCGGGTAGGTAGCCGGTGCCGGCGGCCGGGTCGGACAGCACGGTGATGACCACTTCGGGTTGCGGCGGGGCGGGGTCGGTGAGGGTGGGGCAGTCCTCGCGGCCGCATTGGCAAGCCATGGTGGTGGCCCCGACGGCCAGGGCGCCGAGGGCGTCGGCGCGGCGGCGGGCTTTGGGGCGCGGGTCTTGGGGGCACACGGAGTCGGCGAGGGCATTGAGGCGGGTGTCGAAGGCGATGGCGTCGGGGGCGGCGACGGTGCCCCAGATTTCGGCGTTGCCGTCGCGGTCGGGGCCGATGCCGATCTCGCGGTCCTCGGCGGGGGTGCGGGTGGGTTTTTTGGCGAGCCGGTCGATGTCGAGGACGCAGGTGTCGATGGCGTCGGTCAGTTTCTTGCGGGACAGGCGGTTCCAGCGGTGCACCTGGCGGGCGATGATGGCGTCGAGGGTGGCGACGTCGGCGTCGTCGAGGATCAGTTCGGTGCGTCCGACGATGATCGTGAGGACGCGGTAGTCGACCAGGCCGAGGGCGAATTTGGCGGCGGTCTGGGGTAGGCGTTCGTGCAGGGCGACCGCGACTCGGATCAGGGCGGCGGCCCGAGCGCGGCTGATACCCAAAGCGCAGGCGACTTCGGCGGTGACTTGTTCGTGGCCGTCGATGAGCCATTGTTCGCGTTGGTCGGCGTCGATCTCGTGCAGGCGGCGGTCGAACAATTCCGCGATCGCGGCCACCCGACGTGCCGCGGTGGCGGCCTCGAGCCGGGCCGAGGCGCCCATGGCGTCGACCAGAGCGGAAGTGTCCAGCTCACGCACCTGCGTGACCGGCGGCAACACCTCCACTTCGAACATATGTGCAGTATTGCACCGGCCTATGACAAGTTGGCCCGGTCACTCCGCAACTCGAGGACGAACGCCACGATCACCGCCGCGGCGGTACCGAGCCCGCTCAGCGCCAGCACGTACCAGAACGTGCCGCTGTAGGACGCGATGATCAGCAGGATGAACGACGTGAGCACGGCCGCGCTGGCCTTCCAGGTGAACCCCGGAACCAACGCGACCTCCGAGGCGTCGAGGTCGTCGTCGACGGGTTCGGCGCCGGTGCCGTCGGCCAGCTGGCGCCGGATCCGGAGGAAGCTCAGCCCGCCGACGATCAGGTAGATGACGGCGAGGACCAAGCCGATGCCCGCGCCGAGGTAGAAGAGGGTCACAACACTGCCTTCCTGATTACTGTTGTCCGGCGGGGACGCGCTCGTCGGGAGTGGGATCGGGATCGGGATCGGGATCGCTGGGCGCGGCGTCGCGTTCGAGCAGCGCCCCGGTGCCGTCGGCGAGGCTGTCGAAGTCGAAGCGGGTGTTGGACCGCAGACTGACCACGATCGAGACGATGGCCGACGCCGCGATCAGGCCGATGATCCCGAACAGCGGACCGTAGGTGGGTCCGAGCGTCTCCCGCAGCGGGCCGCCCACGGCGACGCCCGCGAGCACCCCCGCGACGTACCCGGTCCCGGTCATCCGCGACCAGAAGATGCTCAGGGTCACCGGGATGAGCAGGCTGGTGCCGTAGAAGTACACCGTGGTCACGAGATTGACGTAGTCGATCCCGGTCAGCACCACCCCGCCGGCGATCGCGGCCGCGACGATCATGCTGCCCTTGGTGATGGTGAGCAGTGTTCGCTCGGATACCTTGGGCCAGTAGCGATGCACGATGTCGACCGCGACCAACGAGGTGACGCCCGAGAGGGCGCCGTCGATGGCCGCGAAGCACGCGTTGACCACCACCAGCGTGTAGAGCGCGATGATGAACACGGGCAGGCCGAGGCTGGCGATGACGTGCGGTCCGATCGCGCCGGCACCCAGCGAACCCAGCTGCTCCGGCGTCACGCCGTAGGCGACGCCGATGAAGCCGAGCAGGCCCAGGGCCATCGGGATGGGGTAGAACCACACGCCGGCCCACAGGAAGCTGCGGCCGAGGTCCTTGGGTCGGATGGCCCAAACCCGTTGCCAGAACGACTGATCCGCAATTACGTTGGTCAGCAGCCCGAGCGCCAGGGCGAGGCCGAAGCTGGCCGCGGTGACCGGGTTGAACGGGTTCAGGTGCTGGTCGCCGCGGGCCTGGACCTCGTTGAACACCAGGTCCGCACCGCCGGCCTTGGCGAGGGCGTACAACACCACCACCGACGATCCGACGCCGAGGAGCAGGGTGTTCAACGTCCCCGTGACCGCCGACGTCGTCAGCCCGCCGAAGTACGAGTACACCGTGACCACGACGATGCCGGTGACGACGATGCTGATCGGGGTGAGCCCGAAGATCTTGTTCATGACGAGCACCAACCCGGCGAGGTTGATCATGATCACGCCGAGCAGGGCGCCGATGAGGAAGACCAACGTCGCCACGCTGCTGACCGAGTTCTGGAACCGCGCCCGGATGAACTCGGCGAGCGTGTATCCCGACGGCATCTTCTGGCGCAGTTTCAGCGCGAACGGCACCATGATGATGATGGCGAGACCGTTGGGCACGATGAACCAGATCAGGCCCGAGGTGCCCCAGGTATAGGCCTGCGCGGAGGACAGCATCACCGCCATCGACCACGTCCACACCGAGATCAGCGACGCCACCCCGAACCCGAAGCCGAGCAGTCGGCCCGAGATCACGTAGTTGTGCGTCGTCCGGACCGCGCCCTTGACCGCGAGGGCGATGAGCAGCAGCACGATGCCCGGGCCGAACAGCAGGGCGTAGCCCAATCCGCTTGACTGGCGGATGAATTCGAGATCAGGCATGGATGGTCTCCTGGTGCGGGTGAGCGGTGGCGGGTTTCCAGCCGAGTTCCGGCGCGATCTCGTCGGCGAACAGGCGCAGGCGGTCGACGTCGAGGTCCGCTCCGGCGGTGCCTTCTCGGACCGACGGGAACAATCCGGTGGTCGGGAAGAAGTCGGTGATGAAGCCCAGCAGGGCGGGGTCGTCGAGGAGTTGCTGCGCGATCTCGCGCGAGGTGCCCGTGCGCGCCACCGAGGCCAGGTACTCCGCGGGGGTCAGCGCGCCCAGTTGCGGGAAGCGGTCCGCCAGGCCCCGCTGGGTGGCCGCCACGTCGGGGCCGAGGCGCTCCGCGATCGCGGCTGCGCTCTCCCCGTGCAAAGTGAAGCGCTGCGCGCCGATTCGCGCCTCGTCGAGGTTTCCGTGCAGCGCCTGCCATTCCTCGAGGTAGCCGACGATGAACCGGAGTTGATGGTGGATGACGTGGTCGTGGAACGCGCCTATGAGCAACCCGTTGTTGTTCCGGGCGATCATTCGCGCCCGCTCTTCACTGCTGGCGGTCTGCCACAGGCGGTTCCGCAGGCTCGGCGCGGCGGGGAAGAGGCGCTTGGGCTCCAGATCCGCGGTGGCCAGCTGTCCCGCGACCGAATCGGAGGCCGACAGTTGCCCGGTCGGCGCGGGCGCGTCCGGGCCGGCCAACGCGATGGTGGGTGCGGCGATGAACTCCGTGCACGTCCGCTCCTCCAACAGATGCTGCAGGATGGCGAGGTTGCGGTCGAAGATCTCATGCCTGTCGGCGAAGTCGATGCCGAACGTGTTGAACGCCTGCAAATCCCCGCGGGCGCCGCCCAGTCCGACCTGGACCCGGCCGCCCGCCAGTTCGTCGAGCACCGCCAGATCCTCGGCGAGCCTGATCGGGTGCTCGAACGGCAGGGCGATGACCGCCGTCGCGAGGTGGATCCTCGTGGTCCGCGCCGCGGCGTTGGCCAGCACCACCAGCGGCGACGGAACACTCCCGTCCTCGGGGCTGAAGTGGTGCTGCCCGATCCAGACGCTGTCGTAGCCGAGTTCCTCGGCGGCCACGATGCTTTCGACGAGTTCCTCGTAGGTCCGGCGCGCCGGCCGTTCGGCCGGGCTGGGCACCTGGGTGAAGAAGCCCAACCGGAAGGGCTTTCCGGGCTGCCGCAGGCGTGCGGCGCGCTCTTCGAGCTGCAGCTCAGACATCGGTGCGCAACGCTCCGTTCTCGTCGAAGGCGTCCTGGAACAGGTAGCTCGAGATGTAGCGGTCCGCGGAATCCGGGATCAGCGTGACGATCGTCCGAATGGTCGGGTCCTGCCGTTTGGCGACCTGCTGGGCGGCGGCCACCGCGGCGCCGCCGCTGAGGCCGGCGGGAATCCCCGCGTGCTTGGCGAGATCTCGGGCGACCGCGGCCGCCTCGTCCTCGGTGACCCGCAGCACCTCGTCGACCACCTCGTCGGCGAAGTTCGGCGACTTGAAGTTCGGGCCCAGGCCGTAGATCTTGTGCGGGTTGAACTCCTCGCCGCTGAGGACCGCGGAATTGTCGGGTTCGACCGCGAAGATCTTGATGTCGGGATTCTGCTCTTTCAGGAATGTCCCGATGCCGCTGATGGTTCCGCCTGAGCCGACCCCGATGACGGCCGCGTCGACCTCGCCGGCGGTGTCCCGCCAGATCTCCGGCCCCGTCGTTTCCCGGTGGATCTCGCGATTGATGGGGATGATGAACTGGTTGACGAAGAACGCGCCCGGTGTGGTGCGGGCGATTCGCTCGGCTTCCTCGACCGAGCCGCGCACGCCGTCCTCCTTCGGCGTCAGGACCAGCTCCGCGCCGAGGTTCTGGATGACGACCTTGCGCTCGTAGCTGGTGTCCTCGTAGATGACGATGACGACGCGGTACCCGCGGCTGGCACCCGCGGCCGCCAGTCCGATGCCGAGGTTGCCGCTGCTCGCGGCCACGATGGTGCCGCCGGGTTGCAACTGCCCGCTGTTCTCGGCGAAGTTGATCGCGCCGACCGAGAGTCGGTCCTTCACGCTCGCCGTCGGGTTGTAGTACTCGAGCTTCAGTAGGAGTTCGGTGTTCTCCATGGCGAACTGACCGTTCAAGCGCACGACGGGGGTGTTTCCCACCGTCTGGGTCACGTCGTTGAATATTCTTTTCTGGCGGGTTGCCACGTTGTCTCGTATTCGTATGTGTCGGGTGGGACGGGGCGTCGCCGACGTGTCGGTCGGCGAACGTGGTTGGGGGAGCGGGAAATAGCCCGAGAAGGCAACCTAGCGGCGAGTCCGGGGGCGGCGGAATGGATAAATTCAGAGTGAGCACAACCCAGGCCGACACTCAAAAAACAAGTAGTGCGCTTCTAAATCTTATGTTAGCGTTGCGGCACCAGTCACCGACGCTTAGGGGTCACCGTGACGACGCAACCACTCACCACCATGGCGATCGGGCGAATCCTGCTGGGGGCGGCCGCCCTGGCGGCGCCGCGGGCCTTCGCCCGTGCGGTCGGGGTCTCGGCGCCCACGCCGGAACTGGCCTACATGACGCGGATCTACGGCGCCCGCGCGGTCGCCATGGGAATCGGGTTCGTGACCAGCGACCGCCCCGAGCGTGCCCGCTGGACGCGGCTGTCGCTGGCCGTCGACATCTCCGACACCGCAACGGGTCTAGGCCGTGTCTGATAAATGCGGTAGCCAGAGTGTGATGGCCCATAGGACTGCTGCGCCCCGGTAGACGATGGCGAGTTTGTCGTAGCGGGTGGCCAGACCACGCCACTGCTTGGTGACGCTGAATCCTCGTTCAACAACGTTGCGGCCCTTGTAGT